>ERZ1106935.2672-NODE-2672-length-11538-cov-6.107637_pt1 | contig 11538 bp, 3 predicted proteins | sample MGYA00403666_ERZ1106935 | MGnify/ENA primary metagenome ERZ1106935 (study PRJEB35170, sample SAMEA104062452) | human gut metagenome | biome: human gut; feature: human-associated habitat; material: faeces | place: Denmark | collected 2012-11-20 ... | reverse complement strand
ATTCAGTTTTCAACGTTCAACGAAAGGCTTCGTGGAGAATGTCCCTTCACCTATCGCCGATTTTGGGCCACTTTTGCACCCTGTTTTCAGCAATCAGGGAAAAGTTTTTTCATTTTCTTCATCGCCGCGCCGATGCTCTTGGAAATATTCTGATGGCTGACACCCTCGGCTGCGCCAATCTCATCAACCGTCATCCCACCCACGAAATACATCCACACCCTGCGGAACTGCGTATCCGTCAGGTGCTTCCGAATCTGCGTGACCTTTCTGACGCTGCGGTGGATTGCCTCTGCCCGGTCATGCGCCTGCTCCATGCAGACATCCACGGCAGGAATGGAGGCCGCTTCCTCGGATAGCTCATCCAGCGCAAGCGTGTGATTGGCATAGACGTGAGCTTCCTTTTCGGAGGCGTGATAGTCCTCGTCCGACAGGGCTTTCCATTTCAGAAATTCTTTCTCGCTGGCAAAGTCCTCGCGGGTCAGGCGGACGATGACTTCATTGGCGTCCATATAAACGATGGCATCGGGGTCTTTCTTATTCAGCGCATAGCTGCTTTTTCTATTAAACATTTTGTTCCTCCGTTCAGATCCGAGTGGGTAAAAAGGTCTGAACGAAGGGCGGCGGGGAGCGGCAGCCCACGGCGAAAAAGTGCCGGGAACGACAAAAAGCGCCCACACAGGCATAAAAGCCTGCATGGGCGCTTCGGTGCGGTTCAGTATGGGAATTGTTGGCGGCTGTCGGAGGGCATAGGTATCCTGCGGTGTCCGGGTATCGCCCGGCTATGTTCCCGGCGCGGCTCGTTGCCGCAGCATTAGCGGCACCTCCTGTGCTCTCCTGTCATACGCATAGGTCCCTTTCATCTGAAAAATGTTGGGACAGCAAAAACAACGGCCGCCCCGTACAGAGCAGCCGCCGTTTTCCCTATACCATACGCTGCTTTTCAGTACCGCAAGGATGGGTGTCCTGTTATCGTCGTATTCTGATTTCTTTTAGGGCATTTCAGGACTATCCACAAGGGATACGCTGAACTCCTGCGCGGTTACCCCCTCCGGCAGCAGCTTTGCCATGACCACCAGCCGCTGATTGCCGCTGTTGGCCTTGTCATACTTTCGGCAGCAGGTGGAGAGGGTCAGAACAGTATCTTCCTCGGAGAAGGTCACGCCATCAAAGTCAAGCCAGTTTTTCCGCGCAATCGTCTCAAAGAAGCTGGTCAGATCATCTCCCATGGGATCAGGTGCAATATAGTCAAAACCAATATCCGTGACGAACAGCGCGGTGATCTGGAAAATCATATTCTCGCCATCCACAGAGAGATAGATATACGGATGCTCCTTTGCGAAGTCTGCGTCCATATAGCGGTATAGCTTGGTGAACTTCGGCCCGTCCGGGTCGCAGTTGCTGGCGGAGTGGCCGAAGATAGTGGTGTTCTTGTCCAGCTTGTCTCTGCTGCCGATTTGGTTTTCGCAATGGGCATAGTAGCAGCCCCACATGGCGTACTCACCGTTTTCATCCAGCTTCAGGTAATAGCCGTTGTCCTCCGCCTGCATCACAGGGTCGTCCACCTCCGCACCGGGGATATACAGCCACGCTACGGTGTCGGGATTCTTCGCTCTGGCTTCCGCCAACTCTGCCTGTCCACCGAGGGGATAACTTCGCCCGCGGGAGTCGCTGATGGCTGAGGCGCAGATGTGCCGGAAGGCGTTCTGCCGGGAATGTCGATAGGCCCCGTCTCTTTCTGATAGCAGCCCATGACCGCCGTGGTCATAGCAAAGAGAAGGACGGCCATGCAGATGATCGGACGAATGATTCTTGTGATTCTTTTCATAATGCTGTCTCCTTGCCGCGCTGGGATAGCGACGCAGCTCAAAATGTCATTGATTTGTTTCTTGTAGCGAAAAGAGAACAGCGCAGCTTCAGGGCGAGATGCCCGTCCGCTGCGCTGTCCGATGTTCGCTTATGGGGTCATGCCAGCGGCTTTGATGTTTAGCCGTATGTCAGCCGTTCACTTCTTGCAGCGCCAGAGGAAGGTCACGATCTGCGCTCTGGTGCAATCCGCGTCGGGGCTGAATGTGGTGTTGGTGGTTCCCTTGGTGATGTCCTCCCTGACCGCCCACAGCACCGCATCGGCGTAGTAGGCCGTGGACTTCACATCCGCGAACGGATTGCGGCTGCCCGCTGCCGGGGATTTTTCAGAGCGCCACAGGAACGCGACGATCTGGGCGCGGGTGCAGGTGTCATCCGGGCTGAACGTGGTGTCGCTGGTGCCCTTGGTGATGCCGTTTTCTACCGCCCACAGCACAGCATCGTAGTAGTAGCTGCCCACAGGAACGTCGGTGAAGGGCATGGTGCTGGTTTTAGAGGCGGGGCTTCCAGCGGTGCGCCACAGGAAGGTCACGGCCTGCGCACGGGTGCAGATGCCGTCCGGGGAGAAATAGGTATCATCGGTTCCCTTGGTGATGCCGTTCTCCACTGCCCAATCCACGGCGTCCTCATAATAGCTGCCGGTGGCTACATCCACAAACACGCCGGTCTGGGGGTTGCCGTTGGCTTTCATAAAGATGACCTCGATGGTATGGGTTCTACGAACATTCTCAAAGGTGTAGGACTTTACCGCGCCGATGCTCTTGCCGTCGATCTTGACATTGGCGACAGCATAGCCCTTATCCGGGGTGATGGTGAAGGTCTGATCTCTGCCCTCACGGACGCTGACATTGCCGGAGGGAGAAATGGAGCCGCCAGCCCCGGCAGTTGCCTTGATGGTGTAGTAGCTGTAGCCGCTTCCGCCGCCACTGCCGCTACCGCCTTCATTGCCGCCTGTGCCGCTATTGCCTTCATTGCCGCCTGTGCCGCTATTGCGCAGAATCGTCAGCGTGTAGGTTTTAGCACCGATCTTCACGACAATGTCGGTTGTGCCGCTGTTGGGGATGGCAACGGTTGCGCTGCCGCCGGTGGACAGAGCCTGTCCGTTGATGCTCACGGGCTCGCCGTTTCCAGACACCGCTGTGACTAGCGTAGATGTTGCTCCGCTATCATTTTGCAGCGTATAGGTATAGTTCGTTCCGTTGGCGGTAAAATCGCCGAGCCCCACTGCCAGACCTTCAAAGGTCAGAAGGTCTTTACCGGGCACTGCGGCTCGCACCACTACGCGGGTGCCAAGCCGGGAGAAGGTGACGGTTTCTGTCTGGAAGGTTTCCCCGGAGATGGCACCGCCAATACTGGTCTTTTTCGTTTCCAGAACGGTCCCGGCAGCATCCAGCAGCGTGGCCACCAGCTCTGCGCCAGTCTGAGACTGCAGGCAGTTGTTGCGCAGGGTAATGGCGGCGGTGCTGTGACCGTTGCCGTCGTTCCCCTGTGTCACATCCATCGTCAGCTTCTCTCCGGTGCGGGCCAGTGCGCCGGTCATATGGACGCTGGCCTCGCTGTCACTGCCGTCATACTCCGGCAGGCGCTGATTGCTTCCCGTTCCACCGATCTGACCTTCCGCCCACGCCTCGGCGTACAGATAGGTACCCACATTGGGGATCTCGGTTTTGCCAATGGATGTCATATACTTGCCCAGATCATAGGTCAGGTCCAGTGTAAAGGTTCCCTGATCGATGCGGGCGAGGGCGCTGTCATCGGAGATGGTGATTTCATTATCGCGAACCGATACGCCGTTTGTGGTGCAGGCTACCTCTGCAGGTTTGGTATGCAGATCATCCGCATAGAACGCAAGCTTCACCTCGCGGCTCTTTCCGCCGGCCAGCGTGGCGGCAGCGGAATTATAGAGGGTCATGCGCACCGTGCGCTTGCCGGCGCTCTCCGCAATCACTTCCATTTGCGAGATGCCAATGTCGGGATAATCCAGATACACTGTGCCTGTTTCGTTGATGCCGGCGTCGGCGGTGATGGTATAGCTCGGGTCGGTCACGCGGTCCTTCACATGGTGCCAGACGGTAAGGGTGGTGCTTTCATTGGGCAGCAGTTTTTCCGTAAGGGTAGCGGTTTCCCCGCTGCCAAGGCTGACCATTAGGTTTGTCACATCGTTCAGCCCGGTGTTGCGGATGGTAAAGCGAATGGGTGTCAGGCTGTTCAGCGCCAGCGTTGCATAATCCACACCGATCTGTTCCACTGCCACCGCATCGGTGACAAAATCAGAGGTAGCGGTATAGAGGATCGTTTCCTCACCCGGAACGGTCACGCCGCCGATTACCTGCGGGTTTTCATCGTCATACCGGGTGGCCTGAATGGCGGCCTGCACCTGATTGGTGCCGCTGACATAGGCATCAAAGTGGTCAGCCAGCGTGCGATCCGGCAGCTCTGCCAGTTCCAATGGTGCGGACAGAGTGTAGGTATTTGTGGCATAGCGCAGCTTGGCCGCCTTCAAAATGCCGTGATCTACCGCGCCGTTGGCGTTATTGACAGTCTCATTCCAGACGATGGTAAGATCATTGCGGCTGCGATGATTCCCGCTGAGGGAAGCGAAGCGGAAGTCTCCGCCCACGACGGCGTTGCCGCTGCTGGTCAGGGCAGACAGAGAGCCGGGGAAACTGTTGGACATGGTGCCGCTGCCGTCCACAGCCAACAGCTGGATATCGCTGCTGCCGTCTCGGACACTGTGCCAACCGATGACAAATCGGTCATCCCCGCTGCCGAAGTTGGCTGCAACGACCTGGGGGTTTTCGTCAAGATTGCTGTCACAGGTCGCCAACATGGCTGTACCGGGAGTTCCGTCAGCAGCCACGGTACAATAGGCGATCTCGTAGGCGGAGGTATCTCCGGTTCCGCTGCGGTCCAGCGAGTAAACCGCCATAGCGGTTCCGTCGGGCAGCATGGCCGCCTGCAACGCCTTCACGCTGCCAGTAGCACCGTTATAAAGCATTTTTGCCTCGCTCCAGGTGCCGTTACTGCTGTCATAGCAACGGTACATGATACAATCTCTGGTCGTGAAGTTCAGCAGGTTGTTGCTGCCCGAAGTGCTCACGGGATCGGGGGTGTAGACGCTGCGCCAGAACACGATGGCCTTGCCGCCGCCCACTGCCGTGGCTGGGGCCAGATCCGGCGTGCCGTCGTTGGTTAGGCGGGTGGAAGTCCAGGTTGTGCCGTTATAGACGGACACTACGATCTCCGTGCTGTTCATCAGCAGGTTTTGCTCTTCCAATGTCACGGCATCACCGGCATTTTTACCCGGCAGGTCGGTGCCCATGCGAACCCAAGCCGCCGCCGCGAAGCTGCCAGTGCCGGACAAAGAAACGCTCGTGTCGCCGTAGCCGGGGAACCCTGTGGGATCGTCAATTGGGTTGGAGTGAGAATAGACGCCGCCATTGAGGGTGGAGAAATGTGCCCGGCTGTCGTAAATATTTTTGCTGTCGCCGTCGTTGATGTAGGCCAATACCTTCCCGTCATCGCTGAGCTGTGGATAGGATGTGGGGTTGGCATTGGTCTGGATGTTTTCCAGCCCACTGGGGGAGTTCAGAGAGAACAGCATCATCCGCTGCTGGGGCTGGCCCCAGGTACGGGCATATTGCTCCAGATAGTCCCGGCTTTGGAGCGTTGCACTGCCAGAAGCCACCTGCATTCCGCTCTGGGCCGCCGCCATCCGCAGCGAGGCAAGGCTCAGCCCACTGGTGGCGCTATTCCAGTAGTCGTCGATTGTGTTCCAGTCATTAAAAGTCCTGGTGGCTCCAAGGGTTCCGGAGGCGATCACCGCCTCGTAGGAGATAAACAGGAAGGTTGCCACAAATTTGATTCCCACTTCGCTTTGGATTCCCAGAGCCTGACCGTTGATCTGGCGCTTTGTCTCGTCGGCAAGATAGGTGCGGGAAAGGAACTTATTCTGACTGTCCACATCCAAATTGCCGAATAGGCCGATCTTCAGCGCCACGACCGAATAGTCAAAGCCAATGCCGCCAAACGCGTGGACATAGGCGTTGATACGCAGCGTGGTCAAAAAGTCATTCACTGCCGTGGCCGTGGGATCGCTCCAGGCAAGCTCTGTACCCTGTCCCTGCTGGCCGTAGCGCACTGCGGTACGGAAATCCAGCTGAATGGCACCGCCCAGCTCAAAGGTTGCTGTCAACGGCACGGGGCCAGCCATGGCGTTCACGCTGAAGGAGAAGCCCACGCCAACGCCGGCGGTAAAGCCGCCGCCTACGGTGAAAACCTCCCACTCCTTTTTTTCGGCGTTATAGCGGATTTCCGCTTCGTAAAAGCCCTCCAACTGCAAGTTGAGATCCGTGCTGGTGACATTGTCGGCTATGGAGTTGGTTTTGTAGTCCCCCTTGGGATCATAGGTGCCCTGGGCCATCTGGCTCAGGTCCCCGGTCCCGGGCATACCCACTTCCAGGTCCTGCGTCAGCACATTCGCACCCAACGCCACGCCGTCCTCGGAATAGTCCATGTCCTCCATCTCCAGCGTATTGTACCCGGCCCAAATCATGGCACGGAACACGGAGGGATCTTCGCTGGGGGTGATGATCATTTTGAACACGGAAGTGTCCACCGGACCGCTCAGATCATCCAGCCGTCCGGTCAGCACCTTGAGAATGTTACTATCGCCCACTCCGCCAAAGTCGACTTGATTCACTCCACTGGAGGATCCCATCGTCGCCAGAATACCGGTGACGCGCTCATCCTCTGTCACCTTGGGCACTCGGGTCAGATCAACGACCCGGAAGGGCATTATTTTCTCCTGCAGCAGGCTGCCGTTCAGGCTCAGCTGCGTTTTCATACCCACATCCTTGCCGTCGGCGATCCATCCAGAGGTGGTCATGGTGGCCTCGGTGAGGGTCAGATCGTTTTCCGCTACGGGGATGGATGAGAAGGGATACTGCTTGGTACTGCTGCTCTGGGCGGCAGGAATAACGCCGTATTCGTCCGCCAGCTTGAGACTGTAATTCTTCGCATTGGCAATATCCTCGCCCCAGAGGAACATGGTGGTGTGCAGGCTTGCTGTTTTGAAGCTGCTGTTAGGGCCGATCTTCCCGGTCGAGCTGCGGACATCCACCTTCTGACCGTTGGCAAGACCGTAATCAACGCTTTGCGCCACAATGAAGGGTTTGTTTTCCTCCCCCGCCGGCACGCGCTCCAGAGAGACAACGCCCTCTGCGGTGCGCATTACATCGTCCACGCCCAGCTTGCCGTTGACGGTCAGCAGCAGCGGATAGTACTTGTCGCCGTCAATTGCGCTGATCTCCAGAATGTACTCCAGCTGATCCATAGCGGAAAGCGCCGTGGTGTTGCTCTCGCCCTTTTCGGCCGACCAGAACTGGGTGGAATCCAGATAGACGGTTATATTTCCCGCCGCATCCGTGGTATAGGTGTCGCCGGTGATGCCGCTGACAAGTGCTCCTGCCCTGGAGCCCAGCAGAGCTGTCTGGCAGTAGCCTCCGTTTTTATAAACGCCGCCACGAACGGTCACCGTCTTGTTCGCCAGCGGATCGCCGCCCGGCGTGATGAGCGTCACAGATGCCTGGGCGACTCGCCGAAGGGTGAAGGTATTCAAGGGATAAAGCTGCAGTTTTGTGGCATCCCGCTCGCCGGAACGCAGATTTTCTTTATAGATGGTGCCCAGATAAATATCCGCGCCGGAGCCGGACCGCAGAGACACCTCACTGGCGATTCCGTTGGGTTCGTAAAGCGCCAGCACACCTTCACTGTTGGTCGTGACCGTTTTGGGCACACCTTTGCCGTCGGTGTATTGCAGCGTAGTTTCCGCTGCAGGCGTCAGCTGGAAGAGATAGAACTTATTTTGCAGCGTTTTCGCTGTCACCTGTACGGCGGCATTCATGCCCGTGGCGGCATGGGTAGCCGTGACGGTTGCGGTGCCGTTGGCCCGGCCGGACAGCGCCATTTTGGTTTCGGGAAGGTAGGAATCAAAGGAGAAGTTTCTGATGTCCTCATACAGTCCGCCCTGCTTGTAGTTGACGGAAATGGCATTGTTGTTGCTGGAGAGCCACCGGATGCCGTCTTTAAAGGAGTTCCATCCGTACTCGTCATAGTTGATGCCTATGTACTCGATCAACCCCAACTCCTGGCGCAGCTGCATAATTTCAGCTGTAACGGTGGGCAGGCTGCCGCTGACCTTGGAGGTATTGTCCATGGTCAGCTTAGAAATCGTTTCTCCTTTGTCGTTCTGCACCTTCAGTGCGTCGGCATCGTAGACATACAGGGGGAAGGAGTCGGTGCTGGGAGATTCCTCACCAGGATTCTCCACGCTCAAAACCACTTGATAGGTGTCCTTCAGATTGCCGTCTTTCACACTCTGTAATAGCAGGGAGTGACTTCCGGAGGTGCCGGATAGGCTCTTACTGGCCACCACTTGGGTGCTGTTGTCCTCTGTGACCCGGGTAATGGTCAGCGTGGGCTGCTGAGAGGCGCCGTCAGTGGTGTTTTCCACCGACCAGTCGATATTGACGGCGCCGTCGGTATCCTTGAGGTAAATGCTCCGGGGCGGTGTCAGCTTGGCCGTGGCAGGCGGTGCCTGCACGATGATCCAGGCAAGTGCCGACAGGCGGACGTCCTCACCGCCGGCGTTGGGGTGCGGCATGGAGACCAATACCGTGTAGGCAGGGGTATTGCCGTTGGAGAGCTTGGAGAGCACATTCTCCTCGATCCGCACGCTGTTTTTATCCTTGCCGACGGTATAAGTCGCAACGGGCCGGCTGGCGCTCAGTTCCGCCTCATTCGTGTAGTTGCCCTCATACAGGTCGATCCTGTAATTGAACTCTTTGTTCGGCGTCATCAGCGCGGCGTTGGAGCTCCACAGCACGGTGGCGGGCTGATTTACCCGCGTCACGATGGACGCGCCGCCGGGAATCACCAGTGCCAGGGAATCGCCTGCCGTCACGGTATAGGGCTTTGACTTGCCCGTCACATCATCGGCAGTGTCCTCAGTCCCGTTGTCCGCCGTAAAGGTAAAGGTGACGGATCCCACCTTGGCTCCTGTGGTGGCAACAAGGCCGGTATTCTCGTTGATGGTGGCAATGTCTATGTCACTGCTGCTCCATTTACCGGTGGTGTAGCTGGCCTGCTCACCGCCTGCCCCCAAAACCTCGGCCTTAAGCGTGGGGCGGGTGGTTTTGCCGAGGGAAATCGTATAGTCGGCGTCATTCGCTTCCGGGAAGACCTTCACCGTGTGCGCGGAAACTTTCTTTGCCACCGTGAACTGCCGGGTCAGGGGAAGAACATTCACCCAGTCAGGATCGGCTTTCGTGCCCTCGTTGGCCTGCAGCGTCACCGTGTAGGTGCGATCGAAAGCAGAGGGTGCGATTGCATAGTCGCTAATGGTGAAGGCTTCCTTCTCTGTGTCCAGATAGACCTGCAGATGGATTGGTTCACCCGCAGAGTCGTACCTCAGCTCGAGGCGGAACGGGGCTTCCTTCGGGTCTGTGCCTGCCGGGGTGTGATAATTGCTGTATACGGTCTTGTAGGCCTGCTCCATGTTGGCGTTCATCGTGAACGATGCCTTGCCGTTGTCGTAGTCGGCGGTCAGTGCGGTGGGAGCGTTACGCATCAAGACGCTCTTCAGCGTAACGTCGGCAATCGAGTTGCTTGGATAGAGTGAGGTATCCAGCGTATGACCGAAAACATCTTCCACACCGGTCATACCATTGACGGTGACCGTGGTGTCATCCGCATCCTGCACTGGGTACCAGAGCATTGCCGTGACGCCGTAGTTGTTCATGGAAAGCTCAGCGGCGCTATACACTTTGCCATTGATGGTCACGGTGGCGTTGCTAAGATTCACGCACTCGTTAAAGGTAACTGTGATGGGCACGTGCTGTCCGCTGGCATAGGTTCCCTCCGGGGCCGTGACGCTTTGAATGGTGGGATTGTCCGTGTCCACCAGCATGGCTGTAACATTGCTGTTCTTGGTGGTGGCCCAGGAATTTTGGATTTCGCCCTGTACACTTTTCATATACAGTCGGAAGGGCAGCCAGTACTGCTGATCCCCTCTGTTTTGCGTGGTAGACTGCAGGGAGATGTTGACCGTTTCGCCCTTGTTAATCGTACAGTTCAGCGCTTTTGTTCTGTCGCCGCTGAGACTCAGAGATTCTCCATTGAACTTGTACTCCGTCAGATAGAACGGGGCATAGGGCTGGTCTTTATACCAGCCATACGGCGCATCGCCAGTATAGGCAGCTTTTTCGGTACTCCAGTTAAACTCGATGCTGGCGTCGATTTGGTATGGCTGATAAAATGGGTCGGAGTCGACGGGAAGCACCGAGTTGCGGGCACCCTCCAAAATTCTGATGGTATCGCTTAGCGCAACGAAGTCCTGATTGTTGGCACCTTCGCCGATATTGTATTCATTTGCCAGCAAAGGAATATACATATCCCCCTGTATTGTTTCTGTACTTTCGTATCTTTCCTCATAGTTCGGCGCGGTCATTTCTGTTGTTATCGCGGGGGCGGGAACCGTCTTTATTAGCTTGAGCTGACAGTGGTCGGCATAAGCGGCACCGTCATAGAACACCAGATTTTCCGCATCGTAAAATTCAATCATCCCCAGCAGGTTGCCATAGGAATAAGAACCCTCGAGCCAGTCTGGGTTCCCTCCTTTGGTTGTAACCTTGACAGTGATTTTACAACCATCTAAACTGAAAGTCGAGCCTACGTCATAGGTCAGCTTGTAGGACCCGTCGCCTTGGGCGACCCCACTCGTCTCGCCTATCGAGACCTCCACACCGGTGATATACTCGCTGAGCTGGCCTTTTTGAATGCGGTAGGAAAAGCCGACCGGTTTTCCGCCATATACAGTAAAAGTCCCGGAGTCCCAGCTGTTGTTTGCGAGATCCTCCAGCGTTTGGCTCATCATGCCGCGCATATCCACCGTCTCAACGCCCTCAGGCTTTGTGGCAGAGGCGGAATACTGCAAGCTGATGCCCTGCAGCTCCAGCTGCTCCATCAGGCTATTGAGATTCTCCAGAGCTTCCCCGGTAAACTCCCTGCCGGAGAAATAGGTGTCCTTGATCCGCTGCAGCTCCTGTTCGATTTGGATCATGGTCTTCAAATCGCCCAGCGCCACCGGAGTCCCATCCACGTCGGCTATACGGGTGAGATCCGTGGCGGGATTTTCCAGCAGCTCCATGACAGCCGCCAGTGTCAACACCTGGCCGTCCAGCGTGATGGTTTGATCCACCTTGAAATTGCCGTCTTCATCCAGCAGCCCCAAAGCGTTCAGCATGGAAAGCACCTGGTCGCTGCTATCGCCGGTCAGGGCAGAGACCTGCTCCAAAATCGCCTGATTTTCCTCGGGTGTGTTGCCCAGCGAATCGCTCACCGCTGCAAACGCCGTAGTTGGCAGCAGCGTGAGCGTCATGCACAGGCTCAGCAGCGCCGCTAAAAATCTTTTCTTCATGTTTCCTCATCCTCCTTGGTTTGTTCCTGCTGTTTATTGTTTTTTCTCAATCGTGTGCAAAACACGGTAACGACCACCGCCGCTGCAAAGGAGACGACGGCCACCAGCACATAGCCGCCCACGTCCTCCCGCAGCAGCATCGCGCCGAACACGCCCCATGCGGCTGTCTGCTCCTGCACTGCAAACACATCCGCCGC
>ERZ1106935.2658-NODE-2658-length-11589-cov-3.876539_pt1 | contig 11589 bp, 10 predicted proteins | sample MGYA00403666_ERZ1106935 | MGnify/ENA primary metagenome ERZ1106935 (study PRJEB35170, sample SAMEA104062452) | human gut metagenome | biome: human gut; feature: human-associated habitat; material: faeces | place: Denmark | collected 2012-11-20 ... | reverse complement strand
CTATCTTGGGAGGGGCGGTAGCGGCTTATGCGCTAACCTATGTGATAGAGCCGCTGATCAAGCAGGGAGACGGTTCGTGTGAGTGCGAGAAATAGTAATCATTATAATAAACGAAACGGATATGAAACAAACGAGATTGATCTTAGTGGGAGGTTTTTTGGGAGCGGGAAAAACAACACTGTTATGGGAAACTGCCGTGCGATTGATGAATAAAGGGCTGCGTGTAGGTTTGATTACGAACGACCAAGCTCCGGAACTTGTGGACAGCGAGTTGCTGAAGTTGTCGGATCTGCGGGTTGCCGAGGTAAGTGGCAGTTGTTTCTGCTGTAATTTTAACGGATTCACGGATGCGATCAAGGAGATTCGTGCCGAAGCCTCGGCCGACGTGATTATCGCTGAGCCGGTGGGTAGTTGCACGGATTTGTCGGCTACGATCATGCAACCTTTGAAGCAATATTGGAATACGGAGTTGAAGATTTCCCCGCTGACGGTCTTGGCGGACCCGAATCGCTTGGTCTCTATCTTGAATGGGGGGAATGGGGGGTTGCATCCGGATGCCGCTTATATTTATAAGAAACAATTGGAGGAAAGCGATATCATCTTGCTGAGTAAGTCGGATGTGTTGAAACGGGAAGAGACCGCGGTCTTGAGACAACGTTTATCGGACGCGTTTCCGGGTGCGACGGTTTTATCGGCGAGTGCCCAGACCGGTGAGGGCATGGACAAATGGATCGAGGCCGTGATGAGCCGCCAAGATGCGGGCAAGCGCTTATTGGAGATAGATTATGATACCTACGCCCACGGCGAGGCTGTGTTGGGCTGGTTGAACGGGACGCTTCAGTTGCATGGCGTGAGTGATGATTGGGATGATTTCCTGAAAGCGCTGATGAAGGGTTTTGCCGTTAAGTTCGATGAGGCGGGTTGCGCCGTAGGACATGTGAAAGTGATCGCGGAGAATGGTAAGCGTTTCGCCGTGGGCAACCTGACCGGGAAACAGGATACCTTATCGTTGAGAGGCTCTGCCGGAGCGGGGGAAGATCTGAAGTTGATCATTAATGCCCGGGTTGAGACTACACCTGAGTTATTGGATCAGATGGTCCGGGAGGTGTTGATCGGTATGATAGACGGTAAGTATGAGGAAGAGGTCGTGGCTTGGCGTTTCTTGCAGCCCGGTCGTCCCAACCCGACCCATCGTTATGAGCGAGTTCCGTCGTGTCCGCGATCAGATCAATGATGATTTCTTCAAGTTGTATACATCTATGGAGGAACGAAAATAGAATGGAAGGTTTGTTCTGACAAGTGTTTATTGGAAATAGGGGTGAGTGTTAATTGTCTGTTTAATATATATTATAAATGAAAGCGATAGAAAAGATTAAGGCTGGAAATATTGATTTATCGGAAGATGAGATCATAGAGTTGTTACGTATAAATAATTTTAGTAGCGAATATTATGGTTTGCTAGCGGCCTCGAACGCCTTATCTCGGCGGAAGTTCGGGAACCGGGGATATGTGTTTACGCAAATAGGGATTAATGCAGAGCCTTGTCCGATTAATTGTAACTTTTGCTCTATGGCCGCTACCCATTATTCATTGAACGATAAATGGAAGAAATCGGTGGAGGATATATGTCAGGAAGTGCAATTTCTGCAAAAGTCTTATTTTGATGACTTTTTCATGATGACAACAGCCAACTATCCGATAGAGGAATTTATCTCTGTGGGGCGGTCTGTGAGGGGACTATTAAGAAAGGATCAAAAAATGGTGGCTAATATCGGTGATTTTGGTTTGGATACTGCCTTGAAATTGAAAGAGGTCGGTTTCACTGGTGTCTATCATATCAACCGTTTGCGAGAGGGTGAGGATACGATGGCGAAAACGGAAGACCGGGAGGCGACTATGCGAGCGATTAAAGAGGCTGGCCTGGAGCTTTATTATTGTATAGAACCCATAGGCCCGGAACATTCTTATGAGGAGCTGGCAGTAGAGATCCTAAGAGCCAAGGATTTGAAAATAGATGTAATGGCCGCTATGCGTCGGATTCCGGTGAAAGGAACTCCTCTTTATGAGAAAGGGCAAATTTCAGACTTGGAACTGACGAAAATTGTCGCTGTATCCAATCTGGCAGTCAACCCATCTCGATCGATGAATGTACATGAACCCATCAAATTAGCTATGCTGGCAGGCGTGAACCAATTGTATGCTGAAGTCGGGGCAAATCCTCGTGACACAGAAAGCCATACGGAACAAAATCGGGGATTTAATCCGGAGGGAGCATGGAGTTTATTGAGGGAGTTTGGATACGTCTCATCTGCTTATTGACTCCCGGAGAAGCGTAAATAAGTTGCAGGCATCCTATTTTTGTCTTTTGTTAGGGTTTCCTTCCAAATATTTGTATATATTTGTGGCTATACAGTATAAAAATGGGAGGTGTAAAACCATGGACGATACAAAGGACACAAAAGATATAAAAGAAACGGGCGAGGCTGCGTCCGTTCTCTCTGCGGACGAACAGATGATACAAGATGGGTTCAATGCGTTGTTGAACGATTATTTGAAGTCAAACCACCGCCGTAAGGTCGAACGAATCACGAAAGCTTTTAATTTCGCTAATCAAGCGCACGCCGGAGTGAAACGGCGTTCCGGCGAACCTTATATAATGCATCCTATCGCCGTGGCTCGTATCGTGTGCCGGGAGATGGGTTTGGGCTCTACCTCTATTTGCTCTGCGCTATTGCATGATGTCGTGGAAGATACCGAGTATACGGTGGAGGATATCCGGGATATGTTCGGAGACAAGATCGCCCAGATCGTGGATGGCTTGACGAAGATATCCGGTGGCATTTTTGGGGAACAGGCCTCGGCTCAAGCCGAGAACTTCCGTAAGTTGCTGCTGACTATGAGTGACGATATACGGGTGATTCTAATCAAGATCGCAGACCGTCTTCATAATATGAGGACTTTGGGTTCCATGCTTCCCGCCAAGCAATTTAAGATCGCGGGTGAGACTCTTTATCTGTATGCTCCTCTGGCGCATCGTCTGGGTCTCTTCTCGATCAAGACGGAACTGGAGGATTTGAGTTTTAAATATGAGCATCCGCAAGAATATGACTTCATCAGCGCTAAGTTGAAAGCGACAGAAGAGAGCCGTAATAAATTATTCGAGCGTTTCGCCGCCCCTGTGGACGAGAAGCTGAAATCGATGGGACTTCAGTATGAGATGCGTGCCCGTGTGAAATCGGTCTATTCCATTTGGAATAAGATGGAAAGCAAGGGTGTCGCTTTCGAGGATATTTATGATATTTATGCGGTCCGCATTATTTTTGACCCGCTTCCCGGTGTGGACGAGAAAAACCAATGTTGGGATATCTACTCGGCTATTACGGATATTTACCGGATTCGTCCCGACCGTATCCGTGATTGGGTGAGCCGTCCGAAAGCGAACGGTTATCAAGCGCTTCATCTGACCGTTATGGGACCGGATGGACAATGGGTAGAGATCCAGATCCGTAGCCGCCGTATGGATGATATCGCAGAGAAAGGCTTCGCTGCCCATTGGAAATACAAGGAATCCAACGTGGAGGAGGATACGGAATTGGATAAATGGATACAAACCATTACCGAGATATTGGAGAGTCCGGACCCGAATGCGCTGGATTTCTTGGATACGATCAAACTGAACTTATTTACTTCCGAGATATTTGTTTTCACTCCGAAAGGAGATATAAAGACATTGCCCCAAGGGGCTACCGCCTTGGATTTCGCTTATGCGCTTCACTCCGATATCGGTAATAAATGTATTGGCGCTAAGGTAAACCATCGTTTGGTGCCATTGAGTCATCCGCTGTCCAGTGGAGATCAGGTGGAGGTCTTGACTTCCCGTTCTCAGGAGCCGCAACCGGAGTGGTTGAACTTCGTGACTACCGCTAAGGCTCGTGCGAAGATCGATGCCGTATTAAAGCGTGTCCGTAAAGAGGTCGCTAAGTATGGAGAGATAAAAGTTCTTGATGCCTTCAAGCGTTCGGAGCTTGAGGCGAGTACATCCAATCTGGATAAATTAGGTATGTACTTTGGATTCTCGAAACGCGAGGAATTCTTTTATGCGGTAGAGAAGGGGGATGTGGTTTTGCCCGAGAATTTAAAGAAGCTGTTGAAGGAGAAGACGGATAATGTCTTGTTTAAGTATGTGAAACAGGCGTTGGGTGTCGCTTCCAAGAAGGTGAAACAACCCGAAGAGGAGGAAGCCAAGAAAGAGAAGCCTAAATATGATAAGAAAAAGCCTTATTTATTGAAAGAGGAGGCTTTTGAGCGTAATTATGTAATTGCCGAATGTTGTAAGCCGATTCCGGGAGATGACTCTTTAGGTTTTATCAATGACGATGGTAACGTAGTGGTTCATAAACGTTCCTGCCCGATCGCCATGCGCTTGAAAAGTAGCTTTGGCGAACGTATCTTGAATACGGTTTGGAGCAGCCATATGAACGCTTCTTTTGAGGCCACGCTAGAGGTGAAAGGTATAGACTCGATAGGCGTACTGAATACGATCACGAAAACGATTTCCGAGGATTTCAACGTGAACATCATGCGCTTGCTGATCGAGGCGAAAGACGGCGTGTTCGAAGGTAAGATAAAGATGAAAGTTCATGACGTAGAAGATATCCAGAAAATGTGCGTGACTTTGTCGAAGATACAGAATATTAAATCTGTCGGACGTGTAGCGGATTAAGTGTAGCGAAGTGCTTCGCTACACTTTTGTTTTATAAAAGCTTTATCAGCCGACAATCAAATAAGTTATATAAGCTATATAACAAGCGATCAATAGGATTCCCTCCGGCCTAGTGATGGTCCGTTTCTTGAAGAAAAGGCCAAAAATATAAAGCAATACGCATGAACCGATCATGACGCCCAAATCCAGATTGGTAATGCCTTGTATGTTCATCGGCGTGATTGTCGCGCTACAACCTAATACGAAGAATATATTGAAGAGGTTGGAACCGATAACATTTCCGATCGCCATCTCCGGGTTCTTCTTTAAGGCGGCCACGACGGAAGTCGCTAACTCAGGAAGAGAGGTTCCTCCGGCCACTAAAGTCAAACCGATAATAGATTCGCTGACACCCAGTCCACGGGCGATACCAGAAGCTCCATCCACGAAAAATTGTCCTCCGTAAATCAAACCAGCCAATCCACCAATGATGAATAAACTCGCTTTCCAAATGGGCATTATTTTAATCGTGCTCTCTCCATTTTCCTCTCCATTATGTGCGATCGCGAATGTATAGCCAAGGAAAATGGCGAAGAAGCATAATAGTAACATTCCATCGCTACTACTGATACTATTTTGCGATGCGCCGTTGATCAAAACGTCATTCGCGCAAATAAATAATACGATTGAGGCAAGCACGCAAAGAGGGATCTCTTTGCTCAACGTACCTTTCGTGACGCTGATCGGTACGATAGCGGCCGTACAGCCGACAATCATCAAGGCGTTAAATATATTGCTTCCTACTACATTACCAATAGCGATATCTGAGCTTCCTTTCAAGGCAGATACGACACTGACCGTTAATTCCGGTGCGGAAGTCCCAAACGCCACAATAGTTAGCCCGATTACTAAGCTGGAAATATTGAAGCGTTTGGCTACCGAGGCGGCACCATCCGTCAAGGCGTTAGCCCCAACTAAAATTAGTAGTAAACCGCCAATTAGTAATACGATATCCATTAGTCTTTAGAATGGCAAATCATCGATAGGATTGGCCGGTCCGAAATCAGGAGCGGATGAGGCTGGAGCCGTAGGAGCGGAAGCCGGAGCGAAATTATCCGGAGTTACTCCCATCGGAGCGGCTTGAGAAGCTGCCGCCATCGGTCTACTTTCCATGCGTTGATACTGGTGAACCAGCGGCCTTGGTACTCACGGCTGTCAATGTCGAAAGAGACTGTCAATTCCTCGCCCGGCTGAATGGCCGCTTGAGCGATCTTATCCGCTCCGAATATCTGGAAGCATACTTTCTTGGGATATTGATCGTGTGTCTCTAATACGTACTCTTGTTTTTTCCATTCGTTTCCGGCTTTGCTGACACCGCCTACTTCCGGTAGGACTTGAATAATTTTTCCTGTAATTTCCATGTCTTGTATTTTATTTGCTTATGTTTTATTTAATTGGGGACGAAGGTACGGTTTTGTTCTGGTTTTATCAACAGAATAATCACACTTTCGGGGCAAAAGCATCAAATGCGTCTTTCATAGCTAACAGCTCTTCTTTGATCTGTTTCAGGCGGTTTACGATCTCTTCTTGCCGGATCGTCGTCTCTTTATTGTCCTTCAGTTTTTGCCGTGCGCCGGCCAAGGTCATCCCTCTCTCTTTAACCAGGTGGTAGATGAGGCGTACCGCGTCGATATCCTCCTGCTTATAAAAACGGGTACCTTTGCTCGTCTTCCTTGGATTGATGATATCGAACTCCTTCTCCCAAAAGCGAAGGGTGGACTCGTTCACGTCGAACATCTGCGCCACCTCGCTGATGGAAAAATAGAGTTTGAGATCTTTATTCTTTTTTAGACTCATACTGCTAATGAAGTTTAATCCATAACCTGACCATGATTCTCGGCAATCTGGATCATACGGTCATATTCCTCAGGTGAGAGATCCATGTAATAGTATTTAGATGGGTTATCATACTTCCCTCGTACGATTACCTCATAATGCAAGTGAGGGCCGGTAGATTTCCCGGTATTTCCAACCTCGCCAATCACCTCTCCACGAGTAACCTTTTGTCCGACACGTTTCTTGAACTTACTCATATGACCGTATAAAGTCTGATAGCCGTAGCCATGATCGATAATCAAACAATTTCCGTATCCCTGTTTCCAAGCGGCGAAAGTGACAACGCCATTACCTGTCGCATAGATCTCCGTTCCCACTTTAGCCGAGAAATCCATTCCAGAATGGAAACGAGGTGTACGGTAAATCGGGTCGATACGCACGCCATAGCCGGAAGCGGTACGACGCAGATCCTTATTGGAAATCGGCTGGATCGCCGGGATACATTTACTTCTCTCTTCTTGGTTCTTTCCTAGGGAGATCAGTTCTTCCAAGGAATTGGATTGGATATATAATTGCTTACGTAGCATATCCATCTTTTGGGTCGTGGAGACAACAAGCTCCGGATTGGACAGGCTCATCAAATGCTCGTAACGGTTTGTCCCTCCAAACCCGGCTTTCCGAACGGACTCGGGGATGGACTCGGCTTGGAAGATCGCCCGGTACAGATTCTCATCACGCTGTTGGATATCATCCAATACGTCCAACGCGTTATTTAAGCGAAGGGAAAGTACCTCGTATTGAGTTTGCAATAGGCGGTTCTCCTTACGTAACTGAGATTCCATCGGAGAGTCCACCAAATGCATCATGACGAAAAAAGTGGCTACGCCGAACGCTATTCCGGTGCTTAAATGGCGGAGAACGGTGAACAGCCGGTCTTTGCTAGATGGGTATACACGCTCATAATTGAGTGTGTTCGGATTGTATAAATAGTATGTTTTGCGACTTTTAAAGAGTTTCATCTACATTTTTTGTTATCTGAATGCACGCAAAAATAATAATTTGCAGTACTTTTGCAAATTGTTTTTCAGAATATTAACGAGAACTATATAAATAGATTATGTTGACAGCAAAAGAAATCCGTGAATCCTTCAAGCAATTCTTCGCTTCTAAGGAACACCAGATCGTGCCTTCCGCTCCAATGGTGGTAAAGGGTGACCCCACGTTGATGTTTACGAACGCGGGAATGAATCAGTTTAAAGATATTATCTTGGGCAACGTGCCCCGTAAGTATCCTCGTGTCGCGGACTCTCAGAAATGTCTTCGTGTTAGCGGTAAGCATAACGATTTAGAGGAGGTAGGGCATGATACCTATCACCATACGATGTTTGAGATGCTCGGAAACTGGTCGTTCGGAGATTATTTTAAGAAAGAGGCGATCAACTGGGCTTGGGAATACTTGGTAGAGGTATTGAAGCTGAATCCGGAGCGTTTATATGCCACCGTATTCGAGGGAAGCCCTGCCGAAGGCTTAGATCGTGATAACGAAGCTGCTGGTTATTGGGAGCAATATTTACCGAAAGATCATATTCTGAACGGTAACAAACATGATAACTTCTGGGAAATGGGGGACACGGGTCCTTGCGGTCCCTGTTCCGAGATCCATATCGACCTTCGTTCGGACGAGGAGCGTGCGGCGGTCAGCGGCGCCGATATGGTAAATAAGGATCATCCGCAGGTAATCGAGATCTGGAATCTTGTGTTCATGCAATTCAACCGCAAGGCCGACGGCTCTTTGGAACCGCTGCCGGCTAAGGTGATCGATACCGGTATGGGATTCGAGCGTCTGTGTATGGCATTGCAGGGTAAGACCTCAAATTATGATACGGACGTATTCCAACCGATTATCAAGGTAATCGCAGGAATGGCGGGTACGACTTACGGTACGGATAAACAGCAAGATATCGCTATGCGTGTGATCGCCGATCACATCCGTACGATCGCTTTCGCTATCACGGACGGACAGTTGCCTTCCAACGCTAAGGCCGGTTATGTAATCCGTCGTATCTTGCGGCGTGCCGTTCGTTACGGTTATACATTCTTGGATCGCAAGGAAGCGTTTATGTATAAGCTTTTGCCTGTATTGATCGAGACGATGGGCGACGCTTATCCGGAATTGATCGCTCAGAAAACCTTGATTGAGAAGGTTATCAAGGAGGAGGAAGAATCTTTCCTTCGTACCTTAGAAACCGGTATCCGTTTGCTGGATAAGAAAATGGAGGAGACGAAGGCTGCGGGGAAGACGGTCTTGAATGGCGTAGATGCCTTTACATTATATGATACCTACGGATTCCCGTTGGACTTGACGGAATTGATTCTTCGTGAGAACGGCATGGAAGCCGATATCGAGGAGTTCAATAAGGCTATGCAGAAGCAGAAAGAGCGTGCCCGTAACGCCGCCGCTATCGAGACAGGCGACTGGATCACGCTGAAAGAGGGTGAATGTAAGTTCGTGGGTTATGATTTGTTCGAATGCGAGGCAGAGATCTTGCGTTATCGCCAGATCAAACAAAAGAATAAAGTATTATATCAGATCGTTCTGGATCAAACCCCGTTCTATGCGGAAATGGGTGGACAGGTCGGTGATACGGGTTGGTTGATCGCCGACGACGAGAAGATCGACGTGATCGATACGAAACGTGAGAATAATTTGCCGGTTCATTTGGTTACTAAACTACCGAAGGACGTAACGGCTACATTTACCGCAAAGATCAACGTGAAAAAGCGTATCCAGTGTGAGTGTAACCACTCTGCCACGCACCTTTTGCATGAGGCGTTGCGTGAGGTATTAGGTACGCACGTAGAGCAGAAAGGTTCGTATGTTTCGCCTGATTCTTTACGTTTCGACTTCTCTCATTTCCAGAAAGTGACGGACGAGGAAATCCGTAAGGTGGAAATATTGGTTGGAGAGAAGATCCGTGCGAACTTCCCGTTGGAAGAGCATCGCAATATGCCGATCGCCGAAGCAAAGGCGCTAGGGGCTATGGCTTTGTTCGGTGAGAAATATGGCGATGAGGTACGTGTCGTGAAATACGGAAGTTCCGTGGAGCTATGTGGTGGTACGCATATCCCGGCAACCGGTATGATCGGTTCTTTGCACGTGATAGGAGAGAGCTCTATCGCCGCAGGTGTCCGTCGTATAGAGGCGGTTACAGCCGAGGGCGCCGAGCAATTCGTATATGCCCAGCAAGATCTGATCCGTGAGTTGCGTGCGTTGATGAACCATATGCCGAATTTGGCGCAAGCGATGAAAAAGTCTATCGAGGAGAACGCGGAGATGAAGAAACAGATCGAGGATTATATCCGAGAGAAGTCTATGCGATTGAAAGAGGAGATCGTGGCGAAAGCTTCGGAGAGCAACGGTATCAAAGTTATGCAATTTGTAGGTAAGGCAAATGCGGACGCTATGAAGAACGTGGCTTTCCAGATCAAGGCGGAGACAACCGATAGCTTTGTCTTTGTTGCCGGTATCATTGACGATAACAAATGCACGCTCATGCTTATGTTAAGCGATGATTTGGTGAAAGAGGGCTTGCATGCCGGTAAGATCGTAAAAGAGGCCGCTAAGCATATCCAAGGCGGTTGTGGTGGACAACCCCATTTCGCTACGGCCGGCGGTAAGAACATGGAGGGCCTTTCTATTGCGGTTGGCGCTGTGAAAGAGGCTGTTGGAGTACAATAAAATCGGTTCGGAAGAAATTGACTTTTCTTTCGGACGCAATGATAGATTCCTTCGGATCGAATAAGAATTCCATCCGAAGGAATTTTTTTATGTCGTTTTGATAATCGGAATACATGTTTTACCTTTGTGGTCTAAGGTTTTAAATAAAAAAGATATGTCAGAGCAAAAAGTGGTTATTTGCAAGGACCTGAAATCGGAACTGCAAGATTTTCTCTCCTCTCTAAAATACGATAAGTTGTTTATCCTTATGGATACGAATACCAAAGAGAAATGTTTTCCCTTGGTAGAGGATATACCGGCCTTTCAAAAGGCGCCGATTCTCGTGATGGAAGCGGGTGATATGAATAAGGGTTTTGTCTCTTTAGCCCAGATATGGACAGCTTTGTCGAATGAGGGGGCTTCCCGTAACTCCTTGCTGGTGAATTTGGGTGGCGGTATGATTACGGATATGGGTGGTTTTGCCGGCGCTACTTTCAAGCGGGGCATCCGTACGATCAATATCCCTACGACCTTGATGGCGTCCGTCGATGCTGCGGTTGGCGGTAAGACGGGTATCAACTTCAATGGGTTGAAGAACGAGGTCGGTTCTTTTTATCCCCCCTTGTGTGTATTCATCGATTGCGATTTCTTGCGCACGTTGGATCGCGATAATATCCTTTCCGGTTATGCGGAGATGATCAAGCACGGGTTGATTAGTTCGATGGAGAACTATGCGTCTGTCATGCTTTTTGATATCGACACCATGAATTATTCGTATTTGAATAGTTTGGTAGGCCAGTCGGTCGCCGTGAAAGAGCGGATCGTAGAGGAAGATCCCAAGGAACAAGGTATTCGTAAGGCATTGAATTTCGGTCATACGATCGGCCACGCTTTCGAGAGCTTGTCTTTCCTGAAAATGCGTCCGATCTTGCATGGTCATGCGGTAGCGGCGGGTATCGTGAGCGAGCTTTACCTCTCGCATAAGCTGTGTGGCTTCCCGATGGAGAAATTGAGTCAAGTCGTTTATTATATAAAAGAGTATTATCCGGCGCTCTTCTTTGACTGCACGGACTACGATACCTTATATGAGTTAATGACACATGATAAAAAGAATGAAGGCGGTATCATCAACTTCACTTTACTGAAAAATGTAGGGGATGTCCGTATCAACCAATCGGTCACCAAGGAAAAAATCTTGGAGTCTCTTGATTTTTATCGTGAAAGTTTTGGCATTTAACGGAAAAAAACTACCTTTGCACCCGTAAAATAAAAGCGGGATGTAGCTCAGCCCGGTTAGAGTACGCGTCTGGGGGGCGTGTGGTCGCTGGTTCGA
>ERZ1106935.2654-NODE-2654-length-11602-cov-3.330735_pt1 | contig 11602 bp, 11 predicted proteins | sample MGYA00403666_ERZ1106935 | MGnify/ENA primary metagenome ERZ1106935 (study PRJEB35170, sample SAMEA104062452) | human gut metagenome | biome: human gut; feature: human-associated habitat; material: faeces | place: Denmark | collected 2012-11-20 ... | reverse complement strand
TTTTATTATTTGCATCTCAAATTTTCTATATTATTATTAAAAGTATATTTGTGAATTTATATAAGGCACAGAGAAAACAAAAAGTATATTTTGTAAAATTAGTAATGGTTATTATAATTGCTTTCATATTTAATATAATTTGTTATAAAGTAGTTCAAGTGAAAGAGAGCTTTGCTGTAGGAACGTTGTTATCTGCGATATGTTGGTATTTTTTGTGTTTACCTGATTTTAAAAAAATAAAATATACTTTTAAAGAAATGATATATCCATTTATACAGATGGTTGCATTTCTAGTTTGCGGATTTACTTTTAATGCAATAGTAGGACTGGCAATATATATTATGTTTACAGTGGCTACAACTTTTATTTTGCTAAAAAAAGAAGTTATAGATATATGGATGGTGTTAGATAAAAGAATGAAAAAATAATATGAAAATAGAGTTTAAGTGGAGATGAAGTAAAAAATGACGATTGATATATTGCAAAAAATTTTAAAGAATGTACTTGCAGCGTTGTATAGACCATTTTGGGCGGCAATTCTGATATCCTTTTTGGCAATGTACTTGTATCTTTATTGCAAGAAAAATAAATGGAAAACTTTCGAAGCTTTAAAAAAAAGCATAGGAGTATGGTTTAAATCATTTAAAGAAGATATTGAATTTCGTAAGATTTTTTTCTTGATGTTTTATGTATCTATGATTTTATGCAGAACTATGTTATATAGAGATTTTTGGACAAACCCATTGAGCGATATTATGGGGGGATGGGGATTTAAGGATGCAGAAGGACAACTTACGACAGAATCAATTGAAAATATTATATTATTTATTCCTTTTATAATGTTAGTTCTGTGGATATTTCAAAAGGAATTGTTAAGAGGGCAGTGCGGATTTTTTCATACAGTATGGACAGCTACAAGAACAGTGGGAATAATTTCATTGGTTATTGAGTTTTCGCAGCTATTATTTCACCTTGGAACTTTTCAAATATCGGATTTGGTGTACAATACATTAGGTGGAACTATAGGTGGATTTATTTATTATATAATTTATAAAATTAGGCATAAGAATAAATAGTTTTTAGTATACAACGAGTAGAAGTGGTTATCTGTTATATTGGATAACCACTTTTATAGTATTTATTACTTGATGTAATAGCAATTGATTGGTACACTATTATTTGATAGTAAATAAGTATTTGGTGAGGATGAGTAAACGGTATAATAAAACTAGCAGTTTTCGGCAGTTAAAAACCAGCAAAATATATGCATAAGGAGACTGCCTATAGAAAGACAAAAGATAAAGAGATAATACCATTTAGTTCAGATAAAATGATAAGAGACTTTTAGGTAGCGATTGGAGAGAGCTTGCCATATATAAAATTAAGAGAAATTTGATTTATAAAAAGGGAGAGAAAAACAATGGAGAGAATAAGAAAAAACATTAAAGCCAACGTAATAACATGGATGATGGTTTTTGTATTGTCAATTGGAGGTGTATTGTGTAATACGACAATAGTTGTTAAAGCCGATATGACAGTATATGTGACAAGAACAGGCACAAAGTATCACACGCACAAATGTGGAAATGGTACATACTTTGCGTCAAGCTTGTCGGAAGCAATAGATATGGGATTGGATGCATGTAGCAAATGTTTTCCTAATGGTACACCAAGTAACTCAAGTTCAGGGAATAATGCCACATCTAGAGTAACAACAAAGCCTAAAGTGGTTAAGCCAATAGAAATAAATAAAACATCATTAATTTTATTAAAGGGTAAAACAAAAAGATTAAAGATTAAACATGCAACACAGTCTATAAAATGGAAATCAAGCAAAAAATCGGTTGCGATAGTTTCTAAAAACGGAAAAGTAAAGGGGAAAAAGGCAGGAAAAGCTATAATTACGGCAGTAGTAGGAGGAAAAACTAGAAAATGTTCGGTAATTGTAGAGGCACCAGAGATTAGCAAAAGTTATATAGACATTAACGTTGGAAAAACAGAAACATTGAAATTAAAAGGATGTAAGCATCATATAAAATGGTATTCATATGACAGTGATATTGTTAAAGTATCAAAAGGAAAAATCATAGCCAAAGACATTGGAATTACAAAAATATATGCTGTATGCCATGGAAGAAAAATTTCATGTCTGGTAAATGTTGACTTACCTGAGGTGGAAAATATTTTCCTTAATAGTTCAGATGTATATATGAATTTAGATGAAAGTCAGAAAATTTATGCTACAATATCTCCTATGAATGCTATGGATTATTATAGTATAATGTGGGTCAGTGAAGATACTAATGTTGTACATGTGATAAGTGGTATTGACGGAAGTGCCACATTGTACGCAATGGGTATTGGTGAAACAAATATAGTTGTGACGATTGGAGATAAGAAAACTAAATGTCATGTAATTGTCCAATAATATTTAATATTAAAAATGTGGAAATAATTTGTATAAATTAAAAAAATGGTTGGAGTTTATGGTGCGTCACTTTTTAATGGACAAACTGAGCCAACCATTTTTCTAATATAAAAAGTATTAAAACTTAAATGTATCCTTCAATCCTACCCACAACTTATCCTTGTCGCTAAGGTTAAGTTCTGTACCATCGTCTAAGCTGTAGCCTTCGCTACTTGCAGAGCCTTTATATTCGCCTACAAGCTTTGGCCATTTAATTCCAATTTCAGGATCATTCCATGCAAGACCGCCTTCATCTCCCGGATGGTAGAAGTCGGTACATTTATAGCAGAATTCTGCAATATCTGAAAGGACAAGAAATCCATGAGCAAAGCCTTCAGGAATGTAGAACTGCTTTTTGTTCTCTTCTGTAAGTTCAACACCGAACCATTTTCCGTATGTTTCAGAATCGCTTCTTAAGTCTACAGCGACATCGAATACGCTGCCCTTTACTACTCTGACAAGTTTACCTTGTGGAAATTGTTTCTGAAAGTGAAGTCCACGAAGAACACCTTTGGTTGAACATGATTGATTGTCCTGCACAAATACCATATCAAGACCTGCTTCTTCCATATCCTTCTGATTATATGTTTCCATAAAATAGCCTCTGGCATCACCATGAACTGTTGGCTCAATAACACATAATCCTTTAATTCCACCTGCATTTTTCTCAACTTTAATTTGTCCCATTTTTTCTCTCCTTTGTCTATAAACTGTCAATATCAATTTCTTTTAAATAGCGTCGAACAGCATCCTGCCATGTTGGAAGTGGAGTAAATCCGTTAGCAACCAATTTGGTTTTATCAAGACGGCTGTTAAATGGGCGCTTTGCTTTTGATACACCATATTCTTCTGTTGTAACAGGCGTAACTGTAATATTTTTTTCGCTATATCTATCGTATCCCAGTTCAGTTGCCTGTTTGAAAATTTCTTTTGTAAAATCCCACCAACTGATATAGCCTCCTTCATTGGTTGCGTGATAATATCCGTATTTGTCAGTAGCTATCATTGATACCAATAGTTTGGCAAGGTCATATGTATAAGTGGGTGTTCCAATTTGGTCTGATACAACCTTTAGCTGATCGTGGGTTTTGCCTACTTTGAGCATAGTTTTGATAAAGTTATTTCCATTTTTGCCAAAAACCCAGGCTATTCTTACAATAAAGAATTTATCTAAAGTATTTGAAACGGCAAGTTCTCCATCAAGTTTTGTCTGTCCGTATACATTTTGCGGAGCATAATCCTTACAGTCAGGCTGCCATGGAGTAGTGCCTTCACCGTTAAACACGTAATCTGTCGATATATACATCATTTTAATATCTAATTCTTTGCATACATCAGCGATATTTTGTGTTCCATATACATTGACTAATTTGACTTTTTCTTTTTTATCTTCATTCTCAGCAGCATCTACGGCAGTCCAGGCTGCACAGTGAATTACTGCATCAGGATTTACTTCTTCAATAACTTTGTTAACTGAAAACTTATCAGTGATATCCATTTCTTCGATGTCAACACCGACAGCCTCAATATTTTTTTCTTTTAATTCATTTACAACGTCAAAGCCCAGCTGACCTTTGACTCCAGTAACAAGAACTTTCATGTTTACTCCTTTTGACACCAATTATCTGTTTCCATACATCTTTTCATAATAATTCTTATATTCTCCGGAAATGATAGTTTCCCACCATTCCTTATTTTCAAGATACCATTTGATTGTCTTCTTGATTCCGTCTTCGAACTTAGTTTCCGGCAGCCATCCAAGTTCATTGTGAATCTTAGTAGGGTCGATAGCATAACGCATGTCGTGACCCTTTCTGTCTGCTACATAAGTGATGAGGCTCTCCGGTTTGCCCAATTCTTTGCAGATAATTTTAACAATGTCGATGTTCTTCATTTCATTGTGTCCACCAACATTGTACACTTCACCAACTCTGCCTTTGTGAATAATCAAGTCGATTGCACGGCAATGATCTTCTACATATAACCAGTCACGAACGTTTTCGCCCTTGCCATAAACAGGAAGGGGCTTATCATTTAATGCATTGGCAATCATAAGTGGTATTAACTTCTCAGGGAAGTGATATGGACCGTAATTGTTTGAACATCTGCTAATAGTTACAGGGAGTCCATAAGTTCTGTGGTAAGCAAGAACCAACAAATCAGCTCCGGCCTTTGATGAACTGTAAGGACTGCTTGTATGAATAGGAGTCTCCTCTGTAAAGAATAAATCAGGTCTGTCCAAAGGAAGGTCCCCGTATACTTCGTCAGTAGAAACCTGATGATAACGCTTGATACCGTATTTTCTACAGGCATCCATTAAGACTGCCGTTCCAAGAATGTTTGTGTTAAGAAAAACTTCCGGATTTTCAATAGAGCGGTCTACATGACTTTCTGCCGCAAAGTTAACAACCATGTCTGGATGTTCTTCTTCAAAAAGCTTGTAAATAGCATCTCTGTCGCAAATATCAATTTTGCAGAAACGGAAATTAGGGTTATTCATAACAGGCTCTAATGTAGATAAATTTCCTGCATATGTAAGTTTATCCACACAGATAATTCTGTAATCAGGGTATGTATTTAACATATGAAATACAAAGTTGCTTCCAATAAATCCGGCACCACCGGTTACTATAATGTTCATAATAAAAATCTCCTTTTTCTAATGTAATACGTCTAAGTATTTTTCATCTAATACATCTTTTAGATATTGACCGTATTGGTTTTTCTTTAATACTTCATATACCTTAAGAACGTCTTCCTTGGAAATCCATCCGTTAAGGTAAGCGATTTCTTCCAGACAGGCAATTTTTCTGTGCTGATGTGTTTCTACAGTTTTTACAAAGTTAGTAGCATCCACCAGACTTTCATGGGTTCCTGTATCTAACCACGTAAATCCCTGTCCTAAAAGTTCAACGTTTAGCTGATTGTTTTCTAAATAAATTTTATTCAAATCAGTTATTTCCAACTCACCTCTTGCACTTGGTGCAAGGTTTTGAGCATACTCTACAACTTTGTTATCGTAGAAATATAAACCTGTAACACAATAATTGCTTTTGGGTTTCTCAGGTTTTTCCTCAATGGAAACCGCCTTGCCGTCTTTATCAAATTCCACAATACCGAATCTCTCCGGATCATCTACATAATATCCAAACACGGTAGCACCTTTTCCGTTCTCAGCGTTTTCAACAGCTGCTTTCAAACGCTTTTTAAGACCATGTCCCGCAAATATGTTGTCACCCAGAACCATGGCGACACTATCATCACCGATAAAATCTTTACCAATGATAAATGCCTGGGCCAGTCCGTCAGGACTAGGTTGTATCTGGTAGGAAAGATCAACGCCAAACTGGTGACCGTCACCAAGCAGCTCCTCAAAGCGTGGAGTATCCTGAGGAGTCGAAATAATTAAAATGTCACGGATTCCTGCATTCATCAGAACTGACATTGGATAATAAATCATCGGTTTGTCATAAATAGGAAGTAATTGTTTTGAAGTTACCATGGTAAGTGGATAAAGGCGGGTGCCTGAACCACCGGCTAAAATTATACCTTTCATATAATACTACTCCTTTGTATTTTTTTCTTTTATGTCATTCGTTTATGTTAATCATATCATAAAAGATTACGTTACGTAACCTTCAAGTGCTTTTTAAAAAAAAACTCTAAAATAAATGTTTCCATAAATTCTAGAGTTAGTGTTAATTTATTTCGTGCAGATAAAAATACCTGCTTCTTTTGTAATGTGAAAAGGAGTTTTGGTTTTATTCATAACGTAGGTTTTAAATTCCTGATATCTGCTAAGAATATATTCGTTTTGATTGCCATGGCACGAAAGAATGTATTCTATGAGTGGTGTGGCCTGGTCAACTTCTAGGAAGTCTTCATATATTTTCATGGATACGTCGTTAAACTGTTCACTCAAGATTTCCTTTCCGTTACTCAAACCAAACTTTTCATATAATTTATTGTCAGACAAACTGATTCTTGAATCAAATGCCTTAACGAGTTTGTCTATTTCGCACATATGACTGCTACCATAAGTACTGCAGATAAAGTGACCTCCTTTTTTTAACACGCGATGTATTTCTTTGATGGCATTGTCAATATTATCGCAGTAGAACAGTACATGATTTGCAATAATAAGGTCAAAAGTATTATCATCAAAGGGTATGTCTGCACAGTCAAAGGCTTGAAAGATAAATCTCGAATCGCCTGTGCCAATTTCACGTCGGGCATCCCTAAGCATTCCCCGAGAAATGTCTGATAAACAGATATTTATATTTTTGGGGATTGAATTGATATTCTGAAGCCACAGGGCACCGCTGCCACAGCCAACCTCCAAAATGTTCATATTTGATTGGATATTATAATTCTCATAAAGCCAGTTAAACCATGGCTGTTTGTTATGAGAGTACAGATTGTGAAGATTAATTCGTGCAGAAATGTTCGTTGCGTTTTTGTACTGTGTCTTTATGGATTTTTCTGCATTGGTCAAATGTATAAGGTCGAGCATTTGACTCCAATCTACGTGTTGGTCTTTTTTTAGTGCAGTTGTGGTGTCTTTTATGGCATTTTCAACCATTTGCATTTGTTCAATTCGGTCTTCAACTAATTTTAACTGCATATTTAGAGAATTTAAAAGCATCTGTGAATTATTGTCATTGATAGTAATTTCCCTAATATCGTCCAAAGAAAATCCCAGATATTTTAACAACAGTATCTGCTGAAGGTGAACTAAATCTTTCTGGGAATAGTAACGAGCCCCATAATCTGTTATATATGTAGGTTTTAAAATGTTCTGATTATCGTAATACCTGATTGTGCGGACAGACACATGTGCCATTTTTGCAAATTGTCCGGAAGTATATAAATCTGATTTATCCATAAAATCTCCTGATGCATTGTTGTGTTTTTTTATAATTATAAATGAAAAATGTGAAAAAGTGTGGCTTTCTTGAATGAAATTGTGGATAATAGAGTGTAGCAGTAAGGAAAGGAAAATATTGGATTAAAGATTATGGAAAAAGCAAATGATGTAATTGCCAGCATAATAAAAAATGTGCTGACAGCACTATATCAGCCCTTTTGAGCAGCTCTGCTTCTGGTTTTTATGGCAATGATTTGGTTTAGAACGATTTTGAACAGGGATATCTGGTTTGATCCCCTAAGTGATGTTATGGGAGGCTGGAGCTTACATGATGCCGAAGGCAAACTTATGTGAATTGTTGCTGAAGAGGGTCTTTTTTTGTATATTTGGGGGGAGTACGTGTAGAGGTTTGTTATGTTCAAACTTTTTGGTGTATTTTTGTGTTTTGCTATTTTGTTTGGGATGGAAGTACGTGTAGAGGCTTGTCGTATTCAAATCTGTGGTGTAATTCCGGTCCCAGCCAGTGCGAGGGAAAGAAAAGTACATGTATGAGCTTGTCATATTCAAATCTGTGGTGTAATTCCGGTCCCAGCCAGTGCGAAGGAAGCAAAAGTACGTGTATAAACTTGTCATATTCAAACCTAGAGTGTATCCTACAATTCCCCTAAATTAATCACCCCCAAAATACACCAAAATAATTGTTATTTCTCAAATTTCCACGTACAGATGTCCAAAAACAAAAATCACAAAATATATATATTGAAAACCATCGCTATAAGAAGTGATTCTAAGAGTATACGTCTTGATGTGTATATAAGAGGGGAAGAATCTGTTTACAGTGTGGAAATGCAAAAGATTAACAGTGACAATTTGAAAAAAAGAAGCCGTTATTACCATGATTTAATTGATTTGGATTTATTGGAAAGAGGGTGTAGGTATAAGAATTTAAACAGGGTGTATGTTATTTTTATATGTGACTTTGATTTGTTTGGAGAAAATCAATATAAATATACATTCACCAATAAGTGCGATGAGGTAGAGGGGCTTTCCCTAGATGAGGGAAAAACAACTATATTTATGAATACTGAAGGTCAGTCTGGAAACATAAGTGAAGATTGCAAATTGTTCCTTAAGGCAGTTAAGTGTCAGTTTACTGACGCTCCGTTTTCTGCTATACTCAAGTCAGAGGTAGAGCGAATAAAATTAAGTGCAGAATGGAGGACGGAGTATATGCGTTTGAGCGAATGGCTTGAGGACGAAAAAGAGATGGCGACGGAAGCTGCAAGAGCGGAAGGCTTGGAACAGGGCTTGGAACAGGGCTTGGAGCAGGGCTTAGAGCAGGGCTTGGAGCAGGGCTTAGAGCAGGGCTTGGAACAGGGCTTAGAGCAGGGCCAGAAGTTAGGCTTGGAGCAGGGTCAGCTGAAAACAATTATTTCGCAGGTATGTAAAAAACTTGCTAAAAATCTCTCCTATGAAGAAATTGCAGATCAATTGGAAGAAAATGTTGATAAAGTGACGCATATAGGAGAGATTGCGAAAAAGGTTACCCCGAAATATGACGTAGATAAAATACTGGAAGAGTTTAATAAATAGAATCATGGAAAAACAGGAATATTTACTGTATTGCAGTGTGCTTGCTGTAATAAGAAATTTTATTAATAATAGAAAAATAGACGTCTCATCCATATCTGATATGCGGGAGTTGTATTTGATATGTAGGAAGCACAATTTGGCGGCTTTTATGGCTAATGCCTTGGAGCAGGCTAAGGATGAAATGGATGAGTATGAGTTTAAGCAGTGGCAGGCATACAAAAACAGAGTTACATACAATAGCGCGTTGTTTGATGTGGAGAGAGAGGAGATTGTAAGTTTACTTGAGGAAAAACACATCTGGTATGTTTTACTCAAGGGTTTGGTAATAAGAGAGTACTATCCAAGCCCGGAATTGAGGGAGATGTCTGACAATGATATTTTGGTTGACCGTGCAGGAGTGCCATTAATTCATGAATATATGTTGAAGAGAGGGTATAAGATAGATAATTATTGTCAGGTTAATGATAATGAATATCTAAAGCCTCCGGTATATAATTTTGAAATTCACAGCGCTTTGTTTGATAAGGACGTTAACCCTAAATGGACCGGATATTACGAAAATGTAATTGAGCGGTTGGTAAAAAAAGAAAATAAATATCAGTATGTTTTTACAAAAGAGGATTTTTATATTTATTTCATAATTCACACTTACAAACATTTCTATACAGGCGGTATAGGGTTGAGAACTTTGTTAGATGAGTTCCTGATTATGAGGAGAGAAGAGGAAAACCTTGATTTTCATTATATAAATAAAGAACTGAAAAAGACGGGGACGTTGGAGTTTGAAAAGGAGTATAGAAGATTAGCGCAGAAGGTGTTTGGGCAGGACACGGAAAGCCTTGATGAACTCAATGACAGTCAAAAAGACATGCTGTTATATATATTTGATTCAGGAACTCATGGAACCTATGCACATGTAGCGATGCATAAGATGGGATACCAGTCGGGAGAAGAGATGAAAATGTCGTCACGACTGAAATTTATGCTTAGTAGGATTTTTCCAAAACCTGCCTTCTTTAAGAAATATTATCCCATTACCTATAAATATAAAGTGTTGTTGCCTTTTGCATATGTTTATAGAATAATAAAGTTACCGTTTTCAGGAAGAAAAAAAGCGTGGAAGCAGTTTAAAGCAATATTAAAAAAATAGAAGTAGGAAATAGAAAAATGTATGATTATTTAGTTGTTGGTGCCGGATTATATGGTGCCGTGTTTGCAAATCAGATGAAGGAGAAGGGAAAGTCGGTTCTGGTAATTGACAAAAGACCAAACATTGCAGGAAATGTCTACACAGAAAAAATAGAAAATATTAATGTGCACAAGTATGGGGCGCACATATTCCATACAAATAACAAAGAGGTTTGGAATTTTGTGAACAGATTTGCGGAGTTTAATAGATTTACCAATTCGCCTGTAGCCAATTATCATGGGGAATTGTATAGCCTTCCTTTTAATATGTATACATTTAATAAAATGTGGGGAGTTGTTACTCCAAAAGAGGCGGCTACCAAAATTCAGGAGCAGAGAGAACAGGCAGGTATTACAGAACCTAAAAATCTGGAAGAGCAGGCTATATCTCTGGTTGGCACGGATATTTATGAGAAATTAATTAAAGGATATACAATGAAACAGTGGGGGCGCCCATGTAGTGAACTCCCTTCATTTATCATAAAGAGATTGCCGGTTCGTCTTACTTTTGACAACAACTATTTTAATGCCCTTTATCAGGGAATTCCTGTTGGTGGATATACTAAGATGGTAGCTAATATGTTGGAAGGCATTGATGTAGAATTGAATGTGGATTACCTGAAAGATAAAGAAAAATATGATGCTATGGCATCCAAGGTTATTTACACAGGTCCCATAGATGCCTATTTTGATTATAAGATTGGAACACTGGAGTATCGCTCAGTGAGATTTGATACAGAGATTTTGGACATGCCTAACTTTCAGGGGAATGCAGCAGTGAACTATACTGATGGGGAAACACCATGGACCCGTATCATAGAGCATAAGTGGTTTGAATTTGGAAAGGATGAAGATGGAAATGATATTCCAAAAACAGTAATTTCCAGAGAATATAGTGCAGAGTGGAAACCGGGAGATGAGCCATATTATCCTGTTAATGACGAAAAAAATAGTGTTTTGTATGAGAAGTATAAGGAACTGGCATGGCAGGAGGCTAAGGTTGTTTTCGGCGGACGTCTTGGGGAATATAAGTATTATGATATGGACGCTGTTATTGCATCAGCACTTGCGATGAGCAGGAAGATTAGTAAGTAACGGAGCATGGATTTTTGTGAAACTTATACAAAAAACATATTTGTATAATTCTAAATAAAGACAACCATACAAATAAAGCCAATTTTATTGCAAAAAGAACTATAGAATGTTAAAACTATCTTTATAAATGAGGGTGATTGTGCAGGAAAACTTACTATAATTGTAGGAAGGTTGCAGTATGCAAATGAAAGAAAAAAAGACAGTATTACACCTTGTTGAAGCTATGGGTGGTGGCATTTTTACATACTTAGTTGAGTTGGCTAATGGGACCAGTGAAAACTATAATGTTGTTATTGCATATGGCATAAGAAAAGAAACACCTGATAATTACAAAGATTATTTCAACAGTAATGTTAAATTAATAAAAGTAAATAACTTCACGAAGAAGCTCA
>ERZ1106935.2642-NODE-2642-length-11619-cov-10.565548_pt1 | contig 11619 bp, 4 predicted proteins | sample MGYA00403666_ERZ1106935 | MGnify/ENA primary metagenome ERZ1106935 (study PRJEB35170, sample SAMEA104062452) | human gut metagenome | biome: human gut; feature: human-associated habitat; material: faeces | place: Denmark | collected 2012-11-20 ... | reverse complement strand
CCCGAAGCTCATCGCTGCCGCCAGCGAGAGCGGCTCTGAGGTGTTCAAGGTAGACTACTTCGACCGCAACGCCTATCTGGCCCAGAGCCCTCAGTTCTATAAGCAGATGGCCATGGCCGCCGGCTTCGAGCGCATCTTTGAGACCGGCCCCGTCTTCCGCGCGGAGAAGAGCTACACCAACAAGCACTCCACCGAGTTCTCCGGCTTCGACCTTGAGTTCAGCTACATCACCTCTTACAAGGACGTCATGAAGATGGAGGAAGAGCTTCTGACTGCCGGCCTGAAGGCCGTCAAGGAGCAGTACGGCGAGCAGATCAAGGAGCTGTTTGGCCTGGAAGTCGTCGTCCCCACCACGCCGTTCCCTGTGGTCAAGCTGGCCGACCTGTACAAGGGTCTGGAAGAGGAGTTCGGCTACACGGTCGATGAGAGCGAGAAGGGCGACCTGACCACCGAGGCCGAGCGCCTGAGCTACGACTGGGTCAAGAAGCACTACGGCCACGAGTTCCTGTTCATCACCGACTACTCCGCCGAGAAGCGTGCTTTCTACCATATGCGCGACGAGAACGGCGTGCCGCAGGGCTACGACCTCATCTGGCGCGGCGTGGAGATCACCACCGGCGCACAGCGTGAGCATCGCTACGACGTGCTGAAGAAGCAGGCAGAGGAGAAGGGCCTGGCCGATGACGTCAAGTTCTATCTGGAGTTCTTCCAGTACGGCTGCCCCCCGCACGGCGGCTTCGGTCTGGGCATCGACCGTCTGACCATGCTGCTCTGCGGCCAGTCCATCAAGGACGCCGAGTTCCTGTTCCGCGGCCCCAACCGTCTGACTCCGTAAGGAATGAAACCTCTCCGTCAATGCTTCGCATTGCCACCTCTCCTACCGAGGAGAGGCCTTGGCATTTCGTAAAGCTTTGTCTCTTCGCCAGAGGCTCCCCTCGGTAGGGGAGCTGTCGAGCGATAGCGAGACTGAGAGGTTATGACCTATAACAAAAGCCAGCGCACATTTCTTGTGCGCTGGCTTTTCTGCATCTTACAGCTTACTGGATGCCGGTGACCTTGTAGTCCTGTGCCTCGACGGCGTTCTTGAGCACGTCGTCGGCGACCTCGGCGTTCAGGGTGACGATGGCGGTGCCGGCCTCGTGGCTCACCACGGCCTCGTCCACCTCGGGCAGGGCTTCCAGAGCCTTCTTCACGCGGGCTTCGCAGTGGCCGCACATCATGCCCTCCACTTTCAGGGTCTTCTTCATGGTATTATCCTCCGTTTTGACTTCGGGCGCTTCGGCGTCCGATTTTTTGTTATTTTCAGCCGCAGACTGCACCGGGGCAGCGGCGGGAGAAGCGGTTTTGTGGTCGTGCCTGGTGCTGTGCAGATCGAACAGGTTGAGCCGCAGGGCGTTGCTCACGACGCAGAAGCTGGACAGGCTCATGGCAGCAGCACCGAACATGGGGTTCAGGGTCAGGCCGAAGGGGATGAACAGACCAGCCGCCAGCGGGATGCCGATGATGTTGTAGATGAACGCCCAGAACAGGTTCTCGTGGATGTTCCGCAGGGTGGCGCGGCTGAGGCGGATGGCTGCAGGCACGTCCGAGAGCTTCGAGTTCATCAGCACGACGTCGGCGGCGTCGATGGCCACGTCGGTGCCTGCGCCGATGGCAATGCCGGTGTCGGCACGGGTGAGGGCGGGAGCGTCGTTGATGCCGTCACCCACCATGGCCACCTTGCCGCTGGCCTGCAGCTGACGGATGACGGCCTCCTTGCCGTCGGGCAGGACGCCCGCGATGACCTCGTCCACGCCCGCCTGCCTGCCGATGGCGTCGGCGGTGCGCTGGTTGTCGCCGGTGAGCATCACGACCCGGATGCCCATATTCTGCAGCTGACGGATGGCTTCGGGGCTGTCCTCCTTGATGGTGTCGGCCACGGCGATAACGCCCAGCAGACGGCCTGCGCCGCCGAAGAAGAGGGGAGTCTTGCCCTCAGAGGCCAGCTTTTCAGCCTGCTGTGCCAGTGCGGCGGGCAGGGTGAGCTTGGTCTGGATGAAGGCGGCATTGCCGGCATAGATGTCCATGCCGTCCAGCTTGGCCGCCAGACCGTTGCCCGGCAGGGCCGCGAAGTCAGTGACTTCCGGGGAAGTGATGGCCTTTGCCTCGGCGTCGGCAAGAACAGCCTTTGCCAGAGGGTGCTCGCTGCGGCTTTCCAGCGCGGCGGCCAGCGTCAGCAGCTCCGTCTCGGTGATGCCCTCGGCAGGCAGCAGGTCGGTGACGCGGGGTGCGCCCTCGGTGATGGTGCCGGTCTTGTCCAGCGCCACGATCTGGGTGCGGCCTGCGGCTTCCAGCGAGGCGGCAGTCTTGAAGAGGATGCCGTTTTTTGCGCCGAGACCATTGCCCACCATAATAGCCACAGGTGTTGCAAGGCCCAGTGCGCAGGGGCAGCTGATGACCAGAACGGAGATGCCGCGTGCCAGCGCATAGCCCAGCTCATGGCCCAGCAGCAGCCAGACGATGGTGGTCACGACGGCAATGGAGATGACCGCCGGGACGAAGAAGCCCGACACGGTGTCGGCGATTTTGGCGATAGGAGCTTTGGTGGCGGCGGCATCGCTGACCATCTTGATGATCTGAGCCAGCGTGGTATCCTCGCCCACGCGGGTGGCCTCGCAGCGGAGGAAGCCCGACTGGTTGGTGGTGGCAGCGCTGACTTTGTCGCCGACGGCCTTGTCCACCGGGATGCTCTCGCCGGTCAGGGCGCTCTCGTTGACTGCGCTGGTGCCTTCCAGTACCACGCCGTCCACCGGGATATTCTCGCCGGGGCGGACCACAAAGACGTCGCCCTTCTGCACGTCGGCGATGGCCACGGTCACTTCCGCGCCGTCCCGCATCAGCGTGGCGGTCTTGGGGGCCAGCTTCATCAGGCTCTTGAGGGCGTCGGTGGTCTTGCCCTTGGAGCGGGCTTCCAGCATCTTGCCCACCGTGATGAGGGTCAGGATCATGGCGGCAGACTCGAAGTAGAACTCCATCATATAGTGCATGACCAGCTCGTCGTTGCCGTCCACCTGGGCGCGGGTCATGGCGAAGAGGGCGTAAATGCTCCACACGAAGCTTGCCATGGAGCCGAGGGCCACCAGCGTATCCATGTTGGGTGCGCCGTGGATGAGGCCCTTGAAGCCGTTGATGAAGAACTTCTGGTTGATGACCATGACGATGCCCGCCAGCAGCAGCTGCACAAGGCCCATGGCGATGTGGTTGCCGTCGAACCAGCGGGGCAGGGGCCAGCCCCACATCATGTGGCCCATGGAGAAGTACATCAGCACCAGCAGGAAGCCCAGCGAGGCGATGAGGCGGCGCTTGAGCTTCGGTGTCTCGCGGTCAGCCAGTGCGTCGAGGTCGGCGCTGGCGTCCGAAGCCTTACTGGCAGAGGCATTCTTCGGGCTTGCGCCGTAGCCTGCCTCCTGCACAGCCGAGAGGATGGCGGCAGGGGAGGCTGTGCCCTCCACGCCCATGGAGTTTGTCAGAAGGCTCACCGAGCAGCTCGTGACGCCCGGCACCTTCTTCACGGCCTTTTCTACCCGGGCAGAGCAGGCCGCGCAGCTCATGCCCGTGACATTGTATTGTTCCATTGCGGATTCCTTTCCCTCTTATAGGATGCCCGGAACGGGGTCATTTCATGAGCCGGGGCAGCAGCTGCAGCAGTTCGTCCAGCTTCTGCGTCCCGCCGGCTCTCAAATCGTCGGCCACGCAGGTGCGGACGTGCTGGCTCAGCAGCTCTTTGGAAAAGCCGTTTAGTGCAGCGTTCACCGCAGCCACCTGCACCAGAATATCGGCGCAGTAGACATCCTTGTCCAGCATCGCGCGGATGCCGCGCACCTGGCCCTCGATGCGGCTCAGCCGGTTGGCAAGGGCGCGGTACTCCTCAGGGGTACGGTCCTTGTGGCGGCAGCAGGAGGGGGCAGTGTCCTTTTCGGCAGGCTCAGCGGCGCAGCAGGGCTTTTTTTCAGCATCAGTCATAGCAGATGACTCCTTTCCGGGTGTATCAGTGTGAAGAGGAAACGTACCCTGTGGGGGTAAATCTCCTGATATTCTGATTTTACCACTTGGGGGTATCTGTTTCAAGTGGATAGAATGCGCTAACTGTGAAAACTTTGTGAAAACGAAAGCGGCGAAATGCAGAAACGGGAGCCTCCCGGTAAAGGAAAGCTCCCGTTTCTGTTTAGGATAGGAAAGAGAATGTCATAAATAGGGGGAGGGGATCACAGGTTGGTGTAACCCATCAGATAGCGGTCCACCTCGGCGGCGCAGTCGCGGCCCTCCCGCAGGCCCCAGACCACAAGACTCTGCCCCCGGCGCATATCGCCGCAGACAAAGACCTTGTCTACATTGGTGCGGAAGCCGTGGTCGGCCACATTGCCCCGGGCGTTCCGCTCCACGCCGAACGCCTCGGCCACATAGTCCTCGCAGCCCACGAAACCGGCGGCGATAAAGGCCAGCTGGCAGTCGTAGGTGAACTCTTCGCCGGTGGGTACCATGCTGGTGCGGCCGGTGTCGGGGTCACGCTGGGGCTTGAGATAGGAGATGACCGCGCCGGTTAGGCTGCCGGCGTCGTCCTTCAAAAACTCTTTGACGGTGGTCTGGTAGACGCGGGGGTCTTTGCCGAACTTGGCGAGGCACTCGGTCTGGCCGTAGTCCACCTTCAGCACCTTGGGCCACTCGGGCCAGGGGTTATTCGCGGCCCGCTCTTTCGGGGGCTGGGGCATCATTTCCAGTGCCACGAGGTCGGTGCAGCCCTGCCGCAGGGCGGTACCCTGACAGTCGTTGCCGGTGTCGCCGCCGCCGATGACGAGGACATTCCTGCCTGCCGCGTTGATGGCCCTGCCGTCGGCAAACTTGCTGTCCAGCAGGCTCCTGGTCACGCTGGTGAGGTAGTCTACCGCGAGGTAAACTCCCTTCGCGTCGCGGCCCGGGACGTTCAGATCGCGGGCTTTCTTGGCACCGCAGCAGAGCACGATGGCGTCATAGCTGTTCAAAATCTCAGCGGCATCCACAGCCCCGCCCACATCCATGTTGGTGCGGAACTCGACGCCCTCAGCCTGCATGATCTTGATGCGGCGCTCGATGACGGATTTGTCCAGCTTCATGTTGGGGATGCCGTACATCAGCAGACCGCCCACACGGTCAGCACGCTCGAAGACGGTGACGGCATGACCCCGGATGTTGAGGTATTCGGCCACCGACAGGCCCGACGGGCCGCTGCCGATGACGGCCACGCTCTTGCCGGTGCGGGCCGGAGGCGGGGCGGCATGGAGCCAGCCCTTGGCGTAGCCCGTCTCCACGATGGCGTGTTCGTTCTCCCGGACAGTGACGCTGCTGCCAGTGACGTCGCCGCAGGTGCAGGCGGCCTCACACAGGGCAGGGCAGACCCGGCTCGTGAACTCCGGGAAACGGTTGGTGGTGCGCAGGCGGCGGAGCGCCAGCTCCCACCTGCCCTGATAGACCAAATCGTTCCACTCGGGGATGAGGTTGTTCAGCGGGCAGCCGGAGGCCATGCCGCCGATCATCATGCCCGCCTGGCAGAAGGGGACGCCGCAGTCCATGCAGCGGGCTGCCTGAGTCTGCTGCTCCTCCCGGGAGAGCCAGATGTGAAATTCGTTAAAGTTTTCAATGCGCTCCAGCGGCGGAACATCCGTGCTGGTCTTGCGCGTGTAATCCATAAAACCAGTGAGCTTTGCCATGATGTTCCCCTCCTTACTTGTTCTTCTGCACGGCGTAGAATGCTTCGATCTGCGCCTGCTCGCCGTCGAGTCCGCGCTCTTCCATCGAGGCGATGACCCGCAGCATATGGTCGTAATCGTAGGGGAGGACTTTCTTGAACTTGGGCAGGAACTCGCTGAAATCGTCCAGGATCTCCTTGCCGCGGGGCGAGCCGGTCAGCTCGACGTGCTCCCGGATGAGCTCTTTCAGGGTGGCGACATCGTACTTGTGCTCCACCGGCTCGAGGCTGACGGTCTCCTTGTTCACCCGCTGGTAGAAATCCCAGTTCTCATCCAGAACATAGGCGATGCCGCCGGTCATGCCGGCCGCAAAGTTCTTGCCGGTCTGGCCCAGAACGACGACGGTGCCGCCGGTCATGTACTCGCAGCCGTGGTCGCCCACGCCCTCGACGACGGCCACAGCGCCCGAGTTGCGGACGCAGAAGCGCTCGCCGGCCACACCGGAAACAAAGGCTTTGCCGCTGGTGGCACCGTAGAGCGCCACGTTGCCGATGATGATGTTCTCTTCGGGCTTGAAGGTGATGCCCTCGGGCGGGCGGACGACGAGCTTGCCGCCGGAGAGGCCCTTGCCCATGTAGTCGTTGCAGTCGCCGGTCAGCTCCAGCGTCAGGCCCTTGGGAATGAACGCGCCGAAGCTCTGGCCGCCTGCACCGGTGCAGTGGACGGTGTAGACGTCATCGGGCAGGTCGCTGCCGTACTTGCGGGTGATCTCGCTGCCGAAGATGGCACCAAAGGCGCGGTCGGTGTTGGAGACATCCAGCTTCACGCTCTGAGGGGTCTTGCTGCTGAGCTTGAATTTCTTCATCAGCACCTTCATGTCCAGAGTGTCCTCCAGATGGAAGTCGTAGGTGTCTTCCTTCTGGAAGTGGACATTGCTGTTGACGATGGCGGGGTTGTGCAGGATGCAGTCGAGGTCCATCTTGGACATCCGGCTGTCGGCAGGGGCGGACTTGACATGGAGCAGGTCGGTGCGGCCCACCAGCTCGTCGATGGTACGGATGCCCAGCTTTGCCATGTATTCGCGCAGCTCCTGCGCCACGAAGGTCAGGTAGTTGATGATATACTCGGGCTTGCCGCGGAAGTGCTTGCGCAGCTCGGGGTTCTGGGTGCAGATGCCCATGGGGCAGGTGTCGAGGTTGCAGACACGCATCATGACGCAGCCCATGGTCATCAGCAGAGAGGTGCCGAAGCCGAACTCCTCAGCGCCCAGCATACAGCTGATGGCCACATCGCGGCCGGAGAGCAGCTTGGAATCGCTCTCGATGCGCACACGGGTGCGCAGGCCGTTGAGGATAAGGGTCTGGTGGGTCTCGGCGATGCCAAGCTCCCAGGGCAGACCGGCATCTTTGATGGAGTTGCGGGGCGCTGCGCCCGTGCCGCCGTCGTAGCCGGAAACAAGGATGACCTGTGCGCCGCCCTTGGCGACACCGGCAGCGATGGTGCCGACGCCGGCCTCACTGACCAGCTTGACGTTGATGTTGGCGTGGCGGTTGGCATTCTTGAGGTCGTAGATAAGCTCCGCAAGGTCTTCGATGGAGTAGATGTCGTGGTGCGGCGGGGGAGAGATGAGGCCGACACCCGTAGTGCTGTGACGGGTCTTGGCGATCCACGGGTACACTTTTGCGCCGGGCAGATTGCCGCCCTCGCCGGGCTTTGCGCCCTGTGCCAGCTTGATCTGGATCTCTTCCGCGCTCACCAGATACTTGCTGGTGACGCCGAAGCGGGCGGAAGCCACCTGCTTTATCTTGGAATTGCTCTCGCTGTGGTAGCGCTCTTCGGGCTCACCGCCCTCGCCGGTGTTGCTCCGGCCGCCGAGGCGGTTCAGCGCGATGGCGATGGTCTCGTGGGCCTCGCTGCTCAGTGCGCCGTAGCTCATGGCAGCGGCCTTGAACCGCTTGACGATGGAGCTCACCGGCTCCACCTCGTCCAGCGGGATGCCGCCGTCGGGGGCATAGCTGAAGTCCAGCAGACTGCGCAGATGGACGCCGTTCTGGCCCATGTTGTCCACGGTATGGGTGAACTGCTTGAAGGTGTCGTAGTCGCCGGTGAAGCAGGCTTTCTGGAACAGGTGGATGGTCTGGGGGTTGAAGAGGTGCTCTTCCTTGCCGCTGCGGAACTTGTGGGCGCCGCCGTCTTCCAGCTGCATGTTGATGTCAAGGCCCAGCGGGTCGAAGGCTGCGTTGTGCAGGGCCTCCACGTCAGCCTGAATGTCCTCGAGGCCGATGCCGCCCACACGGCTCACCGTGCCGGTGAAATACTTGTCGATGACGTCCTTGGAGATGCCGACGGCCTCGAAGATCTGGCTGCTCTGGTAGCTCTGGATGGTGGAGATGCCCATCTTGGAGGCGATCTTCACGATGCCGCCCAGCACAGCCTTGTTGTAGTCGTCCACGGCGGCGTAATAATCTTTGTCCAGCAGGCCGTCGTCGATGAGCTGGCCGATGGTCTCATGGGCCAGATAGGGGTTGACGGCACAGGCACCATAGCCCAGCAGAGCGGCAAAGTGATGCACTTCATGAGGCTCTGCGCTCTCGAGGATGAGGGCCAGCGCGGTGCTCTTCTTGGTGCGGATGAGGTACTGGGACACGGCAGAAACCGCCAGCAGGCTGGGGATGGCCACATGGTACTCGTCAATGTCCCGGTCGGACAGGATGATGATGTTCGCACCCTCTTTATAGGCGCGGTCTACCTCCAGGAAAACGCGGTCGATGGCCTTTTCGAGGCTGGTGTTCTTGTAGTAGTTGATGGAGACAGTGGAGACTTTGAAGCCCGGGACGTTCATGTACTTGATGCGGAGAAGGTCCGTGGAGGTGAGGATGGGATTGTTGACCTTGAGCACCTTGCAGTTTTCGGGCTTGTCTTCCAGCAGGTTGCCGTGTGCGCCCACATAGACGCTGGTGGAGGTGACGATCTTCTCGCGGATGGCGTCGATGGGCGGGTTCGTCACCTGTGCAAAACGCTGCTTGAAGTAGTTGAAGAGCGGCGGGTGCCGGCCGCTGAGGACGGCAAGCGGGGTATCGGTACCCATTGCGCCGGAAGGCTCTGCGCCCTGACGTGCCATGGGCAGGATGAGGGTGCTGATGTCCTCATACTTGTAGCCGAACACCTTCTGCAGGCGCAGCAGGTCGTCGCCGGTATAGCTGGGGGTCTTGATGTTGGGGATCTTGAGGTCCTTCAGCTGGACGAGGTTGCGGTCTATCCACTCGCCGTACGGCTCACGGCTGGCGTAGTATTCCTTCAGCTTCTCGTCGTCCACGACTTCGCCCTTGACGGTGTTCACCAGCAGCATCTTGCCGGGGCGGAGACGGTCTTTGACCAGAATGTTCTCCGGCTCACAGGGCAGCACGCCCACCTCGGAGGAGAGGATCATCCTGCCGTCTTTGGTGATGTAGTAGCGGCTGGGGCGCAGACCGTTGCGGTCCAGCACAGCGCCCACCACGTCGCCGTCGGAGAAGAGGATGGCCGCAGGGCCGTCCCAAGGCTCCAGCATGGTGGCGTAATACTGGTAGAAGTCCCGCTTTTTCTGGCTGATGTGCTTGTTGTTCTCCCATGGCTCCGGGATGGTGATCATGACGGCCAGCGGCAGGTCCATGCCGTTCATCACCATGAACTCGAGGGCGTTGTCCAGCATGGCGGAGTCGGAGCCGGAGGTGTTGATAATGGGCAGGATCTTGTTCATGTCCTCCTTCATGATGGGGGAGGAGATGGTCTCTTCACGGGCCAGCATGGCGTCGGTGTTGCCCTTGATGGTGTTGATCTCGCCGTTGTGGAGGATGAAGCGGTTGGGGTGGGCGCGCATCCAGCTGGGGTTGGTGTTGGTGGAGAAGCGGCTGTGGACCATGCCGATGGCGGATTCATAGTCCTCGTCCTGCAGGTCGAGGTAGAACTGGCGCAGGTCGTGGACGAGGAACATGCCCTTGTACACGATGGTGCGGCTGGACAGGCTGGGGACATAGGTGCCGTTGCTGGCCTGCTCGAAGACCCGGCGGACGATGTAGAGCTTGCGGTCAAAGTCGATGCCCTTGCTCACCTTGGCGGGCTTTTTGATGAAGCACTGCCAGATGGCGGGCATACAGTCGCGGGCTTTCTGGCCCACGGCGTCGGGGTCTACAGGCACTTCGCGCCATGCCAGAAACTCGAGGCCCTCTTTGCGGGTGACAAGCTCAAAAAGCTTCATGGCCTGAGCGCGCAGATGCTCGTTCTGGGGAAAGAAGAACATACCCACGCCGTATTCGCGCTCGTTGCCAAGGCGGATGTTCAGCTCGTCGGCCACCTTGGCGAAGAAGCGGTGGCTGATCTGCAGCATGATGCCCACGCCGTCGCCGGTCTTGCCCTCGGCGTCCTTGCCGGCGCGGTGCTCAAGGCGCTCCACGATGGACAGCGCGTCGCTGACGGTCTGGTGGCTCTTGCGGCCCTTGATGTCCACGACGGCACCGATGCCGCAGGCGTCGTGCTCGAACTGGGGGTCATAGAGGCCCAGAGGCCCTTTTTGCTCCGTGAAATTTTCCATAGACTTTCCTATCCTTTTTTCGATTTTCCGGAGAATATCCTGGCAATGCTGCGGCACATTCCGCAGCGTCTCTCTTATATGGCATAACAGAAAAGGCGTCTCAGATGGGTCGGCGAAGACTCATCTGGAACGCCCTTGTTCCGGATAACAAGAATATTATACAAAGGTGCTGAAAAAGATTCAAGTGACAGCTGCACCAAATGTGGGTACACGGCGACGGTTCTTCTTGTGAAAAACAGACACGCAGAGTTGGAAATAGTATGCCTTTTCCGGCTCAGTGCCGGCCCAGACAGGCGGCAAGATCCTCCTCCGGCGTGGTGATGGGCCGGAGGTCATACTTCTCCTGCAAAACAGCGGCCACCCCGGGGGAGAGGAAGGCAGGCAGGGTGGGGCCGAGACGGATGCCCCGGATGCCCAGCGCCAGCAGGGCCATCAGCACACAGACCGCCTTCTGCTCGAACCAGCAGAGGATGATGGAGAGGGGCAGCTCGTTGACCGAGCAGTCAAAAGCTTCGGCCAGACCCAGCGCGATCCGGATGGCACTGTAGGCGTCGTTGCACTGGCCCACGTCGAGGATGCGGGGCAGACCCGCCACCGTACCCAGCGGCAGGTCGTTGAGCCGGAACTTGCCGCAGGCCAGCGTCAGGATGACGGTGTCGGGCGGGGTCAGCTTGGCAAAATCCGTGTAGTACCGGCGGGAGGGGCGGATGCCGTCGCAGCCGCCGATGAGGAAAAAGTGCCGGATGGCACCCTCGTGGACGGCTTGGACGATCTCCTCCGCATGGCTCAGTACGGCATGGTGGGCAAAGCCGGTGGTGACCACACTGCCGCCGTTCATGCCCGGGATGAGGGTGTCCTCCGGGTAGCCGCCCAGCTCAAGCGCCTTGGCGATGACCGGCGAAAAATCCCGGTCCTCCCCGATGTGGGTGACGCCGGGATAGGAGACGACAGAGGTGGTGAATACCCGGTCGGCATAGCTGGGCCGGAGGGGCATGATGCAGTTGGTGGTGAAGAGCACCGGTGCAGGGATGTCCTCAAACTCCCGCTGCTGGTTCTGCCATGCGGTGCCAAAGTTGCCTTTCAGATGAGGAAAGCGCTTTTTCAGCTCCGGGTAGCCGTGGGCAGGCAGCATCTCGGAGTGGGTGTAGACATTGATGCCCTTGCCCTCGGTCTGCTCCAACAGGCACTTGGCGTCGTAGAGGTCGTGGCCGGAGATGACGATGAAAGGCCCTTTCTCGATGGTCAGGGACACCTCCACCGGCTCCGGGTCGCCAAACGTGCCGGTGTTGGCCTTGTCCAGCTCAGCCATGACCCGGTAGGCCATCCGCCCGGTGTCCTCCACCAGCT
>ERZ1106935.2634-NODE-2634-length-11661-cov-3.333534_pt1 | contig 11661 bp, 8 predicted proteins | sample MGYA00403666_ERZ1106935 | MGnify/ENA primary metagenome ERZ1106935 (study PRJEB35170, sample SAMEA104062452) | human gut metagenome | biome: human gut; feature: human-associated habitat; material: faeces | place: Denmark | collected 2012-11-20 ... | reverse complement strand
TTGAAGAAAATCTGGAGGCAGGAAAAACAAATCAAATTTTTCTTGATGGATATATATGCAAACCACCGATATACAGAAAAACACCGCTTGGAAGAGAAATTGCTGACCTGCTTATAGCAGTTAACCGACCTTATGGAAAATCAGATTACATACCGTGCATTTCCTGGGGAAGAAATGCAAGATATGCATCAACTTTTGAAATTGGTGGACATATTCAGATATGGGGAAGAGTACAGAGCAGGGAATATGTAAAGAAAATCAATGAAGATGAAAGTGAAAAACATGTAGCATATGAAGTTTCAGTAAGCAAACTGGAATATATTGATGAATAAAACTCAATATATTATAATTATGTTCTCCTTATATAGAATTTGCAAAAGATAAAGAATAAGGAGACTAAAGTTAAATCATAGGAGGCAATTATGAAAAAGGAAATGAAAAGAATCATTTCTCTTGTCCTTACATTTGCGCTTCTGATAAGTGGAATAACTTATTCGGGAGCTGTAAGTGTAAAGGCAGATGGCAATGAGTGGAAAACAAATGCAGTAACAGTACCTGCTGAAGGACAGTTAGTGCCGGCAGGATACATAGATGTAAGCTTTGATAATTCGATGGAAGGTTACACTTATACAGTGTATCTTGATGGACAACCAATGTACTGGAATGGTGATGACATTGTAAGAACAGACATTGGAGAAAAAACAGATGATAAGTCTGTTATTAAGACCTTTACATCACAGGATACAGGGAAGACAGAAGTATACACTACAACAGTAAGTAAACATGAACTGACAGTAAAAGCAGTAAAGGGTTCAGAAGAAATCACATCAGAGGCAAGAACATTTTATGTTTCAAAAAAAGGACTTGCCTTAGGTGGAGATATGAGTGATAAGGTTTCTCTTAGAAAGCTTAACTGTTCATGGTATTATAACTGGTCAACAGATGCATTTAATAACAGCGTTGATGCAGGTGTACAGCACATTCCTATGATGTGGGGTGGCGGAGATGACAATAAAGAATCTATGACAAGTCTTACGACAACAGCTAATTATATTTTAGGATTCAATGAACCTGATATTGACGGACAGGCTAATATGGAATTTTGTGAAGGTATAGATGTCTGGAATGAGTATATTTCACCACTTAAATTAAGAAAGGTATCTCCTGCACCGGCGGCTCCCGGTGGAGATTCTAAATGGCTTGAAAGATTTATGAAAGGTGATTATAAATGTAAAAAGCCTGATGGTACATGGGGAGTATATGATGACTATTTAGACGATACAACAAAAACGTGGGTTGATGGTAAAGAAGGTGATGTTGATGCAGTAGTGCTTCATTATTACCGAAATGTGATTGATTTAAATGGCTTATTAGAGGCTGTAAAGACTTTATGGAATAAATATCATAAACCTATCTGGATAACAGAAATGTCTGTGTTTGGTATGAAGGGTATGGGACGGTATGATCACAGCTATAATATTCCGTCAGAAAGAAAGAAGATGGCTGATTTTGTTTCAGGTATTATAGAAAATATGGACGAAGTTCCGTATGTAGAAAGATACTGTTGGTTCCCTTATGATATAGAAAGCAAGAATGATATAGATGCTTATGATGGATGTGGAGCAACAGCAATGTTTGACTACACATCAGGTAATTATACAGAACTTGGAAGATTGTATTCAAATAGCGGAAATCCGACAGGGTATAGTGCTGAAACTATTTCTGATGATGAGATGTTTATCTATAAGGAACAGGAAACAACAACCAAGCCACAGACTACAACTGCGGCTAACACACCGGAACAGACAACGGTTTCCCAAACGGAATCTTCAACAAGACTAACCGTAAGTGATACTTTTGGGGTACCGGGAAAAGTGAAATTAAAAACTGCCCGTAATGTGAAAAAACAAAAGGTTAAGCTCACATGGAAAAAAGTAGCAGGAGTAACTAAGTATCAGGTTCAGTATGCATTGAATAAAAAGTTTACAAAGGGACTTAAGGCTAAAGTTGCAAAGAAAGTTAAATTTACGGTAAAGGGACTTAAGAAAAATAAAAAATATTATTTCAGAGTTAGAGCCGTAAATAGAACAGTAAAAGGTAAATGGTCAAATGTGAAAAGCATTAAGATTAAAAAATAATATTATATAATAATGAGAGTCTGTCGCAAATGAAAGATCTTAGAGAAGAGTATTGATTTTGTATGGCAGACTTTCGCTATGTAAAAAAACGAAAAAATGTATTGAAAACGTTTTGATATAATGGTTTATTTAGGAATAAATGTGCAAAAGTTATTAAAGAAAAATGACTTAAGGTCACGGAGTATGTTAAAATATACATTAATTGGGCAGTAAAAACGTTTTTATTTGTGAAAAATTACATTTAATGATTGTAGAATAAAAACGTTTATGATATAATGGCTTTGGTTGAAATGACAAGATATTTCAAATGTTGAAAAGAAAATTATTTTTTTAAGGAGGAATTGAAAATGAGAAAAATTTTCAGCAAAGTGTTAGCAGGGGCTACAACTGTAGCATTGGTTGCTTCTCTCGTAGCAGGAATCAATATTTCAAATACAGTAAAGGCTGACGATGCAGTTACACTTAGCAATTGGACATTTTTACAGGGAGGTATGTACAACCCAGCAGAAGAAGGTAACGAAGGTTATATTAACTCAGTTACTATGAATAGTACAAACGAAAAACTTACAGGATGGTTAAAAGGAAACAAGGCAGGCGATGCAGATCCTTCAGTTAATCAGACAATGACAGCAAAGCAAGCTTCAAACGGATTTACTATTGATATTGAAAACACGGGCTGGGATGCTAAGTGGGATCAGTCACCGGTTACAATTAACCCATGGTCAATTCAGGCATTGATGAACGACGTAGTTATTCAGCCGGCTCACAAATACACAGTTAGCTTCAAGGCTAAAGCTTCAAAGAAGAAATTTGGTTATGTTGCATTTGCATGTGATGTAGCAGATACAGCACCTTATGGTGGTGATGCAGGTGCTCTTGAAGGACAGCCGGTTATTACAATTACACCAACAGAACAGACATATACATTTACATTTGTTAACTATGTATCAGCAACAAAGCTTAATACAAAACTTATGCTTGGTGCTTTTAACTCAAAATATGATTATGCAGGAAATGATATTTCAAGCATCGTAAAAGATACTGAAGTAAAATGGAAAGGTACTGTTACAATAAGTGACTTCCAGGTAGTAGATGAAGGATTACAGGATGTTCCAACGGATCCGGCTCTTCCACCAGCACCATCAGTAAAGCCGGGCAATAATAATAACAATAATAACAACAATAACAATAAAAATAACAATAACAGCAACAGCAACATAAGCAATAACAATAATGCTGGAAATGCCGGAACAGTTGTTAAGAAACTTAGTAAAGTTAAAGGCCTTAAGGTTAAAAACTCAAAGAAGGGTGTTCTTAAGATTTCTTGGAAGAAAGTTTCAAACGCTAAGAAATATCAGGTTAAGGTTGGAAAGAAGACTTATAACACAAGAAAAGCAAGCTTAACAGTTAAGAAACTTAAAAAAGGTAAAAAGTATACAGTCAAGGTTCGTGCTACAGCATCAGGATATACATCAAGCGCATGGGCTAGCAAGAAAGTTAAAATTAAAAAATAGTTTTAATTAAACAGGATTTTGACAGTGCCCAATGCTTTATGCATTGGGTTACTGTGTAATATTACTAAAATAAAATAGCAGAAAGGTCGGGAGGACTTAACGTGAGAACAAAATTTTTTAAGAAAGTATCCGCTGCTGTTATGGCATTAACAATGGTACTGGGAATGGTAAGTGTTGTGCCTGCAGCTCATGTGGCGAATAATGCAAATATTGCATCAGGTATTACGTGGGATTATTTCTCGCTTTGTCCATTAAATGGAGAAGCAACATTAGACTTTAAACATAATGGACATTTAGACAATGAAGATGGCTCAAGGGCTCATCCATATTGTTGGTATCATGCGCTTACACATTTGACAGCGGAAGATGGTTTCCCAGATGGACAGATTGAAGGAAAAGACTTTGCAACAAAAGGATGGGTAGTTCCAGGAGCAACAGCATCAAAAGTACAGTTCTATGCTAAAAACACAGGATGGGATGGTCAGTACAATGGTGATACTTTAGTTAGTGATAATCCTTGGGGATTAAGATTATATTCATCAAATATGACAGTCGAAAAAGGACGTACATATACTCTTTCATTTAAATACAGCAGTGATATGAAGGGTACAGCAACTGTATATAAGAAAGGTAAAGACGGAGAATATTTACTTGATGATAAAGGAAATAAGATTCCGGAAAAGGATGAAAACGAAAAAGAAATTAAGAAAGATATTTTTGAAAAACATATTGGTTTAAGTATTGTTAATCCAAAGAATGGAAGCGGATTAGACTTATTATCATATAACGGATGTTCATCAAGTGGTTTCTTTGTTGCTGATGCACGGGCAGGAGAAAAGACAATTACTGTTTCATTTAAGATTCCTAAGGATTATGCAGGAAATCAGGCAATGATTCAGTTTGCTGCAGGTGCTTATGTAATAACATATCCTGAAGAACTTGCTTTGTCAGGAAGTTTATATCTTGATGATGTAAAAGTTTTAGCAGGAACACAGTATGCAGTTAAGTATGTATACGGCAGTCAGTCATATACAGAATATGTAAATGCAGGTGACACAGCCAGTGGACATCAGTTTGGAGTAAAAGGTAAGACATTTAAGGGTTACAGCGTTAGCCTTTCAACACCTATTACAAAAGATACAACAATAAACTGTCAGTATGTAAATACACCAAAGCCGGGAAAAGCTAAAGTTAAGTTTACTGCTCAGAAGAAGAAGGTAAAACTTAAATTAAAGAAAGCTGCTAATGTTAAGGGCTTTGAAATTAAATATGCTGGCAACAAAAAGATGAAGAAGGCAAAAACAAGAAGAACAACAAAAACTTCTTATACAATCAAGGGACTGAAGGCAAAGAAGAAGACTTACATTACAGTAAGAGCTTATAACCTTGATTCGATGGGACAGAGAGTATATAGCAAGAAGGTTCTTAAAAAGACAGTTAAAGTAAAATAATTATTGAACAATAAAAAATGAAAGGGTGGAAGGGTTATATTTTGGTAACTTATTCTGCCCTTTTTTGTAAGAATATTATGGAAAAACAAAAAGGTATATTGGGAAAGGAAATAGTATGTGTCGATTTAAGAAAATAACATCTATGATAGTTGCTATTTCTATGCTATTTTCATGTATAACAATTACAACAAGTATAAATGTTAATGCTGCTGATACAGCAACATGGCAAAAAGAAGCAATTATAAGTCCGGGTGCTGGCAAACTTGTAGGTGCAGGCTACATAGACGTAAAGTGGAGTAATACTTTAAGTAATGTAATAGAGTACAAAGTTTTTGTTGATGGAAGTCTTAAGCAGACAGTATCTCCAAGTGGAGAAACAATGTCAGTAGAGTTCTATACAACAGATGTAAAGGCACATACAGCTCAGATTGAAGCAGTATTAAATAGTGGTGGCAGTGTTAAAACCGATACAAGAGTGTTCTATGTAACAAAGAAAGGTGTTTGTGTTAACGAAAAAGATATGGGTAAGGTTGTAGATCCTGCATCAATGAATATTGGATGGTATTATAACTGGGGATACAAATCTTTTAAAGACATGAAATTCTCAAACAAAAAATTCTACGACACAGAATTTGTTGCCATGACATGGGGAGACAATACAGTAGATATCGCAACAAGATGTGCATATGCAAACAAGAAGGGATATAAATATTTATTGTCATACAATGAACCGGATCTTCAGTGGGAAGCTAACAAGCAGCCTGAAACAATGGTTTATCGTTGGAGAGACACAATTGATAACAAGGGTAACCTTAGACTTGGCTCACCTGCAACAGAAACATTCCAGATTAATTCAGATAAATGGTGGACACCTTTCTGGAACGGACTTAATTCAAATGACAAGAATAATATGTCATTTATAGCAGTACATGCATACCAGCATTATTATGACAATGCTGATACAGCATTACAGTATTTACATGTAATTGATGAAATTTATGAAGCATACAAGAAACCTATTTGGGTTACAGAGTTTGCTGTAGCTGATTCAGGAAATGTATTTAGTCCTTTAAACTCAAAGCATGTAGCTCAGGTTCAGGAATTTATGAAGATAGTTCTCAAAGGACTTCAGGAAAGAAGTTATGTAGAAAGATATGCATGGTTTGATTTTAACCCAAGAGACAATCAGACAGGCGCATCAGGAATATTTGACTATGAAACAGGAAATCTTACGACATTAGGTCAGATTTATGCAAACATTGGAAATCCGGCAGGATACAATGCAAAGACGTATAATATATCATCCTCAATCTCAAAAGATACTTCTGTTGGGGCATGTATAGCAGCAATAGATACATTAATGTACACTCCAATCAAGAAAAAGAAGGCATTCAAATATAGTTTTAAGACAGTTAAGAGAGCTGCAGGATATCAGTTACAGTATTCGTTAAACAAAAAGTTTAAAAAGAAGAAAAATTACAAAACAAAGATTAAGAATATCAAAGCTAAAAATGTTGCAGCACAGTCAGGAACTATTAAGAAACTGAAAAGGAAAAAGAGATATTATGTTCGTGTTAGAGCATATAAAGTTATTGGCGGTAAGAAATATTATTGTAAATGGAGCAAAACAAGAAGCGTAAAAACTAAAAAATAATAAGAGGTAATAATGAAAAGTCATAGAAAAATAATTGTTTTTTTGGTAGTAATTGTCCTTACATTTAACGCAAGTATAACTTTTACGGGGAATAATGTAAAAGCTACTGGTGTTTTTCAGATTATATCACCATCAGGCGACTATCTTGTCCCAGCTGGTCCTATAGATATTGAATGGACAAGTGCCAGTGGGGCAGGTAGTGTAAAAGAATATCAGGTGTATGTAGATGGAAAGTTGGAATATACAACAAGTAATACATCATGTAGAATTTATAACACAAAGGTTAATTATCACACGGTATTTATAGTTGCATGCTATACCGATGGAGACAGAACATCTACAGAGAATGTACGGTTTGGTGTTAGCAAAAAAGGTTTGTGTGTAAATAAAGATATGGGAAAATATCTTTCACCGGTTAATATGGGAGCTTCATGGTATTATAACTGGGGAGTTGCACCATTTTCATTTCCGGCTTATAGTGCTACAGATTTTGTGCCTATGATTTGGGGTACAGCTAGTGAAAACAATATAACCTCTATCGCAAGCAAGGGATATAAGTTCCTCCTTGCTTACAATGAACCTGATATGCCAATGCGTGATCAGTATGGTAACTATATTGGTGGAAGTAATGTAGCGGTTGGTACTGCAATAAGCCATTGGAGTAAATTTACAGGGCACAATTTCTATTTGGGTGCACCCGCACCGGCTCAGAGTCCTACATGGGGGATTGCAAATAATACTGGTGGTAAATGGTTTAGAACATTTATGAACGGAATAGACCAGAGTACGGTAGATTTTATTCCACTTCATTGCTACTATGAAACGTGGGGTGGAGAAGCTGCAGCCAAAGCATTTTTGACAGATTTAGTAGATAAAGCTTATGAAATGTATCATAAGCCAATTTGGATTACTGAATTTGCACCTAGTGGATGGGATTATAATAATGCAAATGGCAGAAAGCAGTGTAAAGAATTTTTAGAGGCTGTATTAAAGGGATTAGATGAGAGAAGCAGCTCTTTGGGACAAAGCAACAGGTGCATTAACCGAATTAGGAAAGTCGTATGTTGATAATGGAAATCCAAAGACTGATTATGTGGCAGGTAATGTGACTAATACATACAGCCGTCAGAAGGCTCCTGTAAAACAACAGCCGTATTCTAATCAGGTAAGAAAACCTGCAAGAGTAAAAATTAAATCAGCAAAGAATCTTAAAGGAAAGAAAGTTAAACTTACTTTCAAAAAAGTTTCAAAAGCTGTAGGATATCAGATAAAAGCTTCTGATAGTAAAAAATTTAAGGGCTATTGGACAAAAAATACTAAAAAAACATCTTATACATTTAAAAAATTAGATAAAAACACTCGCTATTATTTCAAGGTCAGAGCTTATGCAAAAAATGGAAATGCTAAGTTATATGGTTCATGGAGTAAGGCTAAAAAGGTAAAAGTCAAAAAATAATTTTGGAAAAGGGTTGATTACAACCCTTTTCTTTTTGTATAATTAAAATTCGTTGCGAAAGAATGAGTAATTACAAAAAAGGAAATGAAGGGTTAGGATTATGACAGAAAAGAAAGCACTTAAATTAATAATTATATTTGTAATTGTAGCAATTATTGGAACTGCTGGGGGATTATATATTGCAAAAAGTACCAGAATGAAAAATATTGAAAATAAAAAACAGGAATGGAAAAGTAATGCTGTTGTAACACCAAAGAAGGGATCCCTTCAGGCTGCGGGAAGTATTACAATAACCTGGAAAAGTGCATCCAAACTGGACAAAGTAGATCAGTATAAAGTATATGTAGATAATAAAATGGTTGCTAAGACAAATGGAAATATTACAAAATGCGAATACTATACTACATCTGTAAGTGAGCATAAAGTTTACATAGAGGCTGACTTAAAGCATGGCAGCAAAATCTATTCAGATATTGTTAGTTTTTATGTAAATAAAAAAGGATTTTGTATGAATAAGGATATGGCTCAGACTATTAATGCAGATGACTGGAATGTATCATGGTATTATAACTGGACTGTTACAAAGCACAATTACACCAGTTTTCAGAAATTACAATTTGTTCCGATGTTCTGGACCAGTGCACCTACGGACAGTGGTCTGGCAGAGGATCTTAAGATGCTTGGATATAAGTACATCTTAGCATATAATGAACCTGACAGGGAAGATCAGGCTAATATGTCAGTGGACACAGCCATAGAGGGGATGAAATCTCTTGTTGGAAAAGGGCTAAAGGTAGGCTCGCCTGCAGCGGCTATATGGCCGTCAATATCAACAGACTGGTTCCAGCCTTTTATGAAAAAGATGAAAGAAGAGAAAATGGATGTAGATTTTATTGCATTACATCATTATTGGAACTGGTACACGGAAGATGGGGCAAAGGCATTTCTTGATATAGTTGATGAAACATGGAAGATGTATCACAAACCTATTTGGATTACGGAATTTGCTTTAAGTGGTGTTCCTAACAGGACTAAACAGACAAGACAATCGGCAATTGACTATATGAAATATGTTTTGCCTGAATTAGATAAAAGAGAATATGTGGAGAGATATGCGTGGTTCTCATTTCAGCCCAGTGATTACAGAAACGGTGGTTCAGCCATGCTAAATACTTATACCGGCGAAATTACAGGTTTAGGGTATGAATATCAGAAACTAGGTGTACCGGAAGGTTATAATACTAATAAACAGCTTACAAAAAAAAATAATAAGAAGGATATTGTTAAATAAATATAATGCAAAATTGTGCTGTTACGCATATAAAAAAATAACATATAATAATAGTACAATAGTAAGATAAAAAGTACAGACAGTCATTGATATTATCAGGGTCTTTGGGTTGACACAAAAAAGCCACAGTGATATTATTAGTGTAGTTAAACAATAGTAGAGGTTGCGTTACTTATGAGTACATTAGAGGATGCCCCGGCGGCAGATGAATTTAGTGGAAAGGAGGCAGCGCCGAAGGGATAGATTGCCGGATATTTATTTCTGGGCATATGGATAACATCCATATGACTGTCATCAAATAGGTGGAGTGCTAGTTGATGGAGAGCTACTTATAAGATTATAGATGGATTTCTTATAAGGAGCTTGTTTCAAGCTCCTTTTACTATGATTAACTAAAATACATATTTTTTTAGGAGGAAATGTAAAATGTCAATTTTTACAGGTGCCGGTGTAGCAATTATTACACCATTTAATGAGGATGGAACGGTTAATTATGATGCCTTTGGAGAAATAATTGAGGCACAGATTAAAGGTGGTTCAGATGCAATTATTGTGTGTGGCACAACAGGTGAATCATCAACAATGAATGATGAGGAACATATTGCGGTTATTAAGTATTGTGTTGATAAAGTAGCAAAAAGAGTTCCTGTTATTGCAGGCTCAGGTTCAAATTGTACAAGAGAGGCAGTAAACATTTCAAGGGAAGCAGAAAGAGTAGGAGCAGACGGACTTTTATGCGTAACACCTTATTACAACAAGTGTACACAGGAAGGTTTATATCAGTATTATAAGGCTATTTCAGATGCTGTTAATATTCCTATTATTATGTATAATGTTCCAAGCAGAACAGGTACAACAATCCAGCCTGAAACAGCAGTTAGAATTGCAAAAGAAGTAAAAAATGTAGTAGCAATTAAAGAAGCATCAGGAAATATTTCTGCAGTAGCAAAATTAGCTTCATTAGCAGAGGGATGCATCGATATTTATTCAGGGAATGATGATCAGGTATTACCAATTCTTTCACTTGGAGGAAAAGGTGTAATTTCAGTTTGGTCGCACGTTGCTCCAAAGAAAGTCCACGATATGGTAATGGCATTCTTAAATGGAGATATTGCTACAGCTCAGAAGTTACAGCTTGAAGCTATTGATGTTATTGGAGCATTATTTAGTGAAGTTAACCCTATTCCGGTAAAGGCAGCTATGAATATGTTAGGCTTTAATGCAGGACCTGTGAGAGCTCCTCTTACAGAACTTTCTGACAAAAATAAGGAAGTTCTTAAGAAATCATTGAAAGAGTACGGTGTTTTATAGAATAATAACTTATAATAAGGAGATATTATAGTTACATTTTTGACAAAATAATTTATGTACGGAGGGTGAAATGGTTAATGTAATAATGCATGGTTGTAATGGCAAAATGGGAAGAGTTATTACAAACCTTGTTGAAGAAGATGATAATATACAGATTGTTGCAGGAATTGATGCTTACACAGGTATGGCAAATGAATATCCGGTATTTGCTTCAATTAAGGAATGCGATGTTAAGGCAGATGCAATAATTGATTTTTCAGTTACCGCTGCAATAGATGATTTACTTGATTATGCAGTAAGTACAAAAACACCGGTTGTTGTATGTACAACAGGCTTATCTGCAAATCAGTTAGAAAAAATAAATGAGGCAAGTAAAAGTGTGGCAGTTCTTCGTTCGGCAAATATGTCCCTTGGAATTAACACATTAATGAAAATATTAAAAATAGCAACAGATGTTTTGGCTGACAGAGGATTCGATATCGAAATTGTTGAAAAGCATCACAACCAGAAAGTTGATGCTCCTAGTGGAACAGCACTTGCATTGGCAGACTGCATCAATCAGGAATTAAACAATGAATATGATTACACCTATGACAGAAGCACTGTTCGTGAAAAGAGAAAGAAAAATGAAATAGGTATTTCAGCAGTACGTGGTGGAACCATTGTTGGTGAACACGAAGTAATCTATGCAGGAACAGATGAAGTAATCGAAATCAAGCATACAGCATATTCCAAGGCAATTTTTGCAAAGGGTGCAATTGATGCAGCAAAATTTTTAGCAAATAAAGAAGCTGGAATGTACGATATGTCAGACGTAATTGGATAAACTGAAACAAAACAATAAAA
>ERZ1106935.2621-NODE-2621-length-11709-cov-8.359104_pt1 | contig 11709 bp, 7 predicted proteins | sample MGYA00403666_ERZ1106935 | MGnify/ENA primary metagenome ERZ1106935 (study PRJEB35170, sample SAMEA104062452) | human gut metagenome | biome: human gut; feature: human-associated habitat; material: faeces | place: Denmark | collected 2012-11-20 ... | reverse complement strand
CTTGCCCTCTCCGTCATTGCTTCGCAATGCCACCTCTCCCATAGGGAGAGGCTTTCGAGCGGCGCTGACCCTATAAAATGCATAACCCTCCTTCCCGTCGGGCATACTGCCCAAAGGAAGGAGGGTCTTTTTGTGCAGACCTTTTATAAAATCTGTCTCATCCTCATGATTGTCGGCGGCATCAACTGGGGTCTTGTGGGCCTGTTCCAGTTCGACTTCGTCGGCTGGCTGCTGGGCGGCAGCGCGTCCATCTGGTCACGCATCGTGTTCACGCTGGTGGGTGTGGCCGCTGTCTGCGGCATCCCGGGCCTGTTCACGGACGAGACCGGGGAATAGAGACAAAAGAAAAAAGGCTCTCATGCCGGCAGGAAATACGGCACGAGAGCCTTTTTGAAAACCTATAAAGAATCCCGCCCGGTCGTCTGCGGCAATCAAACCTACCCTTGCGGACAGGTGGGTGCTCTGTCTCCGGTTTCGCGCTTCCTCATCGAGCCTCCATGGTCGACCCATGACGGGGAGGTCTGCAATCCACCGACGAACTCCAAGCTCCCGTTGAATGATTAGTAGGATCATATAAACCGCAACAAATCGCGCCGGGCAGGAAGTCTTTGCTGAAAGATCACTCGATCTCGAACTGGTCGCTCAGACGCTTCTCGAACAGCTTGCTGACTTCCAGCAGGGTCTCATCGTCCTCGACCACGTCGAGATACTCGCCCTCGTCGTCCTCGCCGACACTCAGGATGACCAGCTGGGCGTCCTCGTTCAAGTCTTCCTCGTTCTCGGCGTATTCGACAACGGCCAGGTAATGCACGCCCTTATGGTCCAGAGCGTCGATCACTTCAAACGTGACCTCATTGCCGTCCTCGTCCTCGAGGGTCATCAGGTCAGGCTGATATTCCTCTTCGGTCTCAGCGGCGGACTTGTTCATATCTTCTGCCATAAGTCACGTTCTCCTGTCAAATATCTAAAAAAAAATAGGATAACTGTCACACCCTGCCCGCTGTGCTCCTTCTGAGCTGTGGGTTCCGGGTACGCCTATAGTGTAGCGTTTTTTTGCCCGCTCGTCAAGATGTTTTTCGCATAGAAATCCAATAACAAATTTTCACGCTTTTCCCTCTCGCTTCCCGGGCCGGAATGTGATATACTATAGCGATAGCTTTTGAAAAGCCATCTTTGCTATAATATATGGACAGGGAGGCCCGATCATGAGAGCCTTGAAAAAAATAATGGCGGCACTGGCCCTGACGGCAGTTCTGGCCGGGTGCAGTGCGGACAATATCCTCTCCAGCATTCAGGGCGGAAAGGCCGACACGGTGCAGACGGTCAGCCGCCCGGCTGTGGAGTCGGCAGAGCTGCAGTTCACCCACCCGGCGGCGGGGGATACCATCGCGGTGTTCGATACCTCGGCAGGCGTGTTCAAAGCAGTGCTTTTTTCCACCGAGGCCCCACAGGCCGTGCAGAATTTCACGACATTGGCCCAGCAGGGCTTTTACAACGGCCTGACCGTCACCCGGGTGGAGAAGGACTTCGTGGTGGAGGCCGGGCAGGGCGCGGACGGCAAAGGCACCACCATCTGGAACGGGAACCGTTTCTCCGCCGAGACCACCGATAAGCTCCGCCACTATTCCGGCGCACTCTGTGCGGCAGCGGACGCCTCCGGCGACTGCGCCAGCGTCTTCTATGTCATGGAGACTCTGCCGGGCAGCAGCTCGGTGACGCAGGAGCTCATCGACCAGATGAACGCCGCCGGCTGGCGGGCCGATGTGGTGAGCGCCTACCAGACGGCGGGCGGCGCACCCTACCTCGACTACACCGACACCGTCTTCGGGCAGGTGTACGAGGGGATGGAAGTGGTGGACACCATCGCCCAGACCGGCGTGGACGAAACTCAGCGCCCGACGGAGGCTGTCACCATCAACAGCGTGAGCATTGAAACGTATCAGTAAAAAACGAAAGGGACGCGGAAGCGTCCCTTTTGCTATATCTGTCGATTGCTGTATCTTTTTGCCAGGAAAAAAATAATAAGGAACCCGGGTTGCGGCTCCCAGCGTCTGCTTCGGCCCTTGGTGCGGGCCTCGCATCCTGCTGGCCGCGGCCCCAACAGCTCCTCCCTGTTTCCGCCGCTGGCGGCGGTCGTCGCCGTTGCGTAAGCCCAACTAAGTGAAAAGCCCCCTTGGAGGTAGGATCTCCGAGGGGGTTCTTCCTTTTGGGGTGTTGGACGTGGTATTTATGTTCCTGACTCTAGTATACGCGATTTATCGGAGAAGTCAAGCGCCGCACAGAAAATTTACAACCCGCTTGGAGATCTTAGACCTCCCCCCGGGTGCTCTTTCCGCCACTGGATGTAGTCGTCCAATATCACCATCGCCCAGACCGGCGTGGACGAAAATCAGCGCCCCACCGAACCCATCACCATCAACAGTGTGACCATTACGAAATACGAATAAGAAGCTGCTTTTCCGCCCTCCGGGCGGTAGGACAGCTGCAAAAAAATCACCCGCCAACTGGCGGGTGATCTGCGTTTATAGGGAAATCAGACGAGATGCGGGGAAAATCGGGAAGAGATCAGAGATTCCTGCCCACCCGCAGGGAGATGGCAACATAAGTCTGGCCGCGAATGGTCCGGGCCACTACGCCTGCCTTGGTATAGTTGCCGTTCAGGGCAAAATCCAAGGCTTCGTTTTGATCGTTGCCTTTGATTTGATCGATGATCTTCTGCAGCGTGGTATCGTTGTAGTCGTATTTAGCGACCAGAGTGAGGGTGGCGTTCTTATTGTCGTCGTCCCACTTGGCATCCACCTTGTTGAAGAACTGGTATCCGAGAGCATTGCCCTTCAGCTCAAGCTCAAGCTTCAGAGCGTCCAGACGGGCGTTTGCAACAGTACGCATCCCATCGTCATTGGCCAGGGGCTCGGCGCGGCCGTTGTTGATGGCCCGCATCACCTTGGCTTCGGCTTGGGCCTCCGGGCCGGAAGAACCGCCGCCACCGCTGCAGGCGGTCAGGAGCAGAAGGGTCAGTGCACCGGCCAGAAGCAGGGCAGTCAGCTTTCTCAGTTTTGTCATGTGGGTCGCCTCCAATCGTTTTTGTGTTGGGGAGTCCAGTTGTTTTTTCTCATGAAGAATCGTCCTCTCCGGCCATCTGGTCAGGGGTTCTTCTACCCTCATTTTATCGGAGAAGAGCCGGTGCTGTCAAGCCGGAAAACTATACAAATTCGGCTCGGAAAAATTGTGAAAACAAACCGGAAAGCGACAATTTTCTGCGGACTTTGCAACAAACTGTCCGGACTTCGCAAAGAAACTTTGCCGCAGGGGCGGCGGGGGCGTTCAGACCTCCCCCGGGTGCTCCTTCCGCCACTGGATGTAGTCGTCCAATATCACCGTCGCACTTACCGAGTCGAGGATGCTTTTCCGCTTTGCGCCGAAGGTGCCGCTCTCGTCGAGGAGGTCAGCGGCGGCGCAGGTGGTCTGGCGCTCGTCCCACATCCGGACGGGCAGACCGCTCCAGATCTCAACGGTTTTGGCCAGCTTGCGGCTCTTGCGGGCGCGCTCGCCCTCGGTGCCGTCCATGTTCAGCGGCAGGCCGATGACGATGAGCTCGGCTTCGATCTCCTTTGCCACCTCGCAGACCCTGGCGGCAACCTTGTCCCGGGCCTTGACGGTGATCTGGGGCGTGATGGGGGAAGTCAGGAACTCGGTGCGGTCGCAGGTGGCGAGGCCGGTGCGGCTGTCGCCGTAATCTACTGCTAAAATTTTCATGCAGGTGTCCTCTTTCTGAGATGATTTTTTCTTCATTGTACCACAGAATAGATGTCGCTGCAATTTTGTGGTACAATGATAGCTGATATTAAGTCTGAGCGCGAGGCCCGGTCTTTTGCGCCACAGTGGGCCTCAGGCGTCCAGCACGACCAAAACCGGCTTGCCAATGGCTCCCCCTTTGGGGGAGCTGTCACGCCGCGGCGTGACTGAGAGGGCAAGGACGCGGACAGCGAGACTCAGGCGCAGCGATGGTATCGCCCTGACAAAGGCTTCTGCTTATCGCTGTGCGGTGGTTCTGTCATGCCGGGCTAGCCCTCTCCGTCACCTTCGGTGACACCTCTCCCAAAGGGAGAGGCTTTTGGCTCCCACGATAAAAAACTGACCCAACGGAGAGATTCATCATGTTAAAACTACTTTTAGGCGGCTCCGGCAGCGGAAAGACCACCCTGCTGTACCAGCGCATCCGGGCGCGGGCCGAGGCGAGGGAGAAGAGCATCCTGCTGGTGCCGGAGCAGTTCACCTCGTCCACCGAGGGCCGCATCCACCGGGAGCTGGGCGACGCGCTGAGCGGACTGGTGGAGAGCTTTTCCTTCACCAGCCTCGCCGAGCATATCCTGTCGGCGGAGGGCGGCTCTGCCGTCCAGACCCTCAGCGACGCGGGCCGGGCCGTGCTGGTGCGCCGCGCCCTCGAGGAACTGCAGGACAACGTCCATTACTACTACCGCCACCGCCGCTCGGCCGCCTTCTGCCAGATGGCCGCCGAGACCATCGACGAGCTCAAGAGCGCGGGTCTCTCGGGCCGGCAGCTCTATGAGCTGGCGCAGGACTGCGGCACCGACAGCGCCAAACTCAGCGAACTGGCCCTCATCTTTCAGGGCTACGAGACCCTGCTGGCCGGGACGGGCATGGACCCCTCCGACCGGCTGGAGCTGGCCGCATCCCGTCTCGAGGCCGCGCTGGCCCGGGGCGAGCTGCCGGAGTTCCTGCGGGACAGGGCCGTCTTTATCGACGAGTTCGACACCTTCAACGCCCCGAAAAAGCGGCTGATGGGCGCCCTGCTGGCCTCGCTGCCCACCGTGACGGTGGCCCTCTGCGACGACGGCACCCCTCTCGTGCCGGGGGACATGAGCCTTTTCTCCGGCGCGAAGCAGGTGGCGGCGCAGCTGCGCCAGCTGGCCCGCCGGAACGGCACTGATGTGGCCGTGCCGGAACTGCTGCGCCGGGACGTGCGCCACGCCGACGCCCCCGGCCTCGCCGCCGCGGCCCAGCTGCTGGCCGCGGGCCGGTGTGACCCGCCCACGGCCTGCCCGGAGATAAAGCTTTTCGCCGCCCCCAGCCGGGAGGAAGAAGCCCGCGCCGCCGCTGCCGCCATCCGCCGCCTCATGCGGCAGGGTGTCCGCTGCGGGAAGGTGGCGGTGGTCTGCCGCGACATCTCGAAATACCGCGCCGCCGTGAAGTACGAGTTCCGGATGGCGGACATCCCTCTCTATTGCGACGAGCCGACGACGCCCGAGTTCAGCGCCCCGGCCACGGCGGTGCGGTGTCTGCTGGCCATTGCCCGGGGTGCGGAGCTGACGGAACAGCTCACCACCCTGGCCAAGACCGGCCTCTGCGCCCTCACCGAGGAAGAGGTCTGCGCCCTTGAGAACTACGCCTACACCTGGTCGCCCAACGCGGCGGCATGGCGCGCACCCTTCGAGAAGAACCCCCGGGGCTTCGGTGATGTGGAGCCTACCGACGAGGACAGAGAAAACCTTGCCCGGGCCGAAAAGGCCCGCGCCCTTCTCATCACCGCCGCCGACGGCCTGCGCGGGAAGCTCCGCTCTGCCAACGCCGAGCAGATGAGCCGCGCCCTCTACTTCTGCCTGAAGGAGCTGGGCGCGGAGGACGCTCAGGCCGCGCAGGTGGAGGCCATCCGGGCCGAGCGGGGCATCCCCGCCGCCGAGGAAGCCGCCCGGGAGTGGAACGTGGTCATGGGCCTGCTGGACGAGATGGCGAGCCTGCTGGGCGGCCAGAGCGTCACCATCCCCGAGTACGAAGAGCTGTTCGGGCTGCTGCTGCGCTCGTCCGACCTCGGCCACATCCCCCAGACGCTGGACGCCGTGGTGCTGGCCAGCGCAGGCAAGATGCGCCTTGACGCACCGGACTATGTCTTTGTGCTGGGCCTCTCCGAGGGCGAATTCCCCGCCGCGCCCGGCGAGACGGGACTGCTGACCCACGCCGACCGCGACGCCCTGATGGCGCAGGAGATCGAGCTTCCGGACTGCTTCGAGAACCGGGTGGTGCGGGAACAGGTCTGCTTTTATAAGGCCCTCACCGCCCCGGCCAGAGGCCTCTGGCTCAGCTGGCCGAAGGGGCAGGGCCAGACCCTCTGCGCCGCCCTCGAGCCTATCGTGGACGTGCTGAGACCGGGTGCGCCCGAGCTGGATTTGACCGACCTCGCGGCCACTGCCGCCGACGGCCTCGACGTGCTGGGCGGCGGCTGGCCCCTGACGGAGACCGAGCGCGCCAGCCTCACCGAGGCCCTTCATGCCCCCGGCGGGGCAGAACCCGAGGGCCTCGCCCTCCTGCGCCGGATGGCGGGCCGCAGCCCCCGTCAGGTCAGCGACCTCGAGGCGCTGGAAACGCTGCTGGGCCGGCGGCTCCGCATCTCGCCCAGTCAGCTCGAAAAATACTACACCTGCCGCTACGGCTATTTTCTGCAGTACGTGCTGGGTCTGCGCCCCCGCAAGCGGGCGGAGCTTTCCGCCGACCAGAGCGGCACCCTCATGCACTGGGTGCTCCAGATGGCCCTCGACCCCCACCCCGGCCCCGACAACCCCTGTGCAGGCTTACAGCCCTTCCTCGACCTCGACGACGAGGCCATGGCGGCGCTGGCCGGGCTTCTCGTAGAGGAGTACGCAAAGCGCTACCTCCCCGAGGACACGGCCCGCTTCGCCTATCTGCTCTCCCGCCTCAAAAAGAGCATGACGGGCCTGCTGTGCTACCTGCGGGACGAGCAGCGCCAGTCCAGCTTCAAACCGGTGGCCTGTGAGCTGAAGATCGGCCCCGGCGAGGACGCCGTGCGAGGCCAGACCTACCGACTCTCCGATGGCCGGACGGTGCAGCTCATCGGCACCGTGGACCGCGCCGACGAGTGGATCGAGGACGACGGCACCCGCTGGGTGCGGGTGGTGGACTATAAGACCGGCACGAAAAAGCTCGACCTGCGGGAAGTCTACTGCGGCCTCGACTGTCAGATGCTGCTCTACCTGTTCAGCCTGACCCGGGACGCCGACGGACGATTCACCGGGGCAGAGCCTGCGGGTGTGCTGTACCTGCTGGCCGACCCGGCCCCCGAGACGACCACCCGGGGCAAGGCCGCCCGGAGCATGGAATACAAGCTGGACGGCCTCGTCCGGGACGAGCAGAAGGTCTTCGACGCCATGGACGCCGAGGAGACGGGGCGGTATCTGCCCTTCAGCTTCCGGGGCGGTGTACCCAGCCCCTACCAGAAAGAGAAACGTGCCGACAAGGCCAAGCTCTCCCGCATCCAGCTCCATCTGGACGACCTTGTGACCCAGATGGGCGAACAGCTCTACAGCGGCTGCATCGCCGCCGAGCCGCTGGTCACGGGCCGCAGCCCCTGCCGGTGGTGTGACTACGGCTTCATCTGCTGCCATGAGGAGGGCATCGGAGAGCGGGCGCTGGACGCCCCTGCAAAGCCGTTTGAACCGCCAGAAAATTCAGATAAAAAGAAGGAGGAAGACCAGTGAGCGAGACAAAATGGACCCCGGCCCAGCGCGCCGCCATCGACGACCGGGGCGGTGCGCTGCTGGTGAGCGCCGCCGCCGGCAGCGGCAAGACTGCTGTCCTGACGGAGCGGGCCGTCCGGCTCATCACCGACCCGGAACATCCCGTGGACGCCGACCGGCTCCTCATCGTCACCTTCACCAACGCCGCCGCCGCAGAGCTCCGCGCCCGCATCGGGCAGGCGCTGCTCCGCCGCAGTCAGGCAGAGCCGGGCAACACGGCCCTTCGCCGCCAGCGGATGCTGCTGCAGAGAGCCCCCATCTGCACCATCGATGCCTTCTGCCTCGACCTGCTCCACAAGCACTTTCAGGCGCTGGACATCCCGCCGGACTTCACCCCTGCCGACCCCGGCAGCGTGGAGATGCTGCGGAACGCGGCCCTCTCCGAGACGCTGGAAGCGGCCTATCAGGACGCGGACTTCTGCGCCTTTGCCGACCTCTACGGCAAGGGCCGCACCGACAAGGCGGCGGGGGAGGCGGTTTTGCAGGTCTATGACTTCCTCCGCGCCCTGCCGGACTACGATAAAAAGCTGGACGAGATGCTGGCCCCGTGGCAGGACGAGAACGGCTTTGCCCGCACCTGCTGGCATGATATTCTGATGCAGGAGGCCGCCCGCTCTGCCCGGGCCGCGAAGGAGCTGCTCTGCGCCGCGCTGAACGACTGCAGGGAGGACTTCGTGACTGCGCAGGCCGACGCCGAAGCCAGCAAGAAGACCCCTGCCGCCAAGGAAAAGGCCGTGGCGGCAGTGAACGAGAAGTTCGCCGAACCCCTCGAGAGGCTGGAAAACTCCGCCGCCCTGCTGGGCGAGGTGGAGCGTCTGGCCGGGGCAGGGGAATGGACGTCCCTCTACGACAGGCTGACGCCCTACGTCCTCGGCATGGAACAGGCCCCCGGCCTCAAAAATATGAAAAAGCGGCTCACCGGCGAGCACAAGGACGCCGTCAAGACCCGGGCCGACGAGGCCGCGAAGCTCTTTGAGAAAATCGAAGACCTCATCAGTTGCAGCCTCGACGAAGCCGAGCTTGACCGGAAAGCCGCCGAACCCTGCCTCCGCGCCCTCTTTGCCGCCGTGCGGGACTTCGACGCCCGCTTTGCGGCCCGGAAGCGGGAGCGGCGGCTGCTGGAATTCAGTGACTTCGAGCATCTGGCCCTGCGGCTCCTGCGGGACGCCGACGGCCAGCCCACTGAGCTGTGTCAGGGCATCCGGCAGGGCTACGCCGCCGTCATGGTGGATGAGTATCAGGACACGAACGCCCTGCAGGACGCCCTTTACCGCTGTCTGGCCAGCCCGGCAGGGGATGACCTCTTCCTCGTGGGCGACTTAAAGCAGAGCATCTACCGCTTCCGTCAGGCGGACCCCAGCATCTTCCGGGAAAAGCTGGAGAGCTGGCCCCTCCTGCCCGGCGGCGAGGCCCGCCCCCGGCCCGAAGACGGCAGGCCGGGCGAGAACGCCATGCTGGCGCTGGACGCCAACTTCCGCTCTGCCCCGCAGGTGGTGGCGGGCATCAACTTTATCTTCGAACAGCTCATGACGCCCGCTCTGGGCGACACGGCCTACGGCGACGGACAGCGCCTCGTCTGCGGCGCACCCGGCGCGTACGAGGGCAGTGTGGAGGCCCACTTCCTGCCCGACGATGCCGCCGAGACGGATGCACAGTATATCGCCGGCCGCATCGAGGCGATGGTGGCCTCCGGCGAGCCGGTGCGGGACGGCGGCACCACCCGCCCGGTGCAGTACGAGGACTGCTGTGTCCTGCTGGCGGCGAGAGGCGACTTCCCGGCCTATGCCGAGGCCCTGACGGCCCGGGGCATCCCGGTCTACGCCGACGCCCGGGAGAACCTGCTGGACGCGCCCCACATCCGCCCCCTCATCGCCCTGCTGCGGGTCATCGACAACCCCGCGCAGGACATCTATCTCGCTGCCGCCATGCTGGGGCCGATGTTCGGCTTTACGGACGACGACCTCGTCCGTCTCCGGGCCGGGGCGCAGACACCCGATCAGCACACCCGCATCAGCCTCTACGGCGCGGTCCTGCAGGCCGTCCAGAGCGGGGCGGAGGATGATTTCACCCGCCGGGTGCAGGCGTTCTACCGGCGTCTGACGGCCCTGCGCCGGATGGCCCGGAGCGTGCCGGTGGAGGAACTGCTGGAAGAAATTTTTGTTTCCACCGGCTACCTCGCCGCCCTCGGTGCCATGGAGAACGGCCAGCGCCGCCGGGAGGACGCGCGGCGCTTCGCCTCCTTCTGCGCCGGGGCGGGCGCGGGCGGCATCTCGGCCCTCGTCCGTGCCATCGACGCGGCCACGCTGGCGGGCTCCACCGGGCAGGAGACTGCCCCCGGCGGGGCGCGGCCCGGCTGCGTCACCATCATGACCATCCACCGCTCCAAGGGCTTGCAGTTCCCGGTGGTGTTCGTGGCCGACACGGCCCGGCAGTTCAACGCCGCCGACACCCGCCAGCCCGTCCTGCTCCACCGCGTCTGGGGCGCGGGCCTCCGCCTCCGTCCCGAGGGCGGCGAGGGGGCCTATAAGACGGCGGCCTACACCGCCCTCTCCACGGTCCACGCCGCCGAGATGCGGAGCGAGCAGATGCGGCTTTTGTATGTGGCCCTCACCCGGGCGCAGGATAAGCTGATCCTGACGGTGCCGCTGGGCATCGGCCGGACGTCCAACCCCTTCGCCAAAGCCGCCGCCTTCCTCGCCGCCGGGGCGGGGGAGACCCTGAACGCTCAGGCGGGCAGCTTCGCCGACTGGCTGCGGGCGGCGCTCCTCGTCCACCCCAACGGCGGGCCTCTCCGCCGTCTGGCCGGGAACCTCGAGCTGCCCTTTGCGGACACCAGAAGCACCATCGCCCTCACAGTGCAGGCCGATGTCCTCCCGCCCGAGGAAGCCCCCGCCGAGGCGGAAGAGCCGCCCCGGCCCGAGGCCGACCCGGCCCTTGTGGAGACGCTGCGGCAGGGCTTCGGCTGGCGGTATCCGGCGGCAGCGCTGGCGGACATCCCGGCCAAGGTCAGCGTGACCAGCCTCGTCCACGCTGCTGAGCAGACCACCCTCGAGCGCCCGGGCTTCCTCTCGAAGGACGGCCTCACCGCCGCCGAGATGGGGACGGCTCTCCATGCCTTCCTCGAGCACGCCGACTTCGGGGCGCTGGCCGCTGTGCGGGACGCAGAGGACGACGCCGTTCTGGCCGCTGTCCGCGCCGAGCGGGAGCGTCAGGCGGCGGCGCAGCTCACGCTCCCCGCCATTGCCGGGAAGCTGGATGTCTATAAGATACTCCGCTTTGTGCGCAGCGAGGCGTTCCGCCGCATCTGCGGGGCAGAGGATGTGCTGCGGGAGCTGGCTTTTATCACGTCGCTGCCCGCCGCCGAGGTCATAGCCGCTCAGGGCCGCGCCCTGCCCGACGGCCCTGCCGCCGACGCCGGGGTTCTGGTGCAGGGCATCGCGGACATCGTCCTCGTCTACCCCGACCACCTCGAGCTTCTGGACTACAAGACGGACCGCCGCAAGACTCCTGCCGACTTCGTCCGCGCCTACCGCGCTCAGCTGGAGCTCTACGCCAAGGCCATTGAGAAGCGCTTCGCCCCCCGGCGGGTGACTTATAAAGGGATATATTCGCTGGAGCTGGGGGAGCTGATAGAGGTATAAATAAGAAAGCAGGGCGCAAAGCCTCTCCCTTTGGGAGAGGTGTCACCGAAGGTGACGGAGAGGGCAAGGACGCTGACAGAGAAGCACAGGCACAGCGATAGGATCGCTCTGACAAAGAGCTTGCCTATCGCCGTATGTCGGCTCTGTCGTGCCGGGCTTGCCCTCTCAGGCGCTTCGCGCCAGCTCTCCCAGAGGGAGAGCCTTGAAGCCGCCCCTAAACATAAAATTTCAAATTCCCGCATAAAAATGCTTGACAGCCTCCCCGGGGTGTGGTAAAATATCCGAGTAAAGAAAGCAGCTACGGCCTGTGCCGCGCTCGCCTTGAGGGGTAAGGATCCCCGGGCTATACCCTGAACCGATTCGTCTTGAAGACCGAATCGCGCTTTTGAGTGAATTTCGCGCGGCTGTCCCGAAACTGGGGCGGCCGCGTTTTCTATGCCAAAAAACGCAACACTATGGACTATTGTTTGGAGGTGCATTCATTATCGCTACCGCTGGAAAGTCGAAGGAACTGGAGA
>ERZ1106935.2597-NODE-2597-length-11818-cov-2.786534_pt1 | contig 11818 bp, 14 predicted proteins | sample MGYA00403666_ERZ1106935 | MGnify/ENA primary metagenome ERZ1106935 (study PRJEB35170, sample SAMEA104062452) | human gut metagenome | biome: human gut; feature: human-associated habitat; material: faeces | place: Denmark | collected 2012-11-20 ... | reverse complement strand
CTATCCTTTTAATTATAGTACATCTTTAGCGGATAGTCTATTTCTTTTCTTTAAAAAATAAGATATTAACAGGCAGTTATATGGAGGGAGAAACGGAATTGGAAGGAAGATTAAAAAAGGTCAGAATAAAATTGATCATGATCGGAATTTGTCTGATATTTCTTGGAGTTTACAGCCTGATCAAAGAGAAAAAAGATCAGACAAAGAATACATCACAAGAAGCATTTAACCAGTATGTTACGACATTTTTTAGAGAAAGTGCATCGGAAAATGAAATTACAAAGCACTACCTTTTAGAAAATTCTGAAAAATATGCGGTAAAACAGTCCCAAGATCTCTACCCAGTGATGAATGAAAAAAATATATTGAATGAAAAGATTAGAATTTCAAGAGAACTTGAGAAATTAAAAAAAATCAAACAAAAGGAATTAACGAAAAAACAACAAAATACATATATGATTTTGTTGGATTACTTAAAAAGACAGAAAAATCTGTCCATGAATCCTTGGAAAAACGTCTGGGCAGCAGGTACAGATTCTATTGACATTAAGTGAATATCGTCTAAAAAACGAAAAAGATATCAAAAGTTATTTTCGATTATTACAAGGACTGGATGGATATTTTAATTCATTGATCCAATATAGTAAGGAACAGGTAAAGAGAAATTTATTTATATCAGATCAGTCACTAAGAGGAGTATTGCAACAGATTCAAAGCGTTATAAAACGAAATAAAAATAATATATTGGTTGCAACATTTAATTTAAGGATGGCAGAAATCAAAGGAATCAATGCATCACAGAAAAAGAAATACTGCAGGAAAAATAAGAAACTAGTAAGGACAAAAGTTATTCCAGCTTACGAAAAATTATATTCTCATTTACAAGCACTAAAAGGAAATGGGCAAAATAAAAATGGTCTGTATTACTACAAAAATGGAAAAGAATATTACAAAGCATTAGTTGCACAGAAGACAGGATCAGATAAAACAGTGGAAGAAATGATTGAGATCAGTGACCAATCCATTGAAAAATGTCTTCGAAAACTTATAAAATTACAAAAAAAGTATCCTAATATCATAAATAGATATAGAAAATCTAAAAAAAATATTAAAATTGTGCAAAATTCACAAAAGGTACTTAACAAACTAAGGCAAAAGATGGTAAAATATTATCCAAAGGCACCAAAAGTCAGCTGTAAAATAAAATATGTGCACAAAACCATGGAAGAATATACTAGTCCGGCGTTCTATATGGTGCCGGCAATCGATTCTTACAAGGAGAATGTGATTTATGTAAATCAGGCACAAACTGCAGAGTTGTATCCGACTTTAGCACATGAGGGATATCCGGGGCATTTATATCAGAATGTTTATTATGCGGCAAAAGGTGAGGATCCGATACGCTATATTCTTGATTATCCAGGATATTCAGAAGGATATGCAGCTTATGTGGAAGGTTTTAGTTACAGTATGATGAATGATGCCAAAGGATATGGCGATATTTATCAGCAGATGAATATGGAGATGTACGAGTACAATCTGGCACTTTGTTCAAGAGTCGATTTTGGAGTTCATTATGAAGGATGGAAGAAGAAAGATGTCAGAGCGTATTTAAGATCATTTGGGATGGAGAAGTCTCAGGCAGATGAACTATTTCAGATGATCATCGAGAATCCTGCAAATTATTTGTCTTATTACATTGGTTATCAGGAGTTTTGTGAGCTTTTGAAAGATTATAAGAACAAGGCAGGAAAACAATATAACTTGAAAGCATACCACACAGAGATTTTAGATGCAGGCCCATGTAGTTTTGACATTTTGAGAAAGCGCATCGAAAGCAACCTATGAATGGAGGAAGTAACTTATGTCAACAAAAGCTTATTACACACACGAAGAAATCGGAAAAGGAAAGCCTGGATTTTCAAAAACAAGATCCATTATCGAAGCAGCATTTTATGGGAACAACGTCGTAGAGGTAACAGATTTAAAACAGGCTTATGAATTAGCAAAGAATTCTCCTGGAACGATCGTTACAGATATGCCAGTATATAAACCAGAAGCAATTGGTTTAGATGAAGGTTCCAAAGTTCTGTTATTTAACGATGGCTCAGTGACTGGACGCTGCGCGGCTGCAAGAAGAATTTCCAGTGAACCTGGTGTTGATACAAATGATCTGGATCTGAAACTGATGGATGCGATCTATGATACAAGATGGACGACATTATATCATGCGCAGGTATATATCGGATTAGATCCTGAATTTATGGTAAAAGCACATCTTTTAATTCCAGAAGGAGAAGAAAATATCTTATATTCATGGATGTTAAACTTCCAGTATATGAATCCTAAATACAATGAAATGTATAAGAATTCACAGCCAATTGCTGATGAGACAGATATCTATATTTTCTCAGACCCACAGTGGACACATGAAGAACATCCTTTAGGATTAACATATTTTAATACAGATACAAACTGTGCTGCACTTCTTGGTATGAAATACTTTGGAGAACATAAGAAAGGTACATTAACAATCGCATGGGCGATCGCAAACCGTAACGGATATGCTTCCTGCCATGGTGGACAGAAAGAATTCAAATTAGATAACGGAGAAAAATTTGTAGCATCTTTCTTCGGATTATCAGGATCCGGAAAATCCACATTAACACATGCAACACATAATAACAAATACGAAGAAATTCAGGTTCTGCATGACGATGCATTTATCATCAACACAGAAACAGGTGCATCTATCGCAATGGAACCAACATATTTTGATAAGACAGCAGACTATCCAACAGGATGCCCAGATAATAAATATCTGTTAACAGCACAGAACTGCTCAGCAACAAGAGACAGCGAAGGAAAAGTCGTTCTTGTCACAGAAGATATCCGTAACGGAAATGGTCGTGCGATTAAGTCCAAATTATGGTCACCAAACCGTGTAGATAAGATCAATGATCCAGTAAATGCAATCTTCTGGATCATGAAAGACCCAACAATCCCACCAATCGTTAAGATCAAGGGAGCATCCTTAGCATCTGTTATGGGAGCAACACTTGCAACAAAACGAAGCAGTGCAGAACGTTTAGCTCCTGGAGTTGATCCAAACCGTCTGGTTGTAGAACCATACGCAAACCCATTTAGAACATATCCTCTTGTAAATGACTATAAGAAATTTAGAAAACTTGTAAAAGAAAGAAATGTGGACTGCTATATCATCAATACAGGCGATTTCATGGGTAAAGATATCAAACCTGCAACAACAATTTCTGCTATTGAACAGGTTGTAGAAGAAACTGGAGAATTCAAACAGTGGGGACCATTTACAGATATTGAAGTGCTTGAGATGGAAGGATATGTTTCAGACTTCAGCGATATGAATTATGTAGAGACATTAAAAGCAAGAATGACAGACAGATTAAATTTTGTCTTCGAGAAAGACGTAGAAGATGGTGGATACAATGCACTGCCAACACAGGCGAAAGAAGCATTAGCAAAAGTAATCGGTGAAGCACACAATTTAGAAGTAGAAAATTCCAACAATTAAAGGTATAATACTCTTAAATCGTTGTTTTTAGGAGGTGGATTAATTGGATAAGGATCGTTTAAATAATATGGTGGTAGACTTATTCCACGGAATTTCGTATGAAGAAGAGAAAGCCGTGATCACGGATGAGTTTAAGGATATTTCAAATAAAGATCTGCATATTATTGATGCGATCGGGATTAAGAAACCTAAGAATATGTCAACGATTGCTAGAGATTTAAATATTACGGTTGGGACACTTACAACCGCTATCAGTAATCTTTTGAAGAAAGGATATGTGATCCGCAAACGTGGGGAGAGAGACCGAAGGGTTGTTTATATATCACTTTCTGAGAAAGGGAGAAAAGCATACAATCATCATAGAGAATTTCATAAACAGATGATCCAGAGACTGCTTGATACGTTAAATGAGCAGGAACAGGATCTGTTGGTGAAGGTTATGCAGTATTTTCATGACTATTTTCGGGAACATATGTAAACTATAAGTATAGTTTTTAGGAGATAAGCATAATAAAAGATTCAGAGAATGGTACTCTCTGGATCTTTTTTGATTAAAGTATATGCGTTATCTTAAAAATAAAGCAGGGGGGGGAAGGAATATGCTGCAACTAAATTACAAATTAACAGACGAAGACTACATAGAATTCAACGAATTTCATCAGTTAATTCATTCAGAGGTAGGAAAGAGAAATCTGTTTTTTCTAAAACTAGCAGGACCAATGATCAGTGTTCTTGCGATAGTAATTTTCATTTTGGCAAGAGCAGAAAAAATGTTGATCATTACAGAAGTAATTGTATTATGCATTTTTTCAATTGTATGTGTAGCACAGGCTAAAAAGATTATGAAAAGAGGTATTCGCAAGACAATTCTTAAAATGATAGAAACAGAAGGACTACCATTTGCAGAAGAAATAACATTAACTTTTACGGAAGATCAGATTATAGAGATAACAAAAGGCCAGGAAGTGAAAGTAGATTATCAAAAGGTAGAAAATGTTTGTGAAACAGAGACGGCTTTTTACATTTATATTAGTTCCATAGAAGCACTTATTATTCCTAAGAGAGTTTTAAATCAGGATATGGAAAAGAAATTAATACGAATAGTCACAGAGAATTTTGCACATCTTATTTCTATTAACAAATAAAAAAGGAGAGAAATAAGATGCCAGATATATTTTGTTTTCAATGCCAGCAGACAGCAGGCAATAAAGGATGTGTGGTAACAGGTGTCTGTGGAAAGCAGTTACAAATACACACCGGACCAAAGAAGCCGACCGATTGGTAATGGATGGATTATTTACAACAAACTGTATCATGCCGCCAAGAGAGAGTTATCAAGATCGCGTGTATACAACATCAGTTGTTGGATATGAAGGATTAAAATATATTGAACGAAAGAAAGATATAACGGCAAAGCAGTCGAAAGGCTGTGACGCAAAGCTATAGGGCCTTTGACATGGCAGCCAGTTGCACATTGTATAATAAGAGTGCAGGGGACACTGTAGATATATTTATCTATAGTGTTTTTTACATGTTTGAAGATATCAAGAAAGTATTTGACATAGATAAAAAGAGTATGAATAAGGAATAGGAAATAATGAATAAGGAGTTATTTAGGGAAGAAATAATATATTCTGTGGGTGATTCAAACTTGGAGGAGAATAGTTATGAGATGATCAAAGACGTGATCCGTAATAATCATGCAGTTGGATTTATGACAGGACATTATGATGAGAATCTGACAATTACGAATGTCAGTGGATTTTTACTTTATAATCTTGGATATGATTACAAGGAGTTTATGGAAATTACCAAAGGTTCACTTAAAAATTTATTTTATGGGGAAAATAGAAGTTTTTTGGAAATTGAAAGATTTCGAAAAATCCAAGGTGAAGGGGAAGGAATGAGACAAAATATAATGTGGAATACCGAATGAAGATGGCAGATGCCAGAAATGGATGGGATTGAGACGACCAGACAGATCAGGAAGCGTGTTGGAAATGATGTGACGATCATTATCTTATCGGCATATGATTATTCGGAGATCAAAGCAGAGGCAAGAGAGGCTGGAGTTGATGAATTTATAGCAAAATCATTATTCAGATCAAGGCTTACAGCAACACTAAAGAATATCATTGAAGGGAAATCCAATAAAGAGGCTAACATTGAGACTGCAGAAAATGGAAAAGAAGCCGTTGAAAAATTTGCAAATGCACCAAGTGGTTTTTATGACTTGATCTTTATGGATATTCATATGCCTGTAATGAATGAATACGAAGCAACGGCAGCAATCCGTTCCCACAGAAAATATAGAGAAAAACAAATACCGATCATAGCAATGACTGCCAATGCATTTGCAGAAGATGTTGTAATGGCGAAAAATGCAGGAATGAAGGAGCATATTGCAAAACCTTGGGAGATGAATCGTTTGTGCGAGATCATGCAGAGATATCTGTAATTTGACCAATTTTCTTTCCAGTGCTAAAATAACAAAAATAACCAAACAGCTTTTAGGGAGGATTTGCAATCAATGAACAAAAAAGAATTAGCATTAGAAGTAATTGAACGTTTGAAAAATGAATATCCAGATGCGGATTGTACACTGGAATATGATCAGGCATGGAAATTATTAGTCAGTGTAAGACTTGCAGCCCAGTGTACAGATGCAAGAGTTAATGTTGTAGTCAAAGGATTGTTTGAAAAATATCCAACTGTAGAAGCATTAGCGGCAGCAGATGTCGCAGATATTGAGGAAATTGTACGTCCATGCGGACTTGGAAAAAGCAAAGCGAGAGATATCAGTAAATGCATGAAAGTTTTAAGAGATGAATATGATTGTAACATCCCAACAGATTTCAAATCTATTTTAAGTCTGCCAGGTGTTGGAAGAAAAAGTGCCAATCTGATCATGGGAGATGTGTTTGGAAAACCTGCGATCGTAACAGATACGCATTGTATCCGTCTTGTGAATAGAATTGGTTTGGTTGATGGAATTAAAGACCCAAAGAAAGTGGAGATGGCATTATGGGAGATCATTCCTCCAGAAGAAGGTAGTGATTTTTGTCACAGACTTGTATGGCATGGAAGAGATGTCTGCACGGCAAGAACGAAACCACATTGTGAGAGATGTTGTTTGAATGATATCTGTCATCAGATCATTTAGAAGATTACTTAGCATTTATAATAAAAGAGTATGATAAAAAACCGTAATCACTAATAGTTTTTGTAGTGATTACGGTTTTTTACTGCATATTATTGTATATTGTTAAAGTTAAAAATTATGCCTGAAATCCTAAGTAAGCATTGATTCTTTTGTGGAACAGTGAAGAAAATACATTTGTAATATTTCCGCTTAAGAAAGCAGCGATCACAGTTCCGATTCCAACAGATGGTAATTCTGGAAGTAAAACAAAAGAAGCGACAGCAGAACATACTGTAAATAAAACTTCCAGACAAACTCTCACGGCACCAAAGCTTACATTTTTCTTCTCAGCGATACTCTTAACAAGACCTTCCATTGGCATAACAGCAAATCCAGAACTAATTGTAAATCCAACACCTGTAGATAAAACTGCACATGCAATAACAGATAATAAGATCTTTGCTGCAAGACCATGAGGCTCGATAAAGAATAAACCATAAGAAGTAAATTCAATAAATAAAGAATAAACAAATGTCAACCCAAGTTGAATAAACTGTATTTTCCCGAATTCACGGAGAACCACTGCTTCACAGATCAAAAATGTTGAGTTGATCAGAAAATTAAATAAAGCATAGCTGTGAACAGGGGAGAGATAACTTAAAGTTAAAGCCATTGTACAGCTTGGGGCAACTCCAAGAGTTGCTTTTAAAAATAAATTAGAACCAACAGACATGATCAGCAGTCCTAAAATATAAAACAATAATCTATGGTAGAAAAAAGTTTTTTCGTTTTTCATATTTTTATCCATCCTTTCTATCAAAATTCTATATTTTCATAAATTTATTTCCCTTTTGTGTTCTTATTATATAGAGGTAGAAGTAAGTATTGCAATTCCAGTTAAGACTTGATATATTCCATGTAGGAATATATACAGAAAATAGCAGCTAAAAGTGATTGAGTATGATGAAAAATGAGAATAAAAAGTGTAAAATGAAATATATGAAAATAAAAGAGGATTATAAAAATGGAAATACAACAGCTATATTATTATATGGAATTATGCAGACAAAAGAATTTCACAGAGGCTGGGTATTCTTGTAATATGACACAAGGTGCATTGTCAAAGCAGATCAGAAAGCTGGAAAATGAATTAGGAACAACATTGATCCGTAGGAATACCCGGAGATTTGAGTTATCCAAAGAAGGGGAAATCTTTTTGTCTTATGCAAAAGAAATGACATCAATGTATGAAGAAATGCTAAAAAACATACAAAAAAATAAAGAGATCAAAATTGGATGTATGCCAGTACTTGCACCATATCATTTTGCAAGAATGGTAGCAGATTTCAAAAAACAATATCCGGATATAAAAATGGTGATAGACGAAAGGATTGCAAGTGAGATTCAGGAAAATTCAGATAGTTATGACTTTTTGATCTTAAGAGAAAATACAATGGAAGATGAGAAAAAATATCGATTTACGCCATTATATGATGACCGGCTATGTGCAGTTATTCATAAGAAACATCCATTATATGGGAGGAAAAAAATCCAGCTAAAAGAACTTTGTAATGATAATTTTATTTTCCCAGAAAAGGGAAGCGGAAGTTACGAAGTATTTTCTAAGGCTTGTGAAAAAGCAGGATTTAAGCCAAATATAATTTTTGAATTTCCACAGGCGAATACGATTATGAGTTTTGTAAGTGAAGGAGTTGGGATCACGATCACATTTCCAACAGTATATAACGAAGCAAAATGTGATGGGATAAAAATGATACCGTTAGAAGAAGAATTTCACTCAATGATTTCGTTATTTTATAAGAAAAATAAGCCTTTAGATTATGCACAGAAGCAGTTTCTAAATTATATGAGGGAACATTTAAATTAGAAAGAAGGAATGGAAGAATGACATTAGGACATACAATGAAGAATTACAAAAAAGGAAACCTGATGCATGATGTGATCACGGGAATTATCATTATGGCAGTATCTATACCGATTTCTATGGGATATTCACAGATTGCAGGACTTCCAGCGTTTTATGGATTATATGGATCTGTGTTTCCGATCATCTTATTTGCACTATTTTCTACATCACCTCAATTTATCTTTGGGGTAGATGCAGCACCTGCAGCGTTGGTAGGGTCAGCACTTTTAGGAATGAATATCCAAAGTGGTTCCAAGGAAGCACTTGCAGTCGTTCCAGTCATCACGTTTTTTGTGGCAGTATGGTTGATCGCATTTTATCTGATGCATGCAGGGAAACTTGTGAATTATATTTCGGCACCAGTTATGGGTGGATTTATTACAGGAATTTGTTCAACGATCATTTTGATGCAAGTACCAAAACTTATGGGTGGAACTGCGGGAACGGGAGAATTATTAGAACTTTTGGAACATATAGAAAAAACAGCAGAACAGATCAATCTTCCGTCACTGATCTTAGGGATTGTTTCACTTGTTATCTTATTGGGAGCCAAAAAGATAATGCCAAAATTCCCAATGGCAGTAGTGATGATGGCAGCAGGAGCAGTCATGACACAGGTTTTGCCGATGAAAGAATGGGGAATCAAGACATTGGATGCAGTATCACCAGGACTTCCAAGATGGAGTTTTCCTGATTTTACGTTAGTTCCGATGGACGAAGTAGTGACGATCAGCTTGTCAGTAGCAGTTGTTATTATGGCAGAAACACTTCTTGCAGAGAATAATTTTGCACAGAAAAATGGATACCGTATCAACGATAATCAGGAATTGTTTGCATTTGCAGCGGGAAATTTTGTGGCGGCATTGACTGGATGCTGTCCGATCAATGGATCTGTTTCAAGAACAGCAATGGGAGAGCAGTATCAAGGGAAAACGCAGTTAATGAGTATTGTGGCAGGATTATCAATGATCATTTTACTGCTTTTTGGAACAGGATTTATAGGATATCTGCCGATACCAGTGTTGACAGCAATCGTAATTTCAGCACTTCTTGGTGCAACAGAATTTGAACTTGCAGTGAAACTTTGGAAAGTCAGCCGTACAGAATGTTTCATTTTCTGGGGAGCGTTTATTGGTGTACTGCTACTTGGAACGATCAATGGTGTACTGATCGGAATTATTTTATCATTTGCGGAAATGGTAATTCGCTCATCAAAACCAGCAAGTTGTTTCTTAGGAATTCAGCCGGGACATAAACATTTTCGTGATCTGGCAGAGAGTAGTCAGATTCATGAGATCGAAGGAATTGTGATCTATCGATTTAGCAGTAATCTATTTTTTGCAAATGCAGGGGTGCTGCAGCAGGATATTGAGCAGGGGATTGAACGTAGAGGGAATATTAAAGCGGTAATTCTTGATGCAAGCGGAATCGGAAGTATCGATATCACGGCAGCAGATCGACTTGAGATTCTTTATAAGTCATTCAAAGAACAAGGAATCAAGTTTTACATTACAGAGCATATTGCTGGTTTAAATGAGCAGATGAGAAAGCTTGGGATTGGTTATCTGATTGAAGAGGGATGTGTTAGAAGAACAATCCATATTGCATTAAAAGATATGGGAATCAAACGTCCATATCCATTAGAAGGCGGAGTCGATAATGAAGAAAGAAGTGCTTCAAGAAAGCGTGTGGACAATCGGATGCAGGAGTTTGTCTGGGCATTTGGTTCAGAGACAGAAGATCAGATTGAGAAACAGATCACACGCCAGATCGAGCAGCTAAAGCAAAATGGAAATGTAGAAAATCTGTTGCATGGAAGATGGTCACATATGGAAGCGTTTGATGAAGATGAATGGTTAGAACATTTGGAAGAACATTTAAAAGAGATTGTAAATGTTTCCGGAAAAGATGAAAGGACGCTGGCGGCACGTTTTGAGGAACATCGAAGAGAAATTCATGAACGAATCATGAAAGAACATCCAGAACTTGCACAGAGATTTAAAGAGAGAAGGCATCGTCTGGATGAACATTTGAAAGAGAAAAGACCAGAAGTTTATGATCTGGTTGTCAGTTTCCGAGAGATGGAAAATAAAAAAGATTTGGAATAATAAAATTCTTTTGGAAAGAGAGATTTTGATAGGCTATAAATAACACAGTACAATAGAAATCAGGGTTCCTGTAAACACAGCAAGTAATGCACCAGTCAGAGTATAACGGATTTTTTTAATTCCAACCACAGAATAATATACAGATAATGTATAAAAACAGGTCTCTGTAGAGCTGAGGATCACAGAGGACATAAATCCCGCTAAAGAATCCGGACCAGAAGTTTTATAAATATCCAATAAAAATCCAGTTGCAGCAGAAGAAGAAAAAAGTTTTGCAAAAATCACAGGAAGAACTTCTTGAGGAATCTTAAGCAGACTCCCGACAGGGGTCAGAAAACGAAAGATCTGAATTGCAAAAAATAAAGCAATCAAAGTTGGAGCAATCTCAAATACGATCTTAAAGCCGTCCATAACGCCTTCAAGAAATGGTGTATAGATATCCTTCCTCTTTAATGTTCCATATAAAATAAGAGTAAATATAAACATTGGAATTACAAGATTTGCAAGAAATGTGATCATCGTTTTCGGTCCTTCCATTTGATATAGATAACAGCCATGATCGTGGAAGCAAAAGTTGCGATCAGTCCAGGAATCAGTACTTTCGTTGGGTTTACGGAACCATATTGGCTGCGGTAAGCAATGATATTGATCGGAATCAGCTGCAAGGATGAGATATTTAAAATAAGAAAAGAACACATTTCATTGGTTGCGGTATCTTTATGAGGATTATTTTTTTGTAATTCTTCCATAGCTTTTAATCCAGAAGGAGTTGCAGCCCAGCCAAGCCCTAGCATATTTGCAATAATATTAGTGCTGATGTATTCTTTTGCTTTTTTGTTTTTTAAATTAGGGAAAAGAAAGGAAAGGAAGGGAGATAACATTTGCTGAAGTTTTGTAGTGATTCCAAGAGATAAGGCAATGCTCATGAGTCCAGACCACAGACCAACAATTCCAAACATAAGGATGCAGAGTTCTACAGCTTCTTTGGAGGAAGAAAGAATTGTATCGGAAAGTACAGCAATCTTCCCATTAAAGCTTCCAACGATCAAGCCAAATAAGATCATAAAACACCAGATAGAATTCATCATAAA
>ERZ1106935.2594-NODE-2594-length-11830-cov-5.976985_pt1 | contig 11830 bp, 9 predicted proteins | sample MGYA00403666_ERZ1106935 | MGnify/ENA primary metagenome ERZ1106935 (study PRJEB35170, sample SAMEA104062452) | human gut metagenome | biome: human gut; feature: human-associated habitat; material: faeces | place: Denmark | collected 2012-11-20 ... | reverse complement strand
CCGATCGTGACGATCGTGATTATGATGATCGTCCGCGTCGTCGTCGTTCCGATCGTGACGATGACCGCGATTACGATCGCGATGATCGTCCGCGTCGTCGTCGTTCCGATCGCGATGACCGTGACTACGATCGTGATGATCGTCGTTCCGATCGTGACGATCGTGATTATGATGATCGTCCGCGTCGTCGTCGTTCCGATCGCGATGACCGTGACTACGATCGCGATGATCGTCGTTCCGACCGTCGTCGCAGCAGCCGCCGCGACGACCGCAATCCGCGTTACGCAGCCGACGAGAACTACGACGAGTACCGTGCCGATCGCGAAGAGCGTTCCGAGCGTCCTCGCCGCCGCGTCCGCCGCGACTTTGATCCTTTTGAGGACTGACGCCTCAAAAAGGATCCCTCGCAGCATAGCTGACTGACTGAAGTGCCCTGTACCGGAAGGTACGGGGCACTTTTGCGTTTCCATGCAGATTGCATGAAAATGAGACACGGGGGCATGAGTTTTGTCATAACGTACCTGGGCGCATGCAAGAATGGTGTGAAGAGCCATTAACGAAGGAGTCGTCATGGTCGTTGGCATTATCATTGCCGTCATCGTTGTACTTATTGTGCTTTGGGCCGTCAGCGCCTACAACGGGCTGGTCACGCTACGTAATCGTGTGAAGAACGGTTGGGCGCAGATCGACGTGCAGCTCAAGCAGCGTACCGATCTTATTCCGAACCTGGTGGAAACGGTCAAAGGTTATGCGGCCCACGAATCCCAAGTGTTCACGCAGGTCACGCAGGCCCGTGCCGGCGTGGTGCAGGCCGCGCAAAGCGGTGACGTGGCGCAGCGCATCGCTGCGGAAAACCAGCTGAGCCGCGCACTTGTCAATCTGCAGGCCGTATCCGAAAACTATCCGCAGCTGCAGGCCAATACGAATTTCATGGATTTGCAGAATCAGCTGAAATCGTTGGAAGAGAAGATCGCCTACGCACGCCAGTTCTACAACGATGTCGTGCAGAAGTACAATACCCAGACCGAGGTTGTGCCGACCAATATTATCGCCGGCTTGTTCCATTTCGAACAGGCCCCCTACTTCCAGGTGGACGAAGCGGATCGTCAGGTTCCGCAAGTTAAGTTCTGACATGCATGTAAAGCCCCGTCCGATGACGATGGGGCTTTACTGTTCAATTCGGCTTGTACGGCCATCTGTTGTACGGCCATCTGAGGGAAGAAGAAGCGAGAAAGAGGGATTATGACGGCCAAACAGCATGCGTCGCGAGCGGTGCGCAGCTTCGGTATCGCGATCGTCGTCACCGTTGGCGTTGTAGCGGCCATATTGCTGGCCATCGCATTGGATGACGGTGGGGCCGATCTGAGCTACAAAACGCTCGACTACGATGTGCAGGTGCAAAGCAATGGCGATTTGAAAATCACCCAACACATCGATATGAAACTCGCCGACCGCAGCGATGACGACGGCGACCATCCGTGGAAGCAGCTGTACCAGCAGTACACGCTGAAGGAAAGCAACCTGGCCAATATCACCGATATCAGCGTGCGCAACGCGACGACGGGAGAGACCTACCAGCAGGGTGATATCGCAATCCCAAGCAGCTATAGCACCGACGAATGGAATCGAGAACATGCGGGGCAGTGGTATATCGCCGATGTTTCGCAAGGTGACAGCAATCCGCAGCCGTTCGATCCCGCAAAAGACGGTCTTGTTGCCGACAATACCGACGATCGTTCCAAGAAAATCGAAATCGGCTGGAATATTCCCGCCACCACGTCGGCGAGCAGCCTGAAATTCGATGTGACCATGACCATGCAGGGCGTGGCCACCGCCTATCAAGACGTGGCCACGTTCCAATGGGAGCCGCTCGGCGTGAGCAATCAGATTCCCATCGGCAAAGTCACCGGAACCGTCACGTTCCCGGATGGCATTACGGCGGATAATTCATGGGCCTGGCTGCACACCGAACGTACGTCCACCACCGAACGTGGTGATAAGGGGTCGCTGCAGTTCACCGTGCACGACGTTCGTGCCGGCGACTATGTTGACGTGGTCGCCATGTTCGACGTCGGTGCGACCAGCGGTGTGGCACGCACTCGTGATACCACCATCAAAAACGGCATTATGGAAAGCGAGGCCCAACAGGAGCAGCGGTGGCGTGACCGGCAGCGCACAAAAGCGCGTATCCGCCTGATCACGTGGATCGCCATTGCCGTGGCCGGGCTGATCTTGTGTGTGATCGCCGTTGTGCTCGCATTGCACAGTTTCGATCGTTCGCAATACCACGGTGACATCGAGTATTGGCGTGACGAGCCGGAAATGAGCCCCGCCAGCGCTGCGGAACTGCTGCATATCGTTGACAACAAGCATTCGAAAACACTGTCGAGCCGAAAAATGTCGGCTTCCGTGCTCTCGCTCGCTTCGCGTGGAGCAATCGCCATTTACCCGGGGCCGGCCGCCATGTATCGGGGCATTGATATGAGTCGGTCTCGCAATGCCGATATCGCGCAGCTGATTTCCAATGATCCAGCTCGTGCGCGTGATGCAGGCAAAACCAGCACCATCGTGATACTGCCGGTGGTGTTCGATAACCCGCAGTCATTGGCGCTGAGCCAGAGCGAACGTACCGCGCTCGACCTGCTGGTGAAGGCGTCCGAACGCATTGGTTCTCCGGTGTTCGATCTGAAACAGATGGACAAGAATTTCTCCGATTGGTCGAAGGGCTACAAGTATCAGGAAAAGTTTACGAATGCGTGCAGTAGCGAATTCTCCATGTTGGGTGCCACTTCGGCATGCGGCGGGGGAGCGTTCGCCGCAGGCATCTGCGCCGCGATCCTGGCGTTCCTTTCCATAGTGTATTTTGGCGTGATCGGCAATCTTGCGTTGGTCGTGCTGATTTCCGCGCCGATGATGTTCGCGTCCGTGTTTGCGCTGAGCTACCTCAAATTGAAGGGGCTTAACGACAATGGTCAGCGTCTTGCCGGTCAGGTGGTCGGTTTGAAACGGTATATGGAGGATTTCAGCGACTTCCGTGATCGTGGTGTGGCTGATCTGACGTTGTGGGGTCGCTACATGGTGTACGCCACCGCGTTCGGCATTTCCGAAAAGGCGATGAAGCAGCTGCTCAAGGCGTACCCGCAGCTTGCCGACCCGAGTTGGCTTGATGCCAACGCTTCCGATTCGCTGCTCTACTGGAGTTACCGTTCATGGTATTTCAATCATCATTACGCCGGTCCTGCTTCGTGTGATACGAATTCGATGGATTTCTCGCCGAGCGCCAATTTTGGTGATATTGGCGCGCAGTTGGAATCAGGTTTTGCTGATATTCAATCGACGATTGCCGCGGCATCTCCGTCCAGCAGTTACGGTGGTTCCGGTGGTAGCTTCTCCGGCGGTGGTTTCGGCGGTTCCTCCGGTGGTTCCGGCGGCGGCAGCTTCGGTGGTCGCTGATCTGCGGCATTACGCGCATGTTTGGTGGGTTTGTTGCCTGCTGAGGCGGGTCGGCTGGTAAGGTTGCATTCGGAAAGACACTCTGTACGTTGTTGAAGGAGATCGGGATGGCTTTGTTCCGTAATCTTGGACCGTTCCGCACCACGGCCATCGGCCATGGTGAAATGCCGTTGACCATTGAAAACAATCGTGGTCACGATGTCGGTATCGAAACGTTGCACGCCTCGTTGGATGCCGGATGCCGTCACATCGACACCGCTTGGGCGTACTACACGCCGGGCGAAGAGGAACAGACCGGCGAAAAGCTGGTGCGTGAGGCGCTTGACTCGTGGAAGGGCCCGCGTGAGGAAGTCACCGTGGCCACCAAGGTGGGCTTGCGCCGCGCTTGGGAGGGTGACAAGCCGGTTTGGCCGCGTGACGGCAAGCCGGAGCATCTGATCGAATACGGCAAGCAGTCCGCGATGGCGCTTGGCGTTGACAGCATCGATCTGCTGTACCTGCACCGTCATGATCCGGAAGTGCCGTACAACGAGTCCTGCGAAGGCATCAAGGCGCTGCTCGATCAGGGCGTGGCCCAGTGGGCGGGTGTTTCCAACGTGAGCATCGAACAGTTGAAGATCGCGCAGGAGATCCTCGGCGACAAGCTTGTGGCCGTGCAGAACCAGTATTCTCCGATTCATCTGGACACCCAAGATACGCTTGACTATTGCGCCGAGCAGGGTCTGGCGTTCGTGTGCTGGAGTCCGTTGGGCGGCTACCGTCACCCGTACGACGAGCACCTGTTCGATCCGTTCCGCGAGGTGGCCGAAGCCCGTGGCGTGAGCTACCAGCGTGTGGTGCTCGCATGGGAGCTGGCCAAGGGCGACCACATGTTCGTGATTCCCGGCGCCCATCGACCGGAAACCATTCTCGATTCCCTCAAGGCCGACGAGCTCGAACTCACCGAAGAGGAACTCGCCAAACTCGGCTGAGTGTCAGATTTGCAACGTTTTGCGTCAAGGCGTCCGTCTCCACGATGGACGCCTTTGTTTTTCCGCATGTGTTTTTCCTCGTATGTATTTCCCGGATGCGGCAGAAGTGTCCCGTGAATAGTCGAGAATATAGAGCGGAAAAATCGAGTAAGAGGAACAAGCGTGCAAAGAAGAAACAAGCCTGAAGTATTGGCTCCCGCGGGCAATCTGCGAGGACTGAAAACCGCCGTCGATTACGGTGCGGACGCCGTCTACTGCGGAGGTAAGGCGTTCGGCATGCGTTCGGCGCCGAAAAACCTGAGTTTGGAGGATTTCGAAGAAGGCTCCCGTTACGCGCATGAGCGTGGCGCTCGCGTGTATGTGACCTGCAATGTGTTGCCGCGCAACAATGAAGTCGAAGCGATGCGCGAATACATCGGCCAGCTCAAAGACACCGGCGTGGACGCACTGATCGTTTCCGACATTGGCGTGATGCTCATGGCTCGCGAAGTGGCGCCGAACCTGGAACTGCATGTGAGCACGCAGGCGGGAGTCACCAACTATCAGGCAGCGAACGCCTTCTACCAGTTGGGTGCACGTCGTGTGGTGCTTGCCCGTGAAATGGATCTGCAGGCCGTGCGAGACATTCGCGCACGCATTCCCGACGATCTTGACATCGAATGCTTCGTGCATGGCGCGATGTGCATGGCGTTCTCCGGTCGTTGTCTGTTCTCCAATTATCTGACCGGACGTGACGGCAATCATGGCGAATGCGCTCAACCGTGCCGCTGGAAGTATTCCATCGTCGAAGAAAAGCGTCCCGGCCAGTATTTTCCGATAGAACAGACTAAGGAAGGCGCGTATCTGTTCAATTCGCAGGATATGAACATGCTTGCGCATATCGACGATCTGCTTGATTCGGGTGCGACCAGTCTGAAAATCGAAGGACGTTCCAAGAGCGCCTACTATATTGCGGCGATGACGAACGCTTACAAGACCGCCGTTGACGCATACATGGTGCAACGCGGTTTTGAAGACGAGGATGGCACTGTGCTGAAGCCATTCCATGACCGTGTGATTCGCCCGTCTGATCCGGATTACGGCAAGCCGGAAACCACCGATTTGATTATGGAACATGCGGATGGCGCGTTCGCGGGAAAGCCGGATATTGCAACCGTTCCAGTCGCTTCCGCCGGCGAACCGGATGATCTGAGCTACCATGCGCGTAGTACGAGGCGTAAGTCGAACACGGCTGCGGAAATCCTGCCGGAAGGCTGGTATCACGCCGGAGTGCGCCCGGCGGAACACGTGTCCCTGCCTGACTGGTTGCTGGACGAGCCAGACAAGGTGGCGCACCGCGACTATTCCACCGGCTTCTACTATCCGGAACACAAAGTGCAGCAAAGCACCGACCGTTCCGCGTATTTCCGCGCTTGGCTGGTGGTTGGCGAAGTGCTCTCGTGGAGCGAAGAAGACGGCGGCCGTGTGACCATTATGAGCCGCAACAAAATCGAAGCCGGTCAGGAAGTCGAATTCGTGCTACCGGGTGCGGCGCCGCTCGCCTACACCGTTCCCGCAGGCGGATTCCGTGACGCCGACGGACATTGGGTCGAATCCATCAACAATCCGGCGCATGTCTTCTCCATGCCATGCCCGCAGGAAGTGCCCGTGAACGCAGCCATCCGATCTCGTACCAAAAAGCCGACGCTCAAAGCGGAATAATTGCGAAAAACATCGTGTAGACGCAGAAAATCAGCAGAAATAAGTTGAAATAATCGTAGAACAATCAAGGAAAACAAAAAAATGACTGACAAGCAGTATGACGACGCGATTCTTGACAGCAATGCGATCGACCCGACCGACGTGGACGGCAATCCAATCCCGGTGACCATTCCGATCATGCTTGCGCCGGGCGTCAAAGTCGTGTACACCACGCGACTTGGTGGCACCAGCGAAGGCGATTATGCGCACTGCAATCTCGGAGGCAAGTCCGGCGATGATCCGAACCATGTGCTCGCCAATCGTGTGGCGCTCTCCAACGCCATCGACGCGAAGCTGAGCTTGGTCAGCCAGGTGCATTCCGGCGTTGCCGTCGATGTGGACGAATTGTTCGTCATGAACCGTCCGTTCGGTTTCGACGTGTCTGGTGGCAAGGGCGAAACCGCTCAGCAGGTGGGCGAAACCGCGGATGAGCCGGCAGTGGTTGAAGCGGACGGCCAGGTGACCGCTCAGAAGAACGTGGCGCTCGGCATGTTCGCGGCCGACTGCCTGCCGGTGCTCATGGCCGATCCGGAAGCTGGCGTGATCGGCGCCGCGCATTGCGGCCGTCGTGGCCTGCAGAACGGTGTGATCGGCGCCACCATCGAAAAGATGGTGTCCAAGGGAGCCAGGCCGGAGCGTATTGTCGCCACGCTGGGCCCGTGCATCTGCGGCGACTGCTACGAGGTTGGCGGAGACATTGCCGACGAATTCGACGCGCAGTTCCCCGGAACCTTCACGCTGAGCCGTTTCGGCCAGCCGGGCATCGATATTGCGGCCGCCGCGCTGCAGGAGCTTGCCAAAGCCGGTGTTCCGGCTGATAACGTCGTTTCCTCCCGCGCCCGCGTCAGCGCAGCCACCCAGTATCTTTCCGAAGACGAGGAATTGGCGGAAATCTGCCAGGCCGATGGCGAAGGCGAACCGCAGCTCGCGGAACGTTTCAAGAAAATCCGCCGTAGCCTGTGCACGCTGGAAAATCCGCTCTGGTTCTCGCATCGCCGTGCCACCATCGCAGGCAAAGCGCACGAAGGTCGTATGCTTGCGCTGATCGTGCGCGAATAGTGGGAGAGCGGCGCGCTATTGCGGATTGCGTGCAGAACGTAAGGCAAAACGCGCTGCAAGCCGATTCGGGGGTTTACGGTGGGACGTATGAGTGAGAGAGAGCAGATGCAGGAACAGAAGATGCCGGTTGTGGCCGTGGTGTTGGCGGCCGGTTTCGGCACGCGATTCGATGAGAACAATCCCAAGCAGTTGGTTTCGGTGGGGGATAAGCCAATCGTCTGCTGGAGCATCGAGGCGTTCGAACGCAACGATCGCGTGAGCGACATCATCGTCGTGGTCAACGAGCGTGTCAGCAATATGGTGAACATACTCATCGACGAAGCCGGTTATACCAAGGTGCGTGCCGTGATTCCGGGTGGCTCCGAGCGTGTGGACAGCACCCGCTCCGCGCTTGATCTGCTCAAGCAGGCAGGCATTCCCGATGGCGCGAAAATCCTCATCCACGATTCCGTGCGACCGTTCGTCGAACAACAATCCATCGACGGCTGCATCGACAGCCTCGACCAGTTCAACGCGGCGACCGTGGCATACGCGTCCACTGACACGATTCTACTGACCGAAGATCTTGGAGAGCGCAAGGTGGTGCGCTCCGTGCCTGATCGTACGAACGCATTCCGCGCGCAAACCCCGCAGGCCTTCCGTTTCGGTACCATCACCAAAGCCTACGAGCTCGCCACCGCCGATCCCGACTTCCACCCAACCGACGACACCCGCGTGGTGGTGGACTATCTGCCGAACGAGCCGGTCGCCATCGTCGCCGGATCCGAAACGAATCTCAAAATCACCACACAGGCCGACATGCCGATCGCCGAGAACATCGCGCGCAGCCTCGACCCGGAACACGCCAAACAAGAAGCGAAAGCGCGCATGCACGCGGTGTTCGCCGAAGCATTCTCACAAATGCATAAGCACTGATCGTAAACGAACCCACCTTTCAACCACATACACTGGAACACATGCAGCAGATCAACATCGTCATCTCAGGTTTCACCCCGTACGACGGCATCGACGTGAATCCGGCCGTACTTGTTCCCGTGGCGCTCGCCGAATATTGGAATGATCCATCTCAATCCGTGGCGCTGTCCGACGATCTTCTGCAGGATGTTTCCATGAGCGTGACGACGGTGACGCTTCCGGTCAGTTTCGCCAATGCCTGGCCCATGTTGCTGAACGCCATCGAACAGGCGAATCCCGATATTGTCATCGCCACCGGTTTGAAGCGTTCGGCCCGCGGCGTGCTGTTGGAGCGATGCGCCACGAATCTGATGGACGCGGCCAAGCCTGACGTCGACAATGTGATTCCGCCTCGCCGTCCGATCAATCCGGAAGGGCCTGCGGCATATTGGACGCGCCTGCCGTTGCGTTCGATTCTGCGCGATTTCGCCAAACATGAGATTCCCGCCGCGTTGAGTTCGGATGCGGGCACGTTCGTCTGCAATTCGCTGTTCTACCATTTGCTCGACTGGTCTGCAGCGCAGGAAAAGCGCATTCTGTCGGGTTTCGTAAGCCTGCCGATCGTCAACGAGCAGCCACATCCGCAACATGGACTGTCAATCGCGCAGCAAATCGCCGCAGGTAACGATGTGATCCGCGAATCGGTGCGTTATTATCTGCAGCCATCCTCAAGTGAGATTCTGCTCGGCTGAACGGCGTCGGCGTTTCCTCGAACGATTTCTGTGCTCTCTGTGAGAATTATGCGACTGCCGTGTGCCGAACGTTTGTTCTGCGCTAAAGTTCAAAACGGATAGGCGCGGGCAAGATGCGCGATGGAAGGGAATTCGTGAAAGGAATACCATGGTTGAGCAGTTCCCAATCGTGTTGAGGGGGTACGACAAGGAAAGGGTCGATGAGGCGTTCGCTTTGGCTCAGGAGACGGTGGACCGTCTGCGTGATCAGGTCAAGGCCGACGATCAGACCATCCTTGAACTGCAGGCACAGCTGCAGGAAGAGAAAAACAAGAAGGCCAACCCGAATTCGTTCGCATCTCTGGGCGCCAACGCGCAGCAGATGCTCGCCAGCGCGGAACAAACCAGCGCCGAGCTGCTCGACCGTGCCAAGAAAGACGCTTCCGCGGCACGCGCCACGGTGCAGCTTCAGGCCGAAACCCTGCTGAACAACGCCAAGCTCGACGCCAAGCGTATTCTCGACGAGGCCAACGCCAAGGCCGAAGCGGTGCTGTCGAAGGCCAATAATGATGCCGACACGTTGAAGTCCAACGCCCAGCGCGAAGCGGACCAGCTGCGTGGCGAAGCGCAGAAGGCCGTGGTGGCGCAGCGCCAGACCGTCGATCTGGAATTGACGAACTCCCGTGAGGAGCATGACAAGCGTCTCGCATCGGAGCGCGCCACGCAGGAGCGCGAGCTCTCCGATCTGCGCGCCGAAGCCACCGAGCAGATCGCGGCGCAGCGCAAGAACGCCAATGACGAGATCAACCGCATGAAAAGCGAGACCAACGACCAGATCGAATCCGCGTTGGCCGAAGCCAACAAGAAGCTGGCCGACGTGCGTGAGCAGGTGTCCAAGATGATGACGGACGCGCAGCGCCGTGCCTCGGAAATCACGGATACCGCCAAAGCCAAGGCACAGGAGATCACCGACGAGGCCGAAGTGCATCGCACCAAGACCATCAGCCAGGTCAATGCCGAGGTGGAGCAGATCCGCGCCGACATTTCCGCCCAGCAGGATGAGGCTACGAAGAAGGTCAACGAGCTGCTCGCCGACCTGAACGAACGCCGTGAAATCGCCAAGAAGCAGTCCGACGAGCTGATTTCAGAAGCGCAGCATACGCGCGATGAGGCCGAGGCATACGCTTCCGACAAGCGTGAGGCAGCCGACAAGCAGGCTGCCAGCATTCTCAAGCAGGCCACCGAAGAGGCCGACGAGCAGATCAACGAGCGTCGTGAGGCAGCCAAGAGCGAGCTTGAAGGTGTGCAGCAGCGCATCGCCGACCTGCAGACCCGTGAGGCGCAGATCACGCAGCGTGTCAGTGAACTGCGTGCCATGTTTGCCAACGCGTTCTCCGGTTTCGGCGCGAACGGCCTGTCCGTGGTCAATTCCATCGACGGCGAACAGCATGATTCCGCAGCTGAAGCTGAAACTCCGGCGGAATCGCACGACGAGAGTGGCGAAACTGTTGCGGGCGAACCGGAAGTGACCTTCGACGAGGATGTTGTCTCCGACGAACAGCAGAATAATGACGATTTTGAAGAACCGTCCGAAGACGAGCAGTCTGACCAGGGCGAAGAAGCACAGGAGGAACAGAACAATGACTGACATCACGCCGTTGAGCGCTGATGCATTGGCAACGCTGGTTGAGGATTTCGAAGCCAGCGACCACAACCGTATGGCCATGAACGCGGTCACCGCGGCTGGCATCAACAAGGTGGCACGCAACTATGACCGCGCCCGCCTGATGCAGCGCCGATTCTCCACCATTGTCGACAATGGCACCGCCACCCATCAGGATCGTTCCGGCCGTTGCTGGCTGTTCAGCTCGCTGAACGTGGCTCGTTTCGTGGCCAAGAAGAACATGGGGCTGAAGGAATTCGAGTTCTCCCAGAACTATGCCATGTACTACGACAAGCTCGAGCGCGTCAACTACTTCCTGCAGGACGTGGCCGAACTGGTGAAGGCCGGCGAGCCGTCCGACTCCCGCCTGATCCAGCATCTGCTCGCCGACGTGATGGGCGACGGCGGCCAGTGGACCATGGCCATGAACGTGTACAAGAAGTACGGTGCCGTTCCGAAGGATCTGTTCCCGGAAACCGAATCCTCCAAGAACACCGGCGAAATGAACGTGCAATTGCGTCGCCTGCTGCATACGGCCGTCGCGCACATGTATGCTGATCCGGCTTCGATCGAATCGGTAATCGCCGAAGCGACCGCCGCCGGACACCGCATTCTGACGATTCACTTGGGCGAGCCGCCGAAGAGCTTCGACTGGGAGTGGACCGACAAGGACGGCGAGTTCCACCGCGATGGTGAGGTCACGCCTGTGGAATTCTGGCAGAAGTACGTCGGTTCCGCTGATTTGGAAAGCTACGTGTGCCTGGTCGACGATCCTCGTCAGGAGCATGCGAAGGGCAAGAAGATCGGTATCGAGCACTTGGGTAATGTGGCCGGGGGAGACCCGACCGAATACCTGAACGTGCCGAACCAGTTCATGAAGGATTGCGTGCGTCAGATTCTCGAAGAGCAGGGCATTCCAGTATGGTTCGGTGCTGACTGCCACCCGATGATGGATCGTGAAAACGGCGCTTGGGCTACTGATCTGTTTGAATACGGCAAGGTGTATGGCGTCGACTTCGATCTGAACAAGGAAGATCGCGTGCGTTTCGCCGATTCCGCGATGAACCACGCTATGGCGTTCGTCGGCGTGGACGTGGCCGAAGACGGCACGACCACCCGTCGTTGGCGTGTGGAGAACTCTTGGGGCGACAAGATCGCAGACAAGGGCTACTTCACTATGAGCGACGACTGGTTCACCGAATACGTGTACGAGGTCGCCGTGCCGAAGGCGCTGCTCCCTGCCGAATATCAGGCCGCTCTTGACGAGCCAGCCACCATGCTCCCCGCATGGGATCCGATGGGCGCTTTGGCCTGACTTC
>ERZ1106935.2587-NODE-2587-length-11887-cov-4.585277_pt1 | contig 11887 bp, 12 predicted proteins | sample MGYA00403666_ERZ1106935 | MGnify/ENA primary metagenome ERZ1106935 (study PRJEB35170, sample SAMEA104062452) | human gut metagenome | biome: human gut; feature: human-associated habitat; material: faeces | place: Denmark | collected 2012-11-20 ... | reverse complement strand
ATGATTCCCTGCAAGCGGATGCCTCGGATGAGGTGTTCACCTACATCGTCTGTGTGGTGTGCCCCATCAAAGAAGGAAAGGTTGAGTTGGGCTATTTCCCCGGTGACAATGAATTCCACTGTGCCGCCGGACAAACCGTTGCTCCTCCGGAACTGGGCTTTCTGTTCCCGGCCTTTGATGACCGGGCAGCAAATATCTACAACGCTCTTTTTTACACCAGAAAGCCCAGTGAGATCCATCAGGAGTTTATCGATGCGGTCTTCCATGTGGAACCGCCGATGTCCGCCGCAGAACAGCGTGAGGCCTTTGAATCGATCCTGGAGGATGCGCTGGGGGCAGACTGCGGTCTTGAGGTCGCCCAAGCGATTCACGATCAACTCTCCAGCCAGATCCGGGAGCATAAGGAGTCCAAGAGCACTGAGCCCCTAATCATGAGCGTAGGTGAGATTGGGAAAGTCCTGATGGAGTGCGGCGTGACGGAAGAACACGCTGCAGCATTTCAGGCGCAGTGCGGGGAGCGGTTCGGTGCTGGTGCCGTTCTTGATCCTGCCAACTTGATCGACCCAGGCAAGTATGAGGTCAAGACCGCCCAGGCCACGATCCAGATCGACCCGGAATTCAGCTATGCAGTTACCACCAGGGTGATCGATGGCCGCGCCTATCTTCTGCTTCCTGCAGATGATGTTCAGGTCAACGGGCTTCTCATCCAAGTTGCAAACGGGCAGGAGGCGGATACGATATGAGTAAACGGCTTGTAGCTTACTTTTCATGTACTGGGACGACTGCCAAAGTTGCCGAAACTCTGGCGGAGTCTATCGGCGCTGATATCTTCGAGATCGAACCGGCTGTCCCTTACACGGCTGCGGATCTTGACTGGCGGGATAACACTTCCCGAAGCAGCGTTGAAATGAATGATCCCCATTCTCGCCCAGCAGTCGCATCGAAGCGGGACAACATGGCTGACTATGAGACGATCCTGGTGGGCTTCCCGATCTGGTGGTATGTGGCGCCAACCATCATCAACACATTTCTGGAGTCCTATGACCTTCAAGGAAAAACCATCATTCCCTTTGCGACATCTGGTGGGAGCGGTATGGAGCAGGTCAACAGCCATCTTGCTCCAAGCTGTGTCGGCGCAAAGCTGCTTTTCGGGAAAGTATTTCCTGCCTCTGTGAGCAAAGATGAGACTAACACTTGGTTCAGCAAATTACAGGCTCGATTGGAATAACATATAAAATGGGCTCCCTCCCGGAACTAATTCCGGGGGGGAGTCCATTTTCTGTGCGAATATGGAATATGGGAGCCGCAAAGCACAGTTTAACCAGATAATTTCCGTTGCAAATCATCTATGTACTGTCTCTGCTGCCGCTTCAGATAGCCAGGGACGAAGGGACACATCCACCAATGCTTGGCTTCGACGGTCTCGGTGCAATGGAGCTGGGTGCCACCCTCCGTCGTCTCAAAGATTCCTTCCCAGGAGCCGGACATGTTGCCGTTCTCCATGGTAAAGGCCCAGCGCCGGAGGGGCTCGTAGGCCGTGACGGTAAAGTTCGTGGCGTAGCCGCTCTTGGTGTGCTCCACGAAGTGGGTCGCGTCCAACATTTCCACCCGAGCCAGGTCGCTGCGCCAGGCGGTATTTGTTAGGTCGGTCACCACCTGCCACACCCGTTCCACCGGGCAGTGGAATTGGACGGTCATCCTGGAAGTCGCCATACCAATACTCCCTTCAAAACCACAATGCCTGCTCCTCCCGGAATTCCGGGGTGTCCCCCTGGTCGTAGGGGTCATAGCGGTTTTCGTTGCAGCCGAATTCCTGTAAAAAGCGGATCTGGCCTGCCTCATTCCAGCGGATGAGGGAAAGACCGTCAAAGCTCTGGACGGCGCCGTCCGTCATGGCGCACCGAAAGGCCCACTCCACCACGGTCTGGTCCCCCCTGTGAAAATACTGCCGGATGTCCCACCGCTCTACGGTGCCCCGGGTGTTCCACTCGTCAAACCACAGCTTGATCTTCCCTCTGCCGTGGTATTCCGGCCCCCAGCTCTCGATGTAGACGGCGTTGGCGGCGAAGATCTCCTCAATACCCGTATCCTGCTTACATAGCCACATGGAAAACCACTGCCGGATCTTACTTTCCCTCTGTTTCTCTGCGTCCATATTCATATTCTCCTGTTGTCCTCCTTGGGTGCTGTCCCAAAGCATCAAATATTCTGTACCTCTCTCCGCCAGGATGCGGAATCCTGTCCGCTGGTAGAGACGCAGGGCCGGGTTTTCCTTCTGGACGGAGAGGGAGGCCTGCTGGTACCCATTCTCCCGGAGCAGACGCAAAAGGCCGTTCAGCAGCCGTGTCCCGGTGCCCTGTCCACGATACTCCGGCAGCAACGAGATGGCCAGAGAGGGGGTGTCGTTGTCGATGTGGCCGTAGTCCTCCATCATGCGGCACCACGCCGCACCTATCACTTTTTTCTCAACCTCGGCTACCAGACCGTGGTCGCCAGGGCTTGTGCCAAAGTCCGCAATATAGACATGTAGCTCCGGCAGATCTATCACAGATCGGGGCGGCGGCTCCACGCCCTCCGGAAGATAGATGGCCTGATAGAGAAATTCCCGCAAAAGGCCGTATTCTTCCGGGCGTATTTTACGAATGATTGTGTTCATCTCTTTCCTCGCTCTGCCCGTTTGATTGGCTGCCGGATGACGGTTTTCAGCTTTTCCGGCTGGCACCGCCGTACATCGCTCAAATAGATCTCGTGGTGGAACCGCCCTTCTCTGAAATCCGCCTCATAACCCTGATCCTTGGCGTACTCCCCCATGGCCGCCACGGTGGCGGGCTCATCGTCATAGGGGCCGATGTGCATACACTGAACGCACAGCCCCTCGTCCCAGGAGATAAACTCTACCGCGGAGCAATCCCGCTGTTTTTTCTCCGTGGCAGCCCGAACGGCCCAGTCAAAGGCATCCTCCGTCACAAACTCCGGCAGACGGATGAGGGAGATCCACTGGAAACTCGCCTTGCGGGCGTAGTCCACACCGTGGACACCCTCCTGCCACCAGAGGCCCTCCAGCGGCGGCACCACATAGTCGAAATACCCCTCCAGACGGTGCTGTCCCATCTTGCTCATTTTGATGGTGTAGGCCACTGCGTAGAGCAACTCCAGAGCCTGCTTGTAAGCGCCGCTCTCCTCGTTGGGGTCGCCTTGGCCACGCACGGCCAGAAAATTCATGGCGGGTACAGTGACGATGCCCGGTCTCCTGGAAGGTAGATAGAATTCCTTGTATTCTTTTTTGTAGTCAAAGGCCATATCATTTCCTCCTCTTTTTCGGCCGGGTCTGAAGATTCAGACAGGTGATACGGGCCAGCTCCGTCATCTGCTCCCAGTCCTCCACATCCTCTACCAGAAAGGAGTCCTTCGCCCCCTCATAGGGTGGGGCCTTGGGCAGATGAGGAAAGGCCACCTCGCCCGCCGGGGTGACCTTGATAAACAGTTGGTCGTCGCAGATAACGGCAAAGAACACATCGTTACAGTAAAGACCGTACTCGCCGAACATCTTCCTGCTTCGGATGCTCCCGGCCTCCCGCAGCTGCTCGGCCACATAGTCCACAAAATCCTGATGAGATGCCATATCAATCCCTCCTGTAACGCTCGGCAAGTGTTATGACTAGGGTCCTCAGCTGCTCCCGCAGTTCCTCCGGCTCCAGCAAATCGGCCTTGTCCCCGAAGGTCAGCACCCAGCTGAGCACGCTGTCGGCGTCGGGAAAGCCGCCGGTAAAGCGCAGCCGCCCGTCCGGGTCCACGGTGAAGCGATCCACGCCGTACTCCTCCACCAGTCGCCAGCGGCAGGACGGATCGAAGAGAACGGCCACCTGATACTTGGCCGGAAAGATGCGTTCCGGTTCCAGATCAGGCAGGGGTGCGGACCGGGGTTCAAAGTGCTCTCCAGCGGTGAGGTCCGTCATACGGTTCAATTTGAACATTCGGAAATCCTCCCGGGTTTGGCACCAGCCCCACACATACCAGGCGGACCAGTGGAACACCAGATAATAGGGTTCCACAGTACGCACCGATTCCCCTTTGGGGGCGAAGTAGGTAAAGCGGATGGCGCGGTGCTGCTCGATGGCTTCCTGGACCAGCTCAATTTTCGGCGGCAGGCTGGTTTTGTACCAGGAGGAGAGGTCAATGAGCATGTGGGCGCCGCCGGGCACCAGCCCACCCGTCCCGACGGACAGCTTTTCCATCAGCTGAGCGTAACGCCGGGTGCCGCTGACGCTGTCCAGGCTCCGCAGCCCGGCCAGGATGGCCTGCATCTCCGGAGCGGTGAGTACCGTCCGGTCTACCCGGTATCCCTCCATAATGGAGATGCCGCCACCTGCGCCCTGTGTAGTGACGATGGGAATGCCCGCCCGGCACAGGGAGTCGATGTCCCGCTGGATGGTCCGGCGGGACACCTCGAACTGCTCCGCCAGTTCCGGGGCAGTGACCTTCTCCTGCTGGAGCAGGATGGACAGGATGCCAATAAGCCGCTCCATCTTCATGGGACGCACCGCCTTTCGCATTTCTGACTGCATTATAGCACAGGAACACGACAACTGCGTGTCATGTCTATGAAAAAATACTTTCTACCACTGCTCCTGTAAAATCTCCACGATAAATTCATAATTCTGTGCTACACTGAAAGCAGGTGATAACACATGAAACGTATTTTGATTGTAGAGGACGAACCAGACATTCAGGAACTGCTGCGAACTTACCTGGAGGATGCAGGTTATAGAACTGCTGTGGCCGGGGACGGCGTGGCGGCCCTTTCCCTGTTTCATGCCCGGCCCTTTGACCTGATATTGTTGGATCTGATGCTGCCCAAGATCGACGGTTTCGGCGTCTGTGAGCTGATCCGCCAGCAGTCTCAGGTCCCGATTATCATGCTAACCGCTCTGGATGGCGAGGACCAGCAGCTCAAGGGTTTCGGCATGGACATTGACGACTATGTGACCAAGCCATTCTCCATGCCGGTTCTGTTGGAAAAGATCCGCGTCATACTTCGCCGCAGAGGAAGCGCGGATGAGGAAAGCCGTCTCCGATACCGGGACCTGTCCCTCGACTTGGACACCCGGGAGGCGATGCTGGAGGAGCGTCCTCTGGATCTGACTGCCCGGGAGTTTGAACTGCTCCACACCTTTCTGGCCGCGCCGGGGCGGGTGTTCACTCGGGAGATGCTGCTTGCCAAGCTGTGGGGCTATGATTTTTATGGAGACGAGCGGGTGGTGGACAGCCACATCAAAAACCTCCGGCATAAGCTGGGGCGGGACTATATCGAAACGGTCAGGGGGGTGGGCTACCGTGCCGCGAAAGAAGATCTCTGAGAGCCTGACGGTTCGGGTATTCCTGATCACCGCCAGTCTCCTGCTCTTTGCCGGGGCCATCACGTTTGGCTTCATTGCCTGGGCCGCCCCCAGCACCTACACCGCCGTGATGAACGACGATCTCACCGCACAGGTGGATGTACTGGTCGAACAGTTGGCAGACACCGCACCGGAGGACTGCGGGAAGCTGTTGGACAAGTTCGCCCTATCCTCCGGCGCCACCGCCACACTGACGGGACCGGATGGACACTTGGTGGACACCGGGGCGCAGATCGAGGTGCAGGCTGTGTATGAGAGCGGGGATATGATCGTCACTGCCGCTGAGGGAGATCGTACAGCCAGCTTTGAGGCAGCCGATCCGGGCTCAGAAAATACCGTGGCCATCACCATGTCGGAGCAGTCTGCCATCGCCGCGGAGGTGCGCTTTGTCGGGCGGGAGGGGAGCTATACGCTCTATGTCACCCCGCGGCTCAAGGCGGAGAATGTGGCGGTGCGGGCGCTGGTGCAGATGGCCCCGTGGCTTCTGCTGGTGCTGCTGACCTTTTCTCTGCTGTGCGCCTTTTTTTACTCCCGGTACATCACCCGGCCCATCGTGCGGATGAGCGATATTGCCGGTAAAATGGCCGAGCTGGACTTTCACTGGGAATGCGGCGAAACGCGCCGGGACGAGATCGGGCAGTTAGGCCGCAGTCTGGATGCAATGGCAGGAAAACTCTCCACTGCCCTGACAGAACTGGAGAGCGCCAATCAGGCGCTCCGGGGCGAGGTGGAGCGGGAGCGGGAATTGGACCGGCAGAGAGCGGCCTTTTTCAATGCCGCCTCCCACGAATTAAAAACCCCGGTCACCATCCTGAAGGGACAGCTGACCGGGATGCTGGAGGGCGTCGGCGTCTATCAAAACCGGGACAAGTATCTGCTGCGTTCCCTTCAGGTGACAGGGCGCATGGAGAATCTGGTTCAGGAGATGCTGACCATCTCCCGGATGGAAGCCGGCGCCGCAGTGATGAAACAGGAAACGGTAGAACTCTCCGCTTTGATCGAGGAGCGGTTGAAGCTGGATGGCGGACTGCTGGAGCAGCGGGGGCAGCATCTGGTCAGGGAATTGGCGCCGGGGATCGCCACGATGGGGGATGCAGCCCTGCTGGGAAAGGTGCTGGGGAACCTAATCTCCAATGCCTCCCTCTATTCTCCGGATGGAGCCGAGATCCGTGTCTGGTGCGGATGGCAGGACGGGCATCCGGCTGTGACTGTGGAGAACACGGGGGCGCATATCGGGGAGAACGCCCTGCCCCATCTGTATGAGGCGTTCTACCGGGAGGAGGGCTCCCGGAACCGCGCCTCCGGCGGCAGCGGCCTTGGCCTCTATCTGGTAAAGATGATATTGGACCGCCATGGGGCGGCGTGTACCATTGAGAATACGGAGGAAGGGGTGCGGGTTTCAGTGCGGTTTGTCCTCAGTGCCACTTCTGGACTTCCCGCTGGGGATATGATAGGATAACCGGGAACAATCCAATTTAAGGGAGACGGCTATGGAAAAGACGATTTTAGTTCACGGCTCCGGCCACAAGGCGGACAGCTGGAAGGAAACCATCTCTTATCTGGACCATCAGGAGGACGTTCTGTGCCCGGAACTGTCTGCCATTCTGGACGGCCATGAGGCCAGTTACCCCAACCTTCTCTCCGCCTTTGAAACATACTGCGCCCAGATCAGTGGGCCGGTCCACCTGTGCGGCATCTCCCTGGGTGGCATCCTGGCGCTGGACTATGCGCTGAAGCATCCGGAGAATGTCAAAACTCTGGTGCTCATCGGTACGCCCCGCAAGGTCCCCAAGGGGGCCTTTGCCCTCCAGAATGCGGTGTTCCGACTTCTGCCCAAATCCATGTTCGCGTCTATGGCATTTGATAAGAGGGATACCTTCGCCCTGGGAAACTCCCTGAAAAATCTGGATTTTAGCGACCGGGTGGGTGAGATCCGGTGCCCCACTCTTATCCTGTGCGGAGAGAAGGACAGCGCGAACCTGAAATCAGCTCATTTTCTGGCCCAGCACATCCAGCGGGCGGAGCTACAGGTGCTGGACCACACCGGCCATGTGGTAAATGAGGAAAACCCCAAGGTTCTGGCAGAACGGCTGAATGCGTTTTACAGGCGACATCTCTGACGGTAAAATGAGATCAAAAAAGGCAAGATGGATTTGAAAAGGGCTGTTTTTCATATCCATGGCAAGGGCGGCAGCACCGCGGAGGCAGAGCGTTTCTGGAGTATTTACTCAGGTATTCCTGTGCTGGGGGTAGACTATTAGGGCGAGTTTCCCTACGAAGTGGCACCCCAGATTGCGACCGCCTACGATGAGGCCCGACAGCAATATAGCCTCATCGTTATTCTGGCCAACAGTATAGGAGCCTATTTCACCATGCTGAATCTTGAGCGCAGTCACCGGACAAGGCGCTGTTTGTGTTACCGGCACTGGACATGGAGCGGCTGATTATGGATATGATGGGCTGGGTTGGCGTATCGAAGTGGACACTGCGGGAAAAGGTCAAGATTCCCATGGACTTCGAAGAGAATCTGTCTTGGGAACACCCTATCGCATGGAATATCCCCACAGAGGTTCTTCACGCAGGAGGCGACCATCTGGTGTCCAGTCAAACTGTGGAGCGGTTTGGCTGGACACGGTGCCTCGCTCACTGTCATGAAGGGCGGCGAGTACTGGCTCCACACAGAGGAGCAGTTGGCTTTTCTGGATGACTGGGTAAAAAAGGACTTCCTATCCATTGCATAAGTACATATAGAACTTGTTCCCGTGTAGGAGGCGGGCCATTGGCCTGCCTCCTTTCATCATGCCTCTCTTGCAAATCATATTCGGTTAATATAATTTACCGCTTGCTGGTTCGAACTCTCTTCCTTTTTCTCTTGCAATATGCTAAAATGCAAACAAATTTCTTTGGAAAGGGATTCGCAATGAGCGCAGATATTTTAATTGTAGATGACGAGACTGCGATCGCAGATTTGGTGGAGGTCTATCTGAAAAACGAGGGCTTCACCATCCATAAATTCTATAATGCCTCCGATGCTCTGGCTTGTGTGCGGACGACCCCCCTGGATCTGGCGGTGCTGGACGTGATGCTGCCGGATATGGACGGCTTCACCCTCTGCCAGCGCATCCGGGAGGACCACTTGTTCCCCATCATCATGCTCACCGCAAAGGTGGAGGATATGGACAAGATCATGGGGCTGACTCTGGGGGCGGACGATTACATCACCAAGCCCTTCAATCCTTTGGAGCTGGTGGCCCGGGTCAAGACCCAGCTCCGGCGTTACACCCGGTATAATCCCGGCGAAGGGACTGCCCGGGAGATCACGGAATATGACTTTCGGGGGCTCCAAATCTCCAAGGCCACCCACAAGTGCGTCCTGTTCGGCGAGGAGCTGGCCCTGACGCCCTTGGAATTCTCCATCCTGTGGTATCTCTGTGAGCACCGGGGAAATGTGGTGTCCAGCGAGGAACTATTTGAGCATGTCTGGGGCGAAGCGTTTATCGACAGCAACAACACTGTCATGAGCCACATCGCCCGCCTGCGGGAGAAGATGCACGAGCCCAGCCGAAAGCCCAAATTCATCAAGACCGTGTGGGGGGTGGGGTACACCATTGAGTAAGAAAGGAAATACCCGTAGCCGCCGGAGATCCCTACGTATCTGGGGCGGTTACCTGCTGGTCCTCGTGGCCTGGGTGGTCGCGGTGATGGTGATGGCCTTTCTGGGTGTCATCATCTGCGCCAGCATCGACTGGCAGCCCTCACCGCTCTATGACCTCTTGAATTGGATTCGGGACTATATCGTTCTGGTCTGTATTGTCACGGTGCTGGCGGGATGGGTAGTCATCAGCTTCTATTTCATCTCCAAACCAATCAAACAGTTGGATGTGGTGGCCGGCGCAGCGGAGCAGCTGTCCCGCCCCAGCGAGGAGCCCATCCAGCTGCCAGATTCCTTGGAGGACATCTCCATCCAGCTGAATCTGGCCCGGGAACAGGCTCTCCGGGACGCCCGGGCAGCCCGGGAGGCAGAGCAGCGGAAAAACGATCTGATCGTCTATCTGGCCCACGACCTGAAAACGCCCCTGACCAGCGTCATCGGCTATTTGACCCTCCTGCGGGACGAGCCGCAGATCTCCCCGGAGATCCGGGCCCGGTACACCGGCATCGCTCTGGAGAAGGCGGAGCGCCTGGAAGACCTGATTAACGAGTTCTTCGATATCACCCGCTTCAACCTCTCCCACCTGGAGCTGGAGCGGCAGAGCGTGGACCTGACACGGATGCTGGAGCAGGTGGCCAGCGAATTCCGCCCTATTTTTGCAGAATCGGGGCTGACATGCAGCCTGGACCTGCCGCCCAAGCTGCCCTATTCCTGCGACCCGGACAAGCTGGCAAGGGTCTTTGATAACCTCCTGCGCAACGCGTCTTATTATAGCCTGCCGGACAGCACGGTGGAAATTGCCGGACGGATGGAGGCCGGGAAGATCCTACTCACCTTCTCCAATGCGGGAAAGAACATCCCCCAGGAGAAGCTGGACCGGATCTTTGACCAGTTCTTCCGTCTGGACAGCTCCCGCGCCACCCGGACAGGCGGTGCGGGCCTTGGCTTGGCCATCGCCAAGGAGATTGTGGAGCTCCACGGCGGGACCATCCGGGCGGACAGCGCCGGGGATCGGATCACCTTCACCATCGGTCTCCCGTCAGACCATTCAGAAGCGCCGTAAGAAAATCACAAGAATTTCGCAGAAAACTTGCAAGGCATCCGTTGGGATATGGACAAGTATGAAACGCCTAGTTCTGGTACCATTTCCGTATCAGAATCAGGCGTTTTATTTTGATCAGGAGGTCTTATCCCATGAAAACCATTCTCGTTCTCTTCGGCGGATGCTCCTCGGAGCACGAAGTTTCTCTCCATTCCGCCTATGCGGTGTTGTCCCACATGGACCGCAGCCGCTATACCCCTCTGGCTGTGGGCATCACCCGGGAGGGGCGGTGGCTCTGCTATACCGGCTACCTCTCCCGGCTGGAAGATAATACCTGGCAGCAGGCGGCAGACTGTACGCCATGCACCCCTCTGGTGGACCGGGGCGCTCATGCTCTGCTGCTGCTGGACGGCTCCGGCCGTCGGCTCTCCTTTGACGCGGTATTCCCGGTCCTCCACGGCAGGAACGGCGAGGACGGCACGGTACAGGGACTCTTTGAACTGGCCGGGGTCCCGGTCATCGGCTGCGGGACGCTGTCCAGCGCCTTGTGCATGGACAAGGACCGGGCCCACCGGCTGGCGGCCCTGTCCGGCATCCGAGTCCCCCGGAGCCGCGTCTTTCATCCCGGCGATGATTTTAGTCAGATCGCCCAGGCGGCGGAGGAACTGGGATACCCGGTGTTCGTCAAGCCGGTCCGGGCCGGTTCCTCCTTCGGCATCACCAAGGTCACCGGGCCGGAAGCGCTGCCCGCCGCCGTGGAGGAGGCCTTCCGCCACGACAGCGCCGTGATCCTGGAGGAGACCATCCCCGGCTTTGAGGTGGGCTGCGCGGTTATGGGCAATGAGGAGCTGACCGTGGGGCTGGTGGACGAGATCCAGCTGTCGGAGGGCTTTTTCAACTATGAGGAGAAGTACACCTTAAAGACCTCCGCCATCCACTGTCCCGCCCGCATCCCGCCGGAGAAGGCGGCAGAGATCCAGGCAGCGGCAAAAACCATCTACCGCGCCCTGGACTGCCGGGTGTTTGCCCGGGTGGATCTGTTCCTTACCCCGTCAGGGGAGATCGTCTTCAATGAGGTCAATACCATCCCGGGATTTACCGCCCACAGCCGCTACCCCAATATGATGAAGGGCATCGGCATTTCCTTTGGGGAACTGGTGACCCGGCTGATCGAGCTGGGGGTGGCGGGATGAGGACCGTGTCGATCCCCCGGGAGCAGGTCTTTCAAGGGCCGCTGGTCCTGGTCAACCGGGCGCATCCCCTCCGTGATACAGCGCCATATGCGCTGACCCCAGTGGACGCGTACCACCCCGATATTCTTCTGGAAAGCCGGGCGCGGCAGCTGCTGTCCGCTTGCATCCAAAAGGCAGGGGGACAGCGGGAGATCGTGCCGGTGTCCGGCTGGCGGAGCCAGCAGGAGCAGCAGCAGATCTGGGATGACTCCATGGCGGAGCATGGGGAGACATTTACCCGCCAGTATGTGGCCCTGCCCGGGTGCAGCGAGCACCAGACCGGCCTTGCCATCGACCTGGGAAAGGCCGCCGGAACCATCGACTTCATCCGTCCCGCCTTTCCCTATGACGGGGCCTGCGGAAGGTTTCGCCGTCTGGCGGCCCGGTACGGTTTTATCGAACGATACCAGCGGGGCAAGGAGGAAGTCACCGGGATCTCGGCGGAACCGTGGCACTTCCGCTATGTGGGGGCGCCTCACGCCCAGCTGATGGAGGCCAACGGGCTGTGTTTGGAGGAGTACCGGGACTTTTTGCGGCAGGGTCCCCGGAGCGTCGCTCTGGAAAA
>ERZ1106935.2584-NODE-2584-length-11903-cov-3.354153_pt1 | contig 11903 bp, 10 predicted proteins | sample MGYA00403666_ERZ1106935 | MGnify/ENA primary metagenome ERZ1106935 (study PRJEB35170, sample SAMEA104062452) | human gut metagenome | biome: human gut; feature: human-associated habitat; material: faeces | place: Denmark | collected 2012-11-20 ... | reverse complement strand
ATTTTGTAAGTTTGCGAATTGTAAGCGATAAATCAATGAGTAGAGGATTTTTAAGAAAGTCCAGCGTCAATACTTTTATAGGAATAGTGTGGATTTTGTTTGCGGTGGGTATAAATGCGCAGAATGCCGTGAGCAAGTTTCGTACGGATAGCATACGCCAATCTTTATCACGTGTCCAGCGGTCTCAGGATAAGATTCCCCTTTTGAAAGAATTAGTTGGCCTATATTGGCAATTGCCGGAGGAAGTACCGGTATTGAAAGAGATAATCGATGTCGCGGCACCTTTGGATTCCATCGAGGTCGTGTATGATGCGATGGCTGGTTTGAGCCGTTATTATTATAACGTGAAAAATAGGGATAGCCTATTGTATTGGGCGGAGCGATTAGACTCTCTGGCCTCAAAAAGACATGAGAGCCCAAGAGGGCTGTTTTTATCTGGTAGCTTGGTTTGTCAGGATTATCTATGGTCTGGCAATTATGAGTTGGCGATGGATAGGGCCATGCAATATTTGGATTTGGCCCGGGAAAGTAAGAGTGATTATGGTTTACTGCGAGCTTATCGTGACTTAGGAATGGTTTACCAGCGGATTAAAAGAGATAGCGATGCGGTAGAGATATTCCAGAAAGGCCTGTATTTATTGAAAGGGGAGAAGGCGAGTCCTGCTTTTCGGGTTATGTACTTGTCTAATATGTTGGGATCTACTCTGCTATTAGGGCATTTATCCGAGTCGGAGGAACTTTTAGAGCAATATAGGCTTTTATTGGATTTCTTGGAGAGCAAGTATAATAAGGAGGGGAGGATTTTCCCGGTAGAACGTCATCGTTGTTTGATGAGTTGTTATTATTGCGAGCTGTATACCATGAAAGGGAATTTGCAAAAGGCACAGACATATTTGGATAAGGCAACCGCTTACTTTGATAGTTCTATGGGGAATAGAGTGGAGGCTCAATATTTCCGGACAAAATCATTTTATTATTGGAAGAAGAAGGATTATGGGAATGCCTTGTCTGCTGTCAACATGGCTTTAAATATTAATCGAGATTTGGATAAGTTGGAGATGAAGAAAGCGATATTGCAATCGTCCGGTCAATTGCGAGAGGCGATCGCTATCTATGAGGAGATCATTAATAAGACGGAAATGATCAATACGGAAGCTTTTGACCGGCAGATCGAACAACTCCGCATCCTGAATGACTTGAATGATTTGGAAAAGCAAGATCGAGAGTTGAAGTTGAGATCAGAGCAAGAAGTTTTGAAGCAGAGGCAGATCGCTGTATCTATCGGTCTTCTATTGGTCTTGACGGGCTTACTTTATATATTATGGCGTATTTATATGCATACCAAGCGATTGAAAAATGAGTTGCTTCAAGAGAAAGACTCCTTGATCGCTTCGGAGAAGCAGCTTCGTGTTGTGGCGAAAGAGGCGGAGGCGGCGAACAAGAAGAAAAGTGCCTTTATCGCTAGTATCAGCCATGAGATACGTACGCCGTTGAATGCTATTGTCGGATTCTCTGAATTATTAGCGATTAGCGAATATAGTGAGGAGGAAAAGATTGAGTTTGCCGGGGAGGTAAATCATAGTTCGGAGTTGCTGTTGAATCTGGTGAATGATGTTCTGGATTTATCCCGTCTGGAATCCGGCAAGATCAAGTTCAGCGTTAAGCCTAATGATCTGGTTTCTTGTTGTCAGAAAGTGTTGGATTCGATTCGTCATCGTGTAAAACCCGGGGTTCGATTGACGTTTACTTCCTCGCCAGAATCTTATACTTTAAAAACGGATGCCTTGCGTTTGCAGCAGTTGTTGACAAATTTGTTGTCGAATGCCGCTAAATTCACTTCCGAGGGAGAGATTAATCTCTCATTTGCCGTGGATGAGAGCAAAGGTGAGGTTCGTTTCTTCGTTACGGATACGGGCTGTGGAATCCCTGAGGATAAGTGTAAGAAGATATTCGAGCGTTTTGAGAAATTAGACGACTTTGTTCAAGGTACCGGTTTGGGACTTTCTGTTTGCCAGATCATCTCGGAACAGCTTAAAGGTTCTTTATCCGTAGATGTCTCTTATAAGGGCGGTGCCCGGTTTGTCTTTATACATCCAACGAATTTAATTGAAACCCCTATATGAGGCTGATGAATCTATTCGATAACGGGATATCCATACGTATAGGGGTGGTTATTATGATCTCCCTTGTATTTTGCGGCTCGATGAAATCTTCCACGCCTCCTCCCGGCAAGGATCGTTTAACAGAGATCGACAGCTTGGAGAAGGTATTACCGGGCTGCCCGACGATAGCGTCTACTTTACCCATATTGCAGCGGTTGGCTTTGCTTTATCGGCAAGAGCCCAAAATGAAAGATTATTATCAACGTCTTTATGAGAACGCGATGGCGGTGGATTCCATATCTATCGCATATAGAGGATTGAAAGGTATGGCCGAGTATTATTACAATCAGTCTAAGCGTGATAGTTTGGTCTATTGCTGTAATATCGTAGATTCTATGGCGAAGGCCCGCCATGAATATCCGTATGTCTTGTTTGAGGTGAAGAGTTATTCCAGTCAAGATCTCCTTTGGCTAGGGAATTATGAGTTGGCAATGAGTGAGGCGATGGATCTGTATCGGTTGGCGAGCAATCTGAATCATAAATACGGCTTGCTTCGCTGTTCGGAGACTTTAGGGCTGATTTACCAACGTATCCGTAGGGATAGCGATGCCGTAGTCTCTTTTCAGGAAGGTTTGGATTTATTGAAGGATATAAAAGATGTTCCCGATATCATGGATACTAAAATCCGGTTAACTTCTTATCAATTGGAAAGTAGTGTCCGAACGAAACAATATACGTTGACGGAACGAATCTTGGAACAATATAAAGCCCTGCTGGATGAGCAATATGAGATTAATCAAGAAAAAGGTGATGTTTTGCTACTAGAGCGGGAGTATTGGCTGCTTTATTCTTTTTACACGAGCTTTTATCTTTCGAAAGGAGATTTGGCAAATGCCAAGAAAGCGTTGGATAAAGCCTCTTCCTATGTCGGCAATAGTTTGGTAGAGGAGGACTATGCGATCAATACTTATCTAGCGGTTAAAGCTCGTTATTATAAGGCGGCTGGAGATATCCCGTTGGCACTGCGTTATATAAATGAAGTGTTGGAGACAGAGCGATTACCCGAAGATATTCAGTTCAAGGCGGATATCTTAAAGGAGCAGGGCCGACTCGAGGAGGTTATGGCTCTATATGATGAACTTTATAGAACGCTGACGAAAAGGCGGGGAACTTCTTTTCTTCGGCAGGTAAATCAATTGCGGGCCTTGCATGAGTTGCACGAAAAGGAATTGAAAGAAACAGAGTTGGAGGAGGCCGGGCGACGTATCGCCCGGAAACAAGATTTGTTGATCTTTATCCTATCCATATCGGTCGTGTTATCGATCCTCCTCTATATCTCGTTTTTATACTACCGCCATCTACGATCCTTGAAAAACCAATTACAGCGAGAGAAAGACTTGCTTTTGGAATCCCAAAGACGATTGATGAAGGAGAAAACCCGTGCGGAAGAGGCCAGCCTGATGAAAAGTGCTTTTCTCGCTAATATGAGCCATGAGATCCGGACCCCGTTAAATGCGATCGTAGGTTTCTCCAGTTTGCTGGTGGAACCTTCTACCGATGCGAAAGAGCGGGAGGAATATTCGTCTATCATCCGGAATAATACGGATTTGATGTTGAATCTGGTAAACGACGTATTGGATTTATCCCGGATGGAGACCGGAGACCTTCATTTCAATATCAAGGATTATCCGCTTTTGGAGTGTTGCCAAATGGCATTGGAGAGTGTGCGCTACCGGATGCCGGATAGGGTTAAATTGACTTTTTCTCCCGCTGGGGAACCAATCGTGGTACATGTAGATAATCTGCGCCTGCAACAACTGTTGACAAACCTGTTGACAAACGCCGCTAAATTTACGGAGAAAGGTGAGATTAACCTATCGTTCCAACTTGCGCCGGATCGGGAAAAGGTATGCATAGCCGTTACGGATACGGGTGCCGGTATTCCCCTTGAAAAACAAGCTGCGGTATTCAATCGCTTTGAGAAGCTGGATGATTACAAACCCGGTGCGGGTTTAGGACTTTCTATCTGTCTTTTGATCGCCGAGCGGCTGAATGGTTCCTTGTCCATAGATTCCTCGTATACGGACGGAGCTCGCTTCGTGCTTATCCTTTCTTGTGAAATAGATTCCTCAATTTATAATCCACAAATAGAAGAATGAGCGTGATGGCTCCTATATATAAATAGAAAGTCAAAGCCGATGTGCTTATCATCGGGAGGGCTATCTTGGGTATCTCCATATATACGAAAGATACGGCCGCGAGGGAAATCATGATAAGCGATGCCACGATCGCCGCTACTAGGGTGAATCGTTCATTGCGTTTCTTCGCCTTTGCGGACTCAAGCATGATTTGTCGCATTACGTTCGAACGGAACGAGGCGGGAAGCTCCTCCTCCGGTATGCGTTTGAATAAATCCCCCAATAAACCGGGTTGTTCCTTATTTGTGTTTATCTTACTCATGATCCATTCCTTTTAATAATACAAACAATTTTTTTCGGATGCGATGTAGCTTGACTTTAATATTCGAGGCGGTCAAGCCGGTGATAGAGACCAGTTCTTCTATTGTCTTTTCTTTCCAATAAAAGAGCAAGATCAAGGCCCGTTCGTCCGGTAGAAGTTGTTCAAGGGCGACTTCCAATCTTTGAACCTGTTCCGTGGATTCGGTTTGTCCGAACAGGTTCGTGACCTCCTCCTCCGATACGTTTTCAAGTGTAGTCTCCTCAATCGCTAGAAACTCATATCTCTTCTTCCTGACCGATGATATCGCCGTGTTATAGGCGATCCGGTAAATCCATGTGGAGAAACTACAATCCCCTTTGAATGAGGCGAGGTTTTTGAATACCTTCATAAACGTATCTTGCGCCAACTCCTCAGCCTCCTCTTGGCTTCGTACCACTTTGAGGATCAACGAGTGAATCGGACGGCTATACTTGTCCAAAAGGCAAGCGAAACATGCCACGTCCCCCGCTTGTATCCTTTGTATGTAATATGTATCGGTATACAATTCCATTGTACTTAATGGACGCAAGCCGGGTAAATAGGTTACAACTTGCGGTAACAAAAATAAAAAATATTTTTCAGCCCGGAGGTGTAACCTATGGGAAACTGTTGCGTCAAATTAGCAAACAATATGAATGAATCAATTAAAATTATACAGTTATGATGGATTTTATTTCTGTTCCGCTAGTTGTCGGAATCGTTTGTGCAGGTATTTACGGATTATTTGAGTTGTTTGTTCGCAAGAGGGAACGTTTGGCGATTATCGAGAAGATCGGTGATAAACTGGATGCCTCTGCTTTCGATGGCAAATTGGGACTGCCTAACTACATGCGAAACTTCTCGTTCAGTAGCTTAAAGGCCGGGTGTCTTTTGGCGGGAATCGGATTAGGTTTGTTGGTAGGCTTTATTATTAATATGTGTATGGCAACAAATTCTTATTATGATGATGGTTGGTACAGGCATGAGGTAGCGGGTACGGCTTATGGGGCTTCGGTTCTTTTGTTCGGGGGAATCGGCTTGATAATAGCCTTCGTCATTGAGCTGAAACTAGGTAAGAATAATAAATAGCCATAGGCTTGCCTGTATAGACGTAGCGTGCTGCATGCAGCACGCTACGTCTATACTACAGGTAGATCTCCCCGAAGAATTCAGGACAATGGAAATTAGGCTCGGGAAGGTCGATCGGACTCCAACTTACGAAATGCGGATTCATTGTCTCATCGGCGCATTTATAGAAGTTCCCTAGTATTTTCTCCGGCAGATTACTAGGATCTAACCCCATCAACTTGAGTGGTATGACTACGATCAAGTTCCATGTATGAATACCTTTAATCTCCTCGAATGCCCTTCTTCTCACGGATGGGAGTCTTATGATGCTTTTATACTCTTCTTGCGAAAGCGACGTCTTGATATCCCGTGAGGTACGGCGGGCGGCATCGCAAGTCCCGATACAATTAAACTCGAAATTCATATAATGCGAGTCACCTTCCTTTTTCATGAAGAACTCCACGCAACTATCCTTATGGACCGAGGAATTGTCCATCTCATAAGACGCCTTTAGCGAATTACCCTGCACGCTATATCGTATATATAGATTTTTCTCTGTCCGGGCTATATTAAAAGCGGTGATCGGCTTATATGGATACTCATGCCAATTGGCATGGGTGAGGAACTCACGTTGGGATTGCACCTCAAGAATCGGTTCTATGGATGTTATATCGAGTACATCCAGAACGGGGATAACAGGAACTTTCAGTCTTTTCATTTTAACTATAGATTTGAAGTAAAGGCCATTGTAAGTAGGAGGTCAATAAAACCGATAGGGCACCGATAATAGACAATACGATAATGACAGAGCCCACGATCCGGTTCAGTAACCAAATACCTCTAACGTTGAACCATTTTCTCAGTTTTCCAATAATATATGTTATGCCGAACCACCAAAGAACGGCCCCTAACCCTATGCAAACAATGCCCAATACCAGCAGCCAAAACGAATGTTCAGGCAGCACGAAACCAAACCGGGCGAATAATCCGATATAGAGCAAGACGATTAACACGTTGCTAAAGGTAAGTAGAAAAGCTGTAATAAAGTCTTGGGTGAACGATAATTTTTTTTCTCGGTGTTTCTTTAGGTTCCTAGTCGGGTTGCTTTGGAAGATATAATACCCGAAAATGCCGAGAACGATACTTCCGATCAATTGCAGGGGCGCTTGGTTCGCCTCCACGAAGTTGACCACAACTCCCATGCCCAGACAAGTCAGTGCCGCATAAATCACGTCGGATAGAGCGGCCCCTAATCCGGTGACGAACCCGTGCCAACGTCCTTTATTTAGTGTTCTTTGTATACAGAGCATACCGATGGGGCCCATGGGGGCCGAAACCAATACACCTATAATGATTCCTTTACTAACGATTCCTAGCATTAAGTTGAGTCTCTTCTAGTTTCTCGGGCAAAGATACATCCATTCCGCGATAAAAAAAAGGTAAAAAACGTAAGATACTGTAGGGACGAGGCTCGCTCGTCCCTTATTTCGGGAAATTGGGACTGTACAATAGGGTCGTATCGAGAGTCATCAATTTACCGTCTTTCACGAATGAATCTCCTCGCTCGGACAGATGCTCTACCATCATCTTGCGTAGTTCGGACAACTTATTCTGATAGGCTGTATCCTCACTAAGGTTATGTGTCTCTCCCGGGTCTTCCCGTAAATCGAACAACTGCTCGCTTCCGTTGTGGAAATTCCAGATATACTTAATCTTCCCATCGGTAAGGGCTGCCCAGTAATTATCGTCGCTATAGCAAGTGGCATGCTCCATGTCTATATAGGGGCGCCATTGTTCCTGCTGGCCTTGGATCAGCTTGAGTAAAGACCGCCCGTCCATATCGGGAGGAACCGACCCGCCGGCGATATCGATAAAGGTAGGCAAGAAGTCTCTCAGTTCTACAGGTTGTTCTATGCTGCTTCCGTCCGGTATGGATTTGGATATACCGGCGGGCCATTTTACGATATAAGGAATATGGGCCGAACCCTCGTACGGATAGGTTTTCCGCCAATGATAATGATCGCCCAACATATCGCCATGATCCGCCGTGAAACAAATCAGGGCATTGTCGTACATACCTTTGTCTTTTAGGGTCTGGATGATTTGCCCTACTTGATCGTCGATAAAGGTGATATTGGCGTAATAATGGCGACGGGAGTTTATGGCATACGCATCCCCGAAATTACCGAATGGGGCATCTGATGCTCCTTGGCGAGGATCTTTCGGCTCGGCGTATTGTCCGCACCAATCTCCTATATGGGGTTTTGGGATATCCGCGTCCTTGTACATATCCAGATAACGTTGAGGCGGATCATAGGGACTATGCGGGCGGGCGAATGATACTTTGAGGAATAAGGGCTTGTAGTTGTCGTAGTTCCGGATCAACTCGCAAGCGGTCTGTCCGGTCCAAGCCGTAGGATGAAGCCGTTCGTCTAACTTATAGACACCGGCGGCATGGTCGTTCCAGCCGATACCCGTAAGATCCGGGTCTTTGCCGGGTGCCTGCAATTGAAACCATTCCCGGTAATCGCTGATGAAATCGGGACTTTCCACCCGGCCACTCTCGTCGATCAAGGTCGCGTGGAATCCGTGAAGTGCTTTCTGCGGAAACCAATGCATCTTACCGATCCCGAAGGTATAATACCCCAGATTCCGCATCATCTGAGGCATCTCGTAACGATACTTCAAGGCCATGCGTCCGTATCCCAGCATACCATGATGCCAAGGAGACATCCCGGTCAATAAACCGGCCCGTCCCGGAGTACTACTTGGAGCGGAGGAATATCCGCTCACGAACAACGAGCCTTCTTGCGCCAGCCGGTCGATATTCGGTGAGATCACCGCCTTGTTTCCCATGCAGCCGAGGGCGTCGCCCCGTTGTTGATCGGTCATGATCAGGATGATATGCGGCTTACCGCTCTTTACGGGCATGGCGGGAGAGACGGCGGTCTCTGCCTCTTTCCCGCTTTTGCTATGCGTCATCCCCGGAAGTGTCGCACCCAGACCGATTCCGAGGGATGACTTAATGAAGTTTCTTCTTTCCATTATTTAGCCTTGATTGTGTGATCCCGAACTCCTTTTAAGATTCCCTGCAATTGGAAAACGATCTCCGGATGTTGCAAGGCCTTGTTTCCTTCCTCGTAGACCTTCGTCATGTCGTATAACTGAGGCTCGGGGGAATATCCGGTCTCAATCTTCTCATATTCCATGATAGCGGAACCTACGCTCGGCTCGATATATTTCCAATCTTTCGTACGGACGGAAAGTGCCTTATTAAGCGCTTGCTCGATTACCCACGGGCGGTCTTCCTTGCTTTTCCCGATCCAAGTCTCCATATCCTAAGTCATCCGCATAGATGAACAATACGTTTGGCGTTCTAGGTGTAATGTCTTGTCTCTGTTGGGCTTTTGCGATACCGGCTGTAAGAAGCGAGGCACCGATCCCTACGATAAGTGTTGATTTCATGTTGTTTATTATTTAGATGTTCTTGTTGTGTATCTGCGATTTCTTATTCATGGCATGTTCTATGGACATTAATTGAATTATATACAAAAATAACCAAATTATTTCAGAATAAGGGTAACCACACCAAAATATCTATGAGATGGAGCTTAGGAAGAAATGCTTTTTGGCTCTGGTTAAAAGGGGGGCTTATCGTATATTTTCATGTACGCTCTTGCTCCTTATCGTATAATGCTGTAAAAAGTCGTACGTGTTTCCCGAAAAACATGTACGACTTTTTACAGAAACACGTACGTGTTTTTCAAAAATCACAATCGTGCTTTTAAGGTGTTGATATTAAACAATTTATATATTTGTGCCATTTGTATACCTTATTGTATATTATTATTACCAAGACGGAACACGCACTGCCTATACAAGAGTGGGTAATGAAAGTGTAGAATGTAATTCTCAACAACTTCTTTCATTGATATTGAAGGGTATGCACATGATATGGGATTCACTTCCTACCCAAGTGGATGCCAGCGAACATTCTTGTAAATGAAGAAAAGTTCGGAGAGAAGGTTCGGAGAGTCCCATAAAAGTTCGGAGAGTGAGTTCGGAGACACTGCGGATAAGCCTAAAAATATAGGTAGAACAGCACAGAAGATCATCGACCTTGTCATTTCCGACCTTTCTATGTCAGCCGAAGCTATGGCTTATAAAATTAGGTATAAGTTTCCGTGCTGTAGAAAAACAAATCGCAAAATTGCGTTCTATGGGTATATTGTCTCGTGAAGGCGCAGACTTTGGTGGTTATTGGCGTATTATTTTAAGTTACCATTTTGAGGGGATGAGACGCAGCACGCTGCGTCTCTACAACTGGAGACAAAATTGGGCGAAAAAAGTAAGTTAACTTCGTTGGCAAAGTAAGTTAACTTACTTCGGTATTTTAATTAACTTACTTTGCCAACGAAGCTAGCTTACTTTGAAAGTGAGGCATTGGGGGTTGGAAATCAAATAAAATATTATACATTTGCATGACTGGATAAGTCAAAGCAAATAATAGGTATCAAACAATGATAAACTAAAAAACATATGGATTATCTTAGGTTGAAATATTATTAATACGTATATTTGCGACAAGAAAAGGCTTTTTAATTAAGAGCCTCGTGTTGCGTGTGATATTTGTGCTGTAGGACGAAAATCGGCTAATTTTCTTAAATCTCCCTATGCACGAAGAAGGCCCCGCAACCCTTTACTGGATATACGTGTTATCTATGCTAATATAGTATGGATATATTTTGTATACAGATAAAGGGGGCGTGTGGCTGACTTTATTGGGAGTTGGGTCTTAGCCGAACCTTCGTCTACATAAATGTTCAGTCCTCGCCCTTCCTTTATTTTATAAGAAAGGACCACTACTTAACAAAAGCCATATAGCGCCCGTCTTTACGAAGGACATCTTTTCTAAAACATGTCCGGATCTTGTAAATCTAATAATTAATTATGTAAAGTGAATGGCTTATGGACGCTTGTAATATTGATGAGATCCAGAATCTCTTTATTTTCTACTCCGCTTGTTTCAGCAAGTATTTTCCAGAGTTAGGGTTTTATTGTAATGAGAGGGAATTCCAGATACATGGTATCGTGCGGAGATATAGTGACATTACGGGAGTGTCCCATGATGGCTCTTATTTCTTAATTGAGATGCGAAAAGAATACTTGATCTACTTACCGTTATTGGTCGGTTCCAAATTCCGCATTTTAACTAAACAAAAACAACTTTATTCGTAATACAATCTTATGCTTATGCCAGAACTCATATCCATAGAAGAAGCCGCCCGTATTACCGGTTTCCCGTACGAGGAGATTGAAGATTGGGTAAAATCCCGAAAGATAACCTCTTTCCATACGAGAACCGGTACACGTATGGTAGATCCTGAGAACCTACGTGATTTCATTGCCCATATCGAACATCTAGGGATTCAAAAACTATACTTGCAACTGGTCATTCAAGACAAGGAGGAGGAAGCCGACGAGATTATCGCCCAGTACGACGATTACCTTTTCTGCCTACGATCCTTAAAGAACATCTCTCCCCTACTTAAACAAATCATCGCCGAACTATCCACATTTATAGATGATAAGCAAGATCGGTATATATTCACGGAAATAACCTCTGGGGCAAAAATACTGGACGTAGCCAAACGCTGCGATATATCTTACGATAGGATGTGCTACCGATATAAGAACATAGTACTCCGCTTGCAGGAAAACACCGGATTCTTAGCCGAATATAAGAAAACGATCAGCTGTCAAGACCTAGAGATAGAGCGCCTGCGACTTGAGAAGCGAAACATGGAATATGAGCTGAGAACGCTCTATAAAGCAGTCCTCAAAAGTGGCTTGAGTCTCGATGCTCCGAAATCGTCGTTCGATATCCCCACGGATGCGGCCAGACGGATCTCCCTACCGGTCACAAGCCTAACCCTGTCTCCCTACATCCGTAAATGCCTCCAAAAATTGGAGCTGGAAACTATGGAGGACCTATTGCGCTACGCTAGGAAGAAAGGGCTCGATTCTTTGTTGAAGATTCCGGGATTCGGCCCTCTCGGTTTAGACCAGTTAAAATTTCAGCTGGAAAAGCATAAGATCATGAATAAGGCCGGAGACTCGGATCTCTATCAATACATCATCAATGAGCCGGATAGCTGAACACAAAAAGAGCCTCTCTTCACAGGGAGGCCCTTTTTATGTGATGCCGGAAATAACCAATAAAAACTTCCCGACACTACGGTGTTAATCATCTTA
>ERZ1106935.2578-NODE-2578-length-11922-cov-2.909581_pt1 | contig 11922 bp, 13 predicted proteins | sample MGYA00403666_ERZ1106935 | MGnify/ENA primary metagenome ERZ1106935 (study PRJEB35170, sample SAMEA104062452) | human gut metagenome | biome: human gut; feature: human-associated habitat; material: faeces | place: Denmark | collected 2012-11-20 ... | reverse complement strand
CGCTGCCACGGGCCTTGGAGGAGCCCTTATAGAATCTCTGCTTCACATAGGGCAATTCTGCCGCCGGAACGCCGGGACCGTAATCCCGGACCCGAACCACCTGCACCGTTCCCTCCCGGGTCAAGGAGGCATCGATGCGCCGGCCTGCGCCGCCGTGCTTGGCGGCGTTGTCCAGCACGTTGCAGAACACCTGCTTCAGCCGCTCCGGGTCACCGCTGATGGGCGGCAGGATCTCCTCTCCCGGTTCGTAGCGCAGTTCGATCCCCTCCTGCCGGAACAGCTCCCGGTAGGTAAAAATGGCGTCCTCAAACTCTGCCTGAAGATCCATTTCTTCCAGCTGCAGCGTAAAGCGGCCATCCTCCATCTTGGAAAATTCCAGCAGCTCCTCCACCATGGTCGAGAGCCGCCGGGACTCGTTGAGGATGATCCGCAGGCCCCGGTGGAGCTGGATCTGATCCCGCTCCCGGTCTGCCAGCAGCGTTTCGCCCCAGCCGCTGATGGCTGTGAGCGGCGTTCGCAGCTCATGGGACACCGACGAGATAAATTCCGTTTTCATTTTCTCGTTCTGGCCGATCTTCATGGACATATCGTTGATATTATCCACCAGCTCGCCCAGCTCGCCGGTATACTTGTTTTCCAGCGTGAAGCCGTAGCTTCCCTGAGAGATCCGCTTGGCAGCATCAGATACCACCGCCACCGGCTCCACCACATTGTTGATGAAAATCAGGTTTGAGCTTAACACCAACAGAAGACACAGTAAAGCCACCAGCACCACTGCCAGCACCGTCATCCGCACCTGAACGTTGACCTGCCGCAGGGAGGTGACGAATCGCAGGACGCCTACCACCTTGCCGTTCACCGTCAGAGGGTGCGACACCGCTAAGATCTGTTCTCCCGTCTTGGGGTCCGCGCCCCGGAAATAGCTGATACGGTTGGTTTCCACCGCTCTGGAAATATCCTCCGTTCCGGGGCGGGTGCCTACCGTCAGATTAGATGTGGAGGACGCCTGAATACGGCCTATGCTGGACAGGAACTGCATTTCTACCCGTTCCTTGTCCGCATAGTCGGAAATGGCCTGATTGGCCCGCTGCAAGTAGTTGGCGAACCCCTGATCCATAAAATAGTCCACAAAGGCCCCGGACTGTGCCCGGGCCTGCCGTTCCAGACCGTCCAGCATTCCCTTATAATAGTAATTGGAAATGCCCAGAGATACGCCGCCCACGATCAGCGCCAGCAGCACGAAGATGGGCACCACAGAGTTGACGATCCAGCGCTGGCGGAGGCTCCGCACCCGCGTGGCTTTTCGTTTTTGACTTCCTTCCGGCACGAAGCATCTCACCCTTTCTTTTCCCATTTTGCGGGGCAAAATGGGAGCCCTTTCATCTTACTTGCGCGGCGGAAATGAATTCCGCCTTGCGCCAAGGTTTTGGCTCCGCCAAAACCCTTGTACGCGCCTGACGGCGCGCCCCGCCGTGCGGGGCCCTGGACAATGTGCCGTCAGCTTACTCGCTTCACGCATCCCATTTGTAACCATAACCCCAGACGGTTGTGATGAACGTGGGATTCTGCACATTGTCCTCGATTTTTAAGCGGAGGCGGCGGATATTCACGTCCACGATTTTCAGCTCTCCGAAGTAGTCCCGCCCCCAGACCCGGTCTAAGATCTCCTCACGAGACAGTGCCTTGCCGGGATTTTCCATAAACACCCGCATGATGGCATACTCCACCTGGGTCAGTTTCACCCGCTGGCCGTTTTTTTCCAGCGTCCGGTTGCGGGTATTCAGTAAAAAGGGCGGCTGGCTGATCTCACCGCTCTGGACCACTTCCTCCCCGCCAGCCCGGCGGAACAGCGCGTCCACGCGGGCGGTCAGCTCCGCCGGAGAAAAGGGCTTGGTCACGTAGTCGTCGGAGCCGGTCATCAGCCCCGTCACCTTGTCCATCTCCTGAGACCGGGCCGTCAGCATGATGATGCCGATTTTCGTATTGGTGGCCCGGATGCGGCGGCAGACCTCAAAGCCGTCGATCCCCGGCAGCATGATGTCCAAAAGAGCCACCTTGGTATCCGGGTTGGCCCGGAGCCGTTCCAATGCCTCCTCGCCGGTCTCAGCCTCGATCACATCGTAGCCCGCCCGGCGAAGATTGATGACAATGAAGCTGCGGATGCTGGCTTCATCTTCCAAAACCAGAATTTTCTTCACGAGAGCTCCTCCATATCCATCAGTTGTCCCCTGCGGACCATTCCGTGCCGATCAGGCTGAAGGATGCCCGCACCTCGTCCTCTGTAACGTTGTACTTCCAATCCTGATTGCCTTTTAGCAGTTCTCCCACATAGATGACACCGTCATTCCGGCCCAGAATGAACCGTCCCGTCCGCACCGCCAGCCGCTCCCGTTCGGAGCCGCTGAGGGCCGTGATCCGCAGCACCGGAACACAGGATTCCTCTCGGCTGCTGTCGGTATAGAATGTAATGCCGATCTCATCCGGCGATGCGGACCGGCCGACCCAGACCCGCTCCGGCCAGCCCTCCGGCAGCTGGAGATACCAGCCGTCGGCAACATCGTGATAGGTGGACAGGACCCGGGACGCGGTACCGGAAGCGTCATAGCTGATCCAGTCCACCCGCTGAGAAACGGCGTGGTCTGCGTCCTCGCCCTGCAGCGTCACCGTGCGGGGCACCTCCGTAACGCCGTCGCCGTTGATGTCCATGGGATACACGGAACAGAACCGGGACACCTCTCCGGAAACGCCGGTAATGGCGGAAAGCACCAGATTTGTCAGTTCTCCGCCCCGGAGAGCCAGTACGTCCGTAATGGCCCGCGCACCGTCCGCCACGCCGGTAATGAACAGGGCCGGGTCACTGGAGCGCAGTACGCCTACCGTAACTTTTCCCTGCTGGCTCAGTTCCGCCATGGTCATGGACACCAGCACGCTGGACCGCAGCGTCAGCGCGCCGTTTTTCGACACATAGCAGTCCGCAACGCCCTCACCGTCCTGATTGGCCCGGAGCACCGTCAGCTCCCGTTTGCCGTCTTTATTCAGGTCCGCCACGGCATATTTCACATAATTGGTCCGCATCAGTTCCCGTGCGCCGTCCGGCTCCAGGGAGTAGACCGCCAGCGCCTGCAGATCCATGCTGACCCGCCAGCCCACGATGATCTCCATACGGCCGTCGCCATTAATATCGCTGTAATCCACGCTGTAAATCGCCAGACCGCTGCCCTCAATGACCGCCGCCTGCCGGTAGCTGTTGTCATCATCCGCCGTAAATATATGGATCTTCAGGGGCTTCTCCCCATCGCTCTGGCGGAAGAAGGCCAGTGCCTCCTCCCGGCCGTCGCCGTCCAGATCCATCATCTGCACCGGCTGGATATTGCTGCCGGATACCGGAGCGGCGTATTCCGCGCCGCTTTCCTGGATAGCGCTGAGCTGCTTGTTCAGTGCGGTATACCGCTCCGGCAGTTCCGGCAGAGCGTACAGTTCCTCCGGGTCCAGCGTCAGCTTCGGCGCGGTACAGGCCGAAAGAGGCAGCACCGACAGCGCGATGCACAGTGCCAGCAGTCCTGACATGATCCGCCGCTTTCTTCTCACGGTTCCGCCCCCTTTCAATACACATATCAATACAAGGATACAATACCACATCTTCCTCAAAAATGGTAGTCCCTCTGCCTGATTTCAAGAGATTTTACAGGCCGTTCACGATTTGCGCTGCGAATACGTGAACACAGCCCCGGAGATGGAATCATCTCCGGGGCTGTTCATACACCTGTCATCCGCTATTCAGGAGATCGCCGCGGCGCCTACGGTGTAATCTCCCCAATGTCCCTGCGCATCCCGGCTGGCGGTGCAGTCAGTGAAGAAGTAGGCCCCCAGCGCGGAGCGCCACTTCTGGGCGTCAAAGGTCACGGTGTTCCTTGCGCCGTTCAGCTCATTGTCTCCGGTCTCCTGTTCTGTAATGGTGAACAGACAGCCGTCCCGCCAATGAGGGATCCCGTCGACCTCCGGGTCCGTGTCGGAGAGATACCCCTCCGCCGCCAATTCCTCGTAGCTCATGGTCATGGTCTCGGAAATATCGTGCATCCCGCCGAATACCCACACCACCGCCGCCTGCTCGCTATCGGACAGGCCGGTTTGGGACAGGTCCACAGAAAGCATGGTGATATCGCTGTTCAGGCCCTCGTCCACGGCCCACAGGTCATTCAGCACCCGGAGATACAGGGCACAGCGGTCGTCAAAGCCGTCGGAGCGGAGATTCACCGCCGTGACCCCCGCCAGCTGGCCGGGGTAGGTCTCCAGCACCAGATCGTAGGCAACCTCCACCAAAGCACCGGTCAGGGTTTTGCCGGGTAAGTCCTGATGCGCCCCCGGCTCGTTCCGGTCAAAGGCGTTGCCGTCCAGTGTCAGCTCTACATCGCGCAGGGACAGGGTATACACATCCGCCGAGTTACCATCTGTCTTAGCCAGCAACAGATTCTCCGGCTGCTCCTGGATGATCCGGAATGTCTCCCCCGCAGACACCGCCTTTTCGCCGGAGCCTCCCATCGTATCGGATACCATACTTTCTCCGGGGGCCTCCGCTGTCCGGCAGGTATTGCCGGTGCTGTCTGTCCGCCCGCACCCCGCCAGCAGACACAGGCACAAAATCGCCGCAAACAGTTGCTTCATAGAAACCGCCTCCTTTTTATTTCTACTTCTTTGTCGGCACAAGCGGCGATTTTGTTCCCGGTCCTGCAAATTTTTCCTGAAATAATTATTTTTCTGAAATTTGTGCTTGACATTTTGCTTCCGTTGCATAAAATAAGCATTAGATTAGAAGTCTAAATTTTTGCTTACAAAGGAGGGACAGCCATGACCCAGCGTGAGCGGCAGCTTTTGAACTGGATTGAAGAGAACCCCCTGATCTCCCAGCAGGAGCTGGCAGACAAGGCGGGGATCACCCGGTCCTCCGTGGCGGTGCACATCTCCAACCTGATGAAAAAGGGCTACATCACCGGCAAGGGCTACATCGTTAACACAGCCCCCTACGTCACCGTGGTGGGCGGCGTGAATATGGACATCGGCGGCTGGCCCGGCGAGGTCCCCGTCATGCAGGACTCCAACCCCGGCGTGGTGCGGATGAGCCTGGGCGGCGTGGGCCGGAACATCGCCCACAACATGGCTCTGCTTGGGGTGGATGTCCGGATGGTGACGGTGTTCGGCGACGACATCAACGCCCAGAAGATCGCCGCCAGCTGCGGCGAACTGGGCATCGACATTTCCCAGTCCCCGGTGATTCCAGATGGCCGCACCTCTACCTATCTCTTCATCACCGACGAAAAGGGCGACATGGCCCTGGCCGTCAGCGATATGGAGATCTACAAGCACCTGACCCCCCAGATGCTCTCCCAGCGGCTGACCCTGCTGAACGCCAGCCAGGCGGTGGTACTGGACACCAACATCCCCGCCGAGAGCATCCAGTACCTGGCGGACCACTGCACCGCCCCCCTGTTTGCCGACCCGGTGTCCACCGCCAAGGCGGTGAAGCTGAAGCCGGTGTTGGGCAAGCTTCACACTCTGAAGCCCAACCGTATCGAAGCAGAGCTGCTCTCCGGTGTGAAGATCACTGACGATGCCAGCCTCCAAAAAGCGGCGGAGACGCTGCTGGACACAGGTCTTCACCGGGTCTTTATCTCTCTGGGTTCTGACGGCGTGTTTGCCGCCGACCGGTCCGGGCAGCAGGTGCAGCTTCCCCCTCTGCCGGGAGCTATGGTGAACACCACCGGCTGCGGCGACGCCTTCATGGCGGCGATCACATGGGCCTATTTACAGGGCGCGGACCTTGAGACCGCCGCGAAGCGCGGCCTTGCCGCATCCGCCATCGCGATGGAGAGCGCCGACACCATCAACCCCGCCATGAGCGAGGACACTTTGCGGCAGCGCGCCGCCCTTTCCAACTGAAAACCAATTCAAAATTAAACTATATGGAGGAATACAACATGACGCTGAACAAATACCTGGACATCGCTCCCGAAGTGCAGAAGGCTCTGGACGAGGGCCGCCCCGTGGTGGCTCTGGAATCCACCATCATCTCCCACGGTATGCCCTATCCTCAGAACGTGGAGACTGCCCTGAACGTGGAAAAGCTCATCCGCGAAAACGGTGCCGTTCCCGCCACCATCGCCGTCATCGGCGGCCGCCTGAAGGCCGGCCTGTCCGAGGCTGAGATCGATTACCTGGGCAAGACCGGCGCCGGCGTCACCAAGGCCAGCCGCCGTGACCTGCCCATTCTGGTGGCCGAGGGCCGGGACGGCGCCACCACCGTCACCACCACCATGATCATCGCTCACATGGCCGGTATTCAGGTGTTCGCCACCGGCGGTATCGGCGGTGTCCATCGCGGCGCCCAGCAGACCTTCGACATCTCCGCCGACCTGGAAGAACTGGCCCACACCCCTGTGATGGTGGTCTGCGCCGGCGCTAAGTCCATTTTGGATCTGGGGCTGACTCTGGAGTATCTGGAAACCCACGGCGTTCCCGTCATCGGCTACGGCACCGAGGAGCTGCCTGCTTTCTACACCCGGAAGTCCGGCTTCAAGGTGGACTACCGCATCGACACTCCCGCCGAGCTGGCCAAGGCCTTCTATGTGAAGCAGGACATGGGTCTGGGCGGCGGCATGCTGGTGACCAATCCCATCCCCGAGGAATACTCCATGGATCACGAGGTCATCAACAAGGCCATCGACGAGGCCGTGGCCGAGGCCAACCGGCTGGGCATCCACGGCAAGGAGACCACTCCCTTCCTGCTGGCCAAGATCAAGGACATCACCGGCGGCGATTCTCTGGCTTCCAACATCCAGTTGGTGTACAACAACGCCAGACTGGCTGCCAAGACCGCCGGAGAACTGGTAGCTCTTGCCAAGAACTGAAAACTCTGCTAAAATGGACTGGTCGGGAATTTCCCGGCCAGTCCTTTTTTCGACTGCAAGCGCAAAGCAGGGAGTAAGCCTCCCAAATCATAGAAAAGCAGGTAATGAACGATGACCATGATGCGTCTTGCCAAGACCGTGGTGGAACCCACGGCGAAAAATGGTTTTATTTTTACGATCCTCGGCACCAAATGGGGATTCCTTTGGCTGTGGCTCCTGATCATCAATGTTGCGGCGTTTCTGGCCTACGGATTGGACAAGCTTCTGGCTAAGCTGAAGGCCCGCCACGAGAAGGTCCCCCGCCTGCCGGAGAGAAATCTCCTGCTGCTGGCCATCGTAGGCGGCGGTATCGGCGCATGGCTGGGCATGGAGGTTTTTCGCCACAAGACCCAGCACCGCTCCTTCCGGGTCATTGTACCTCTGTTCACCTGCCTCTGGCTGGTCATCGTCACCGGCGCGTATCTCTATTTCAACGTGTTCCGCTGATTCTCTTTTCATCTGACAAAACCCCACCTCCGACGGACAGTCCGCCGGAGGTGGGGTTCGATCATATAGAAACTTTTTTACAGGGCCGACACAGCCTCATTTACGGCATCCTCGCAGGAGCGCATGGCCAAAATGGTCTTTTCCATCAGCTCCTCAATAGGCCAGCCCAACCGCTCCGCACCGGTGTTGATGACGTCCCGGGAGCAGCCGGCTGCAAACTTCTTGTCCTTATACTTCTTCTTCAGGGAGCTGACCTCCATATCCTGCACGGACTTGCTGGGCCGCATCCGGGCTGCGGCCCCAATGAGACCCGTCAGTTCGTCGACGGCAAAGAGGACCTTTTCCATTTCCTCCACGGGCTCCACATCGCAGCAGATGCCATAGCCGTGGGAACAGACCGCGTGGATCAGGTCCTCAGAGCAGCCGATCTCCTGCAAAAGCTCCGGGGCCTTGACGCAGTGCTGCTCCGGCCACTTTTCAAAGTCCACATCGTGGAGGAGGCCCACGGTGGCCCAGAAATCGGCATCTTCACCATAGCCAAGCTCGTTGGCATACCAGCGCATGACGCCCTCTACCGTCAGGGCGTGCTGAATGTGGAACGGCTCGCTGTTGTACTTTTTCAGCAGAGCCAGGGCTTCTTCTCTTGCAGGACAGGCTTTCATAGGGATCGCTCCTTTGTTTTACTTATTTCAGTGTCTCCGGCTCCGGGTCGGAAGGCAGTGTCAGAAAATAGTCATAATAGGGCAGCAGAAATGTGTAGCCGGTTTTAATCCGGTCCACCACATCCCGGCTGAACAACTCCTCCGTCAGTTTCTCCTCGTGGGTGATGCTGATGGTTTTCATCTGGAACCATGGCGCCAGCAGCTCCGACGGCGCGCCTGCCTTGGGACGCTTGTAGGTATCGCCGCCCAGAGTAAATTCCGTCTGGCTACGCAGCGCCTTCGTCAGCTTTTCCATGGGCTTCGGGTCCCGGACAATCCGCGAGCGCAGCTTGGCCATGTCCATGGGCCGGGCCATCCAACAGCCCATACCGTAGCCCCAGTAATCCGGCCCCAACTCAAACCAGAAGGTCGGCCGGGTGGTCCAATCCTCGGTGGGACGCTCCACGCAGAACCAAAGGTGGTCCTTATAGGGTCCCCGGCCGTGGAGCCGCCGGGCGTCCCGGTAGATCCGGGAGACACGGCACACCATGGGGTCATCCGGCCGCTGTTCGGACAGAAAATCATAGATCTCCGCCCCCAAGTCCTTCATGGGGCGGTAAAGCTCGCTTAAATAAGTCTCCTTGTGGGCTTCAAACCAGGGGCGCTCGTTATTGAAGCGGATGCCCCACAGGAAGTCCACAGTGGCATCGGTAAATCCGGTAAACATAGCTCTCCTCGCAATCGTTTTTCATATTGCGGCTATTGTAGCACAGGTGACGGCGGCCTTGCAACAGGAAAACTATACAATTCCTACTGCTTTAATAGGCTTGTGCCGCAAAAAAGAACTCCGGCAGAGCCGGAGTTCTTTCAACATGCAGATTATTCTGCGGCGTAGACGGAAGCCTGCTTCCGATCCTTGCCCAGACGCTCAAAGCGCAGGGTGCCGTCCACCTTGGCAAACAGGGTATCGTCAGTGCCGATGCCCACGTTGGTGCCGGGATGGATCTTGGTGCCGCGCTGACGCACCAGAATGTTGCCGGCCTTGACGAACTGGCCGTCCGCGCGCTTGGCGCCCAGACGCTTGGAGTTGGAGTCACGACCGTTCTTGGTGGAGCCGCCGCCCTTCTTGTGGGCGAAGAACTGCAAACCGATCATCATCATAATAAAGGACCATCCTTTCTGTAGATTTCAGGGAGAATTATTCATCCTCCAGAACTTCGATATGTTCGGGATACTCGTCGTGGAGCTGAGCAAAGTAGACCATCATGCCCGTCAAAAGTGCCTGACAGGTGCTCTCCGCTGTCTGGCCGAGGCTTCCCGGCAGACGGAGGGAGATCGATGCGTCACTTTCCCGCACCTTCACGGATGCCGCCAGACCCAGCACATCGTTCACCGTGGTCTCCACGAGACGAACGGCGCTGGTGATCGCCGCGCAGACAATGTCCGCACCGGCCTCAGCGTAACCGCTGTGACCCTGTACGTCAAAGCCTGTGATCCGGCTGCCCTGACTGCGGAAGGTGATCGTCGTCATGCTCAGACAGAGATCTTGCCGATCTCAACCTTGGTGTAAGGCTGACGATGGCCCTGACGTTTCCGGTAACCCTTCTTGGGATTGTACTTGAAGATGCGGATCTTCTTGCCCTTGCCGTTCTTCACGATCTTGGCCTCCACGGAAGCACCCTCCACAACGGGAGCGCCGAACGTAGCCTTCTCACCATCGATGATAGCCAGGACCTGCTCGAACTTTACGGTATCGCCAGCCTCGTTGTCCAGCTTCTCGATGTAGATCACATCACCCTCGGACACCTTGTACTGCTTGCCGCCAGTCACGATAATTGCGTTCATTCTTTTCAACTCCTTCATTTACGGGCTCGCTGTCGGGGGCGATTTCCGAAGAAATACTTATAACCCATTCAAAGCGGCTCTATTATTATATCTGTGCACAGTCAATTTGTCAACGGTTTTTCCTAAGAAAAACAAGCAAAATTCGTTTGCAAAAGTAAATGCAACCCCACCATTGCATTTAGTCTTACAAATCTCAGTGTTGCATTTACTCGTACAAACGCAGGTGTAGGTTTCATCACACACTGAAAAATAAGAACTCCAGAATCTAAATTTGATTCTGGAGTTCTCGTTTTTATCCGAACAGCTCGTCCAATTTTTCTTGGAGCGTCCCTTTCTTTGCGTAGGGCAGGGCATCAAGCTGCCGGAAATTATGCTTGATGTCCTCCATACCCTCATTAAAGCCGAGGATATAGGATAACGCAATATGATAGATGATTTCTGTTGGAGCCAATCCATAGACCTGTTTCTCAAAAATATGGCGAAGGCGTTCTTTCGGGTCAGGGAACTGTTCCTTCATTCGCTCACTCTGATACAGGCGCTTGACGATTTCTGTGATGTATAGGCCGGATTTCATGTAGAGGTCGATAAAGGTTTTATCCGGGTCATCGAAACAGCCGGGATTCTCAGTTTCAAGCATATCCACCATCTTCTTGACCATTGTCTTCGGGGTGAAGATTTGGTTGGTCTTCTGCGGCGGGATATAATCGAAGATGTCCTCGATACTCTTTTCATCGAAATAATCCGCCAACTTTTTCTTGAGCCGAAGGAATTCCTTCACCGAGTCATCGAATACCACCGGGTCAAAGAGATTGCCCGCAAACTCCTTTTTCTCCCCTGTCTCAGCGTCCTTGTACTTACCGCCGTCACGAAGGAAACGGAACTGGTCGAGGGTAATGCTTGTCACCTCAAGGAACACAGGATTCGGGATAATGGCATTGAAGGTTGCCAGCGTAACGGTATCATTGCCATAGGCCATCAGGAATGACGGTATCGTACGGGAGAAGCCCCTCAGGTGGTCCCTGATGGAATCTTCTATACCCGTTTTTTCCCGTTCCTTGATTTTCTTCTCAACCGTCTCAACAACATCCTGCGTAGATGTTTCAATGAAAGTCTTTACGGTATTGGAAAGCTGGTCCTACAAATTGGCTTGCAAGTCCTGCTTTTTCTGTTCAAATTCTTCTTTGATTTCCGTCTCAGTTTTTCCAGTCTCATGGCGAGAGCGCATCGCCGCCAAACGGTCTTTCTCCGCAATTTTCTGCTCGATTTGGTAGTTGTTATGTCTTTATGAGCAATGCGGATGAATTGATGGTCAGCGAAAAGACTGCCTATAACTATTTGAACGCTGGCCTTTTTGACGCTGATATTACCCAGCATTTCAGATGTCAAACAGAAAACTTTCAGGGGTGCGATTTACCTTTACAAAAAAGTAAGCGGCAATCGGACCTCTGGGAGTTTTTTGCCTTTTTCCCGATTTCTTGCCTTATGCTATTGATTTTAACACATTCTACGCCATTGAAAAGAGAATTTCCCCATACTTGTAAGAGTGAATCGAAGTTTTTGAACTTTGCTGTTGCATTTACTTCTTACAAACTTGCATTTACTTTTGCAAGTGAGCAAAAACAAGCAAATTTCTCGATAAAATTCACTTGCCGGAGGTATTCCCCCCAGTTTTCGGGCCAGAGGTGAATATGCCGGCCGAAAACTACACCCTGACCGTTAGCCGTCCGACACCCTGACCGCTGAAAACGGACACCCTTTTCGCTGGTCCTACACCGAGGCCGTGGTGCATGCACCACCACGTCGGTCCACGGACACCGCCTAAATGGTGCACAGTGGCCGGGCACATGGTGCACCCGGCCGCCGGGGAAATTACTCTGTCATACCCATGCGCTTGCGCATTGACTCGCCCTCGATCTGAACCGTGTACGCGTTGTAGATGATCCGGTCGCAGATCGCGTCCGCCAGAGTTGGATCATACAGATTTTCATGCCACTCACTGGTGCCATACTGGGAGCAGAAGATGGTGGACGCCACCTTGTTCCGAGCAG
>ERZ1106935.2570-NODE-2570-length-11962-cov-4.675821_pt1 | contig 11962 bp, 11 predicted proteins | sample MGYA00403666_ERZ1106935 | MGnify/ENA primary metagenome ERZ1106935 (study PRJEB35170, sample SAMEA104062452) | human gut metagenome | biome: human gut; feature: human-associated habitat; material: faeces | place: Denmark | collected 2012-11-20 ... | reverse complement strand
TAACCGCATATGCCAGTGCTTTTTTTGCCTGACTGGTATATCCTTCTCTCATAATACTATTGTCTCCTTCATGTTTCGTCTGCGTAATTGCTGTAAATTTCATCTACAAGCTGATGTACTTCTTCTTTTGATATATTTTTGCAGACGGCTTTTGCAAGAATCACCTGCAGATCTTCGCGCAGTTCCTGTATGGCATACAGTTTATCCGCATCGATAGAGATAACGGCTCCTTTTCTTCGGTCAATCGAAAGAAGTCCCTCCTGCCGGAGTACGCTGTAGGCCTTATTTACGGTATGCATGTTGATACCGATATTGTCTGCGAGCTGTCTTACCGAAGGTAGAGTATCTCCTTCCTGAATTCTGGAAGTGGCAATACCCAGAATAATCTGATTTCTCAGCTGGATATAGATCGCTTCATCGCTGTTGAAATCGATCTGTATTGTCTCATAATACATAGTTACACCCTGCTTTCTCGTATCGTTTTGTTATACATATGTTATAACAATTCGCAAACTTTGTCAACAAACGGTTTCCCTACCTGTTTTTCTCGTAGATGATCTGAAGACCTTTCAGGAGCAGATTCTCATCGATGATGATGTCATGTCTGCAGTGCGGAATCACAGCTTTCGCCAGACCTCCGGTAGCCACAATCGTGCATTTGCAGCCAAGTTCTTCTTCCATCCGTTCGATCATGCCGTCGATGCTGGCAGCGTTTCCATAAATCATACCGCCTTTCATACAGTCCAGCGTATTTTTGCCAATGACTTTTTTCGGTGCTGTCAGACTGGTCTGGCTAAGCTGCGCGGCATTTGATACGAGAGCATCCAGCGAAGTACGAAGTCCCGGAAGAATCACGCCTCCGATGAAGCTTCCTTTCTGATCAAGTACACTCATCGTCGTGGCAGTTCCCATATCGATAAGAATCTGCGGACATGTGTATTCATTCAGCGCTGCTACTGCTACAACAACAAGATCGCTTCCTGCCGTTGCGGGGTCGTCCAGTTTGATATTAAGTCCGGTCTTCACACCGGGGCCGACAACTTTGACCGGCTTTTTAATCACTTTTTCTGCCGCACTCCGGCAGAGCTCTGTCACCTGCGGAACAACGGAAGAGATGATACCTCCTTCGATCTGCTCCACCGGAATCTCATACAGTTCCAGTACATTTTTCAGGCTGACTGCGTATTCCAGCTCTGTTTTTGCCTTGTCCGTGGAGAGTCTTTCGATGAAGTATGTTTTTTTCCCTTCCACACACCCAAGGACGATGTTCGTGTTGCCGATGTCTATTGCAAGGATCATGATTCAGGTTCCTCCTGTAAAAACTATGAAATGAAATTCTTGTGGTTTTATTATACATGGTGCGGCGCTTTGAGACAAGGAAAAAGACAGCAAGAAAAAGACAATTAAGTCGATTTCATACTGTCTTCTGAATATTTCATTTTGAATTATCTATTCTTGTTGTTCACAAAAATAAATTTTACATCATTCTCAAACGTACGATTTAGCAGAATTTGCCCTGAAAATGTTTGAGTACTATACATTTTTACATCATTCTCCAACCATTACTTACAGATTTAGGGGAGGTGGAAAGTTTGAGTACCATACATTTTTACATCATTCTCAAACGGAGGACTTTGTGCGTGGTTCTCTGGGATCGTTTGAGTACCATACATTTTTACATCATTCTCAAACGCAAGCCGCGCTGTTTCGGAGCTTAGCGATGTTTGAGTACCATACATTTTTACATCATTCTCAAACTATGCGTGACCTTGCAATCGAGTGCCTTCAGTTTGAGTACCATACATTTTTACATCATTCTCAAACAATCGCCTCTTCCTTTGAGATCCCGGCGAGTTTGAGTACCATACATTTTTACATTATTCTCAAACTCACGCTGTCCCTGATCGTAACCAATCAGGGTTTGAGTACCATACATTTTTACATCATTCTCAAACGAGAAGCAAGCACGAGAGGAACGCCGGAGGTTTGAGTACCATACATTTTTACATCATTCTCAAACCAGAAGTGTGGTGTACCGCGGGAAGTGCTGGTTTGAGTACCATACATTTTTACATCATTCTCAAACTTTCAGCAGCCGATTCCGATGTTCAAAAACGTTTGAGTACCATACATTTTTACATCATTCTCAAACTTGCCGCCAGGTTCTTTTTTATCGCTTCTTGTTTGAGTACCATACATTTTTACATCATTCTCAAACCATTCCATGATTCTTCCTTTCCGGGCGACCAGTTTGAGTACCATACATTTTTACATCATTCTCAAACGGGATTTTCTTATGGGGGAAACATGACAGAGTTTGAGTACCATACATTTTTACATCATTCTCAAACCCTTCACGCTTTCATTCTGCCCCGGAACAAGTTTGAGTACCATACATTTTTACATCATTCTCAAACGCTCCGTCGCCCTTGCTTCCCCAGATAAGTGTTTGAGTACCATACATTTTTACATCATTCTCAAACCGATAGCGTGTGTGTCTGTAAGTGCGCCCTGTTTGAGTACCATACATTTTTACATCATTCTCAAACCAAAGCCGATCACTTACCTTGTAAGCATATTGTTTGAGTACCATACATTTTTACATCATTCTCAAACCTCAAATTTAAAAATGAACTGCTTTCATCTGCACAAAACAGGTACTCAAACATCCGATGGATATTAATAGACATCACATCCATCTTTGTCAATTATATAATATTCTCTCTGATTCGAAAAGTCCCTTTGTATATTTTCTATGAAAAGCAAGGATATTTCATAGTAGCATGCCATTTGGGAGAGTTTGTTTATTTGTGTTTCGTTCAGATAGGATCGAATATTGACTAAAATCACCAGTTCTTTTTGGAGAAGTTCGGCCATAACTTTGATATATTGCGTTAATTTTTCCAGAAGTCCCATCTCTTTTTCGGTTTCTGTCTGAACTCCCATCAATTTTAGGAGTGCGCTCAAATCGATTTCCTCATTTTGTTCCAATTCGTACCCACTGACAGCTTCCAATTGATAGATGTATTTCTTCAGTTCCGCAATAATTCTCTGTGTTTCCAGAAACATTTCTTCATTTTGCGCACTTTTGACCAGCTCTGTAAATAACCGTTTTTGTATTCTGTGATCCGCAAAATCAAGAGAAAAGGGCGTTAATACCAATTCCACATCTCTTTTCATATTCAGCTCTGTGTCAGCTTTAGAAAGTACGAAATTCCCCTCCTCTCCCTGATTTTGTTTTTGCAGCTGCTCCACATATTTTAAAAACAGCTCCGGTGATTCTATAATCCATTCCGTGGGACAGTTCCGATGAATCGCAATAGGTTTTTCCAAGTCCACATGTACCAGTTTCATAAAATCACCAGCCTTTCATCCGTATTCAACACTTCGCTCTTTACGTTCCCAACAATCAGATCCATTTTCGCATACTGCTTCTCAGTCACCGTTAAAAGCTGTACCAGGCCTTCTTCCGGCTTATTTTTATGAATCTGATCCACGATTCCATTCACTGCAGTTGTATTTAACGCAAGCTTACAGTATACGGATTCCTGGAGCATCAGGAATCCGCTTTTCAATAAAAACTTTCGAAATCTCGCATATTCTCTTCTCTGATCGCCCGTCAGCACCGGAAGATCAAACAGTACCAATACTCTCATAAAACGATAACTCATAGGCCGTAAAACCGGATCAATGCACTGTCATTCTCATTTAAGGCATCAAATACACTTTTACAGTAAATTTTTATGGCATTATTCACATACTGTGTTTTCCCGTCTATCATGACTTCGTTGTTTAATACATTGACCAACTGTATTTTTTCCTCATGCGTAAATTCTTTCCTCTGCATTTGGATTACTTCCCGGTCAATCAGAACACGGAACGGTTCCATCAAATCGGACGCCAGATTAAACTGATTAAACATATTATCATGAAAGAGTCCGAGCTGTGTAATATAACCGCTCGCTACAATTTCTCTCGCAAACGCAGACAACAAAATGCTATATCCGTAATTCAGCGCTGCATTTTCCGGACAATCCGCAGTTCTGGTAAATGTCATGCCGAACAACGCATTGAAATATACCTTTGCCGCATGCCCTTCCCGGTTTGTCTCATCGTTCCAGCCAATCTCCTGTAAATATGATTCTAACAGACCCGCTTCTTCCTTTCCCAGATTTTTTAATAGTTCCTTCTGTTTTCGTATTTTTTCCGTCACAATCTCTGTCCAGATCGCTTCCTTACTGTGCCGGCTCCACTGAATCTGCTTTCTGATTTTATTGCTGGTATCATGACTTCCGTAATACCCAACCAGTTCCGACGATGGATTTCTCTTTTCATCGCAAAAAATCACTTTTATTTTCTTTTTGGTCAGCTCTGCCAGCAGACTTGTTGTGACTGTTGCTGCTGTTGACTCAATCAGAATGGTTGAGATTTCACTTAAATGTATTTTTGTTACTTCTTCATTTCGTACCACAAGATAACCAAGCTGATAGTCCAGCTTTGCCCGTTTGGAAATAACCACAATCCGCCAGCTCATAATGCATTCAGGTCTACTGCCTGCTCGTAAATACCGGTTGGCGATTGATGAATCATTTCGATTCGACTGCAATCGGTTATATTTTTGTTGAGATACAAAATTCCTGCTCTTCCAGATCCTCCAATTAATTTCAAATCAGCGGTAACACTCTGGCACTGGAAAAAATGTAAAATTTCATACAAAACGATACACTTTTCTTCTATGCATAATTCTTTAAATTTTTCTCTTTTTTCCGTTAATGTCTTTGCCTGTGCTCCAAGTTTTTTTGCATATACCGTATTTGTTAATTTATTTAAAAAGGTTTCATACAACATCACCACCTTCTTTTCTTCTAAATGGTCGGAATCGTAAATTTTCAGTTCTTTATTCTGTTTTTTACGTTCCACGTACTGTACTATTTTTTTCAGTATTTCTGTTTCTTCCTGGGAAAGTACCAGCTGATTTGCACCTTGCATCAATAGCTGATCCCCTGATCTTCCGGAAACCCACATATAAAATCCGTCCACACAAAACAGAGTATCTATTTTGATTTCCGGCACCAGCACTCGCGGATTCTTTAACTGTCTTTCCTCTTCCAGATACCGAATTATATTTTCTTCTGACTTCTGAATTTCCTTTTTCAGACGAATCGGCACATACTCGATTGTTCGTATTTTCTTTCCCTTTTTGCCCTCCGATTCTGCCAGTACAAAGTAAGCTCCCGCCTCTTTGTTATATCCTCCATACTTCTGTATATCACAAAGCCGTTCATCACTGCTCTTGATCGGAACCTGACCTTTTCCTTTTTTGACAATCTGCTGGTCAAACAATGCACCTGTTGCCTCATACGATCTTCGCGTCACAAGAATGTTGTTCTTTTCCATAAACTTTCGGACTGTCACAATGGTTCCGTTCCCGCCTTCCCAGGCAATTTCTCCGTTTCGTTCAATTCTTTCCTGTTCAAACATCTTCTTCAGATTATAACTTCTTCCCGGATTTTCCTTAATGAAGTGAATCGGATTTGATGTGAATTTTACAAAATATGCGTTGCCAACGACAATATTCAAATAAGCATCCTTCGCATGATGATAATCATTCATCTCCCGTACCTTCAGAAATTTAAAATCCTTACGGAACTTTGAAACGGTTGGCGCTTTTACATAAACAATCTGTGTATCCGGGATCACCTGCTGCAGAATACTTGCTGCCGCTTTTGTACTCTGACGAGTTTCCACCAGCTGCCTGGAAATAAATCCAGCCAATTCAGACGGTTCAAATCCATTTCCTCTTATCAGCCGTTTATATTTTTCTTCACTGATCAATCCGGCATCCACTAAAGATTTCCAGAATGGCTGCATTTTTTTCCGAACTGTTTCATCGATCGGATATTTATCCTCTTTCATCTGATTACACTTTTTCTTTACAAGTACCCGGTTATCCAGGCTATCATCCATCACTTTGGACTGTGGAAAAATATGATCAATGTCATACTTCTGATTATCCCACAATTCCTCCAGTTCAATTGTTTCACCGGAATACATGCATTTTCCTTTTTGCGTATAATACAAATACAGCTTGTCTCTTCTCATTTCCGCATCGGAACGTTTTTCAATCTCATCTATCCAGTCTTTTTCTTCCGCTTTACATTTTTTATAGAGTTCCAGCAGTTTCTTTTTTCTTGAAGAGGTTCTTCCCTGATCGGTTTTTTCTCTTGCCATTTCTATAAAAACACGTTTCGGTGGGTTTCCCATCACTTTACAGATTTCCTTTACAATCAAAAGGCTCTGCCAAATCTGCCGCTTCACTGCCGGTGATACGTAAAGTTCCTCGACTAATTCATACGAAATATCCCGTTTTTTCTGTTCGTTTCCATTCTTTTCTTCGATTGCCGATGCAAACAAATATTTTTCGCTAAGCAGTTGCATCAGATTGTCATTCGTCTCCCACAAAGCCCGAATAATAGACCATGCCTCTCCCGTTTCCGGTGCCGGTGCTTCCGTCTCTTCCAAAAACACTTTTGAGAGTCTTCCCCAACCACGATACGGCAGTTTACTTATGCTGTCTCTTTGTTTTTCTGTCAACTCCGGAAACAGTTTCTTTAATCTCTGTTTCAGTATCGCTTTATCATCTCCAAACAGCGTTACGTTCAGGATGATGCATTCTTTTTCCGCCTGGTTCAGTGACAGATTTGTTAATTTCTCTTTAAAGTCATGGTATGCCGTAAGAGAACTCTTGAAATCACCATCAATTCCGGTAATTTCAACTTCTTTTCCGGTAATTCCTTCTTTCACTAAATAGTTTTTCAGTTTTTTCTGTGTAACTTTTCTGCTTTTCTGGAATACTTCTTCATATATTTTCTGTTTCTGCTCTACAGATATCTTTTCTCCATCCAAACGCAGATTATTTAATTCATTTAAAACTTCGTATTTGCTATACAGCAGAGAATACTTTGGTAAAACATCTTCACTTGGCAGATAAGTACATTTATTCGTCATTCTTCGAATAAACTGCTCTGCACTTGCTTCCAAATCTACCATCTCATCGAAGTTCCATGGATATATTTTGCCTTCTTTTCGTACCGCCCAGTTACTCTTCTCCCCTTTTTTTCGAATTCCGTTTAAGGGTCCTACGTAGTACGGAATGCGGAATGTGAAAATCTTTTGAATCTTCTCTCCATTCTCTTTCAGTAGCGGAACTTTATCTTCCAGATTTTTCAGGATTGCATTTAATTCATATAAATGAATCTGATACGGAATGACACTGTTGTCTTTTACAGTCTGTTTCGGAAGAAACGTTCCCATTTCCATTTCCTTCTGCATACAGGATGCTTTCGTCACATCTGATATCTTGCCCAGAATATTCTTTTTCAGATAACCGTAAAAGTCTTCCTGGCTACATTGCTTTGGTGCCTTGATATACGCATAATAATTAGTTTTTTCGTCCTTTTTTGCAAACAGTCTCTGATATTCTTCCCTTGAAAGATTCTCTCTGACCAGCTTTTTCAGATCTTTCAGATCCTTTTTATGCTTTTCATAAAGTGCCACTTTTGCCTCTGAAAGAGAAGAATAGTTCTGCAAAATATCAGCCAGAACAGCCCAATCGTACACTGCTTTTGCGTGTTCAATTAATGCATATTTTTCTCCCAGCTCTGCTTCGATCTCTCCAGCGTATTCTTCATAACCTGCATCTGCGAAGCAAAGTTTTGGCCGTTCCAGTGTATCCATCTGTTTTTCCCCAAACAGATTTCCCAGTTTTGCTGTTCCACCGGTAATCAATCCCAGCCACTCTTTTTCACAGGATGTTTCTGCCCGCATTGCTTTTACTGCTTTTGTCTTTTTCGCAGATTTGGTCAATGTTCGGTCTTTTAAAATTGCCTCTATTTCCTTGCTTCTTTCCACTCCAATCTCGGAAGAAAAGCCAAGTTCTTCTGCCCGCACTGCTTCAAGGAACTGTTCAAATGTTGTCTGAAATTCTCTTACCTGTTCGATATTTCCGTTTAATAGAAAATGGCCTCTGTGTTTCATCATATGATGCAGAGCAAGATATATCAGGCGAATATCAGGCGTTTCGTCAGTTTCCATTAACCATTTTCTCAGATGATAGATGGTTGGAAACTGTTTATGATATTCTTTGTCTGTGTAATCATCATCCGCAAACAATGCATAGGGAAGTTCCGGACACTTTCCCCGCCTGTCACGCTTATCCTCTGGCCAGTAACGACTCTCTTTCATTCTGCGAAAAAATCCATCATCTATCTTTTCTACTTCTTCCGCAAAAATTTTCTGCAGCAATTCTATTCTCCAATTACGACGATCCAATCTTCGTTTTGCTGTCCGAAACCCTCTTCTCTCTTCTGCAGTCTGTGCACTGTCAAATAGCCGTACACCCCAAAGTGTTTTTCCATGTGCGCGCAAAATTTCGTACTTCTCATTTGTCACAGCCCATCCAACCGAACTGCTTCCCATATCAAGTCCGAGATAATATTCCCCTTTCATCTGTTCTTTCCTCCATTTTCTACATTTTATCTAATTTTACCATATATTTTGATTTTTTACATCTTTTCTTTCCTATTTTCAACAATTCTACTTCCTGGTTCTTGCTGTTCTCACAGTACTGAATCATAACCATGTTTCATTTCTAATTTTAGACAACAAAAAAACTGCTGTCTATGAAGACAACAGTTTTCGTTCCACACACTGTGGACCATCTAACGATGGCGTTTTCGATAAATCGTTATTTGAACTTATGATGTAAAATTTAGTATGGTACTAAACTATCTACACTATACTTCTATTTTTTCCTTTCGTCAATCTTTTTTAGAAAGTTTTTATGATAATTATTCCATTTTTTTCTCTTGCGTCCTTCTTGTTTTTATGGTAAAATATATTTTGTTCTGATTACGAACACTGCCGCTGTGGCGGAATTGGTAGACGCACTTGACTCAAAATCAAGCGGTGAATAACCGTGCCGGTTCGAGTCCGGCCAGCGGCATAGCTAAAAAAGATCTGCAAAAACGAACGTTGATGCAGATCTTTTTTTATTGTCTTCCCTTCAAAAAAGCAGCTTTTGAAAGAAAGAAAACCCCTTTCGCAGAACCCGCCATCTGCCGCACGGTTCTTTTTGAAAGGGGTTTTACTGTTGTTACCTCTTATTTATTTCCAAACATCTTTTCATACTCCGGTGTTCCATCCAGTGTAGCGAAGTAGTCCTTCGGGGTTTCTGCGCGGCGGATGACTTCAAAGCTGCCGTCCTCTTTTAACAGAACCTCTGCAGATTTTAATTTTCCGTTGTAGTTGTATCCCATGGAAAATCCATGTGCGCCGGTGTCGTGGATGAAGAGGAGGTCTCCGACTTCCACTTCCGGAAGCATGCGGTCGATCGCGAATTTATCGTTGTTTTCGCACAGGGAACCTGTTACGTCATATTTGTGGTCGCACGGCTGATCTTCTTTTCCCATCACCGTGATGTGGTGGTAAGCGCCGTACATTGCCGGCCGCATCAGATTGACCGCGCATGCATCACAGCCGATATACTCTTTGTAAATGTGTTTCTGATGGATTGCGCGCGTAACGAGTCCGCCGTACGGTCCCATCATGAAACGGCCCATTTCCGTATAAATTGCAACATCGCCCATGCCGGCCGGAACGAGGACTTCATCGTACACTTTATGTACACCCTCACCAATCACGCGGATGTCATTGCCTTCCTGACCTGGTTTGTACGGGATTCCGACACCGCCGGAAAGATTGATGAATTTGATTTTTACGCCTGTCTCTTTCTGCAGCTTTACAGCCAGCTCAAACAGTGTTTTTGCCAGAACCGGGTAGTAATCGTTGGTTACGGTATTACTTGCAAGGAAGGAATGGATGCCGAACTCTTCTGCCCCTTTTGCCTTCAGAATGCGGAATGCCTCAAAAATCTGCTCGGTTGTCATACCGTATTTGGCATCTCCCGGATTGTCCATAATATCGGTGCTGATTTTAAACAGTCCGCCCGGGTTATAACGGCAGCAGATTTTCTTCGGAATGTAGCCTAATGTTTTCTCAAGAAAATCAATATGTGTAATATCATCAAGGTTAATGATCGCACCAAGCTCTGCAGCCAGTTGATACTCTGCAGCCGGTGTTACGTTGGATGAAAACATGATTTTATCTTTCTCAAATCCCATCGCATCGGAAAGCATCAGTTCCGTGTAAGAAGAGCAGTCGCATCCGCAGTCATATTCACCCAGCATTTTGATCAGTGTCGGGTTTGGATTCGCTTTTACAGCAAAATACTCACGAAATCCCGGATTCCAGGAAAAAGCTTCCTTTACCGCTTTCGCATTCTCACGAATTCCTTTTTCATCGTAAATGTGAAACGGAGTTGGTACTGCTGCTGCGATTTCTTCCAGTTTTTCTTTTGTTACAAAAGGCTTCTTCGTCATTCTCTTTTGTCTCCTTCTTCTGCTTATTTTGCCTGAATAATGTGAAGCATGTTTGTCATATATCCTTCACCCGTCACCTCGTTGGTGGCAGGGTCTCCGGCCGTAAAAATAACCATATCACCGCGTTCTACAAGCTCCTCACGGCGCACCATATACATAGCATGGGAAATGATGTTCTCCGTAGAATCTTCCTCGTATCCGGTCACCGGACGAACGCCCCAGTAGAGCTGCATTTTTCTTCTTGCCCATTCATATGGGGTAACGCCGTAAATCGGTACGCTCGGACGAAGGTTGGAAATCAGTCTTGCGGTCTGACCGGACATCGTCGGGGTCACAATGCAGGCTGCTTTGATGTGTTCTACCATAGAAACGGCTGCACTTCCGACTGCTGCGGAAACATTCAGCTTTCCTTCCAACGCTTTTCCATCGCGGTAATCTTCGAATTTCAGATAGCGCTCTGTCTGCTCGGCAATCTCTCCCATCATGGTAACTGCCTCGATCGGATATTTTCCGGCTGCTGTTTCGCCGGAGAGCATGATCGCGTCCGTTCCATCATAAATTGCATTCGCAACATCGGCTACCTCTGCACGGGTCGGACGCGGGTTCCGGATCATGGAATCCAGCATCTGGGTTGCCGTGATAACCGGTTTGTATTTATGATTGCATTTTTCAATGATGATTTTCTGTACGTGCGGTACCTGGCACGCCGGAATCTCTACACCAAGGTCTCCCCTTGCAACCATCACACCATCTGCCGCATCGATGATGCTGTCGATGTTCTGCACACCTTCCGCATTTTCGATCTTGGCAATGATATCAATATGCTCTCCTCCGTTTGCCACAAGGAACTCACGGATTTCGTTAATTGCCTCTGCATTTCGGATAAAAGAAGCCGCTACAAAATCAATATCCTGTTCAATACCAAAGAGAAGATCTCCTTTGTCTTTCTCCGTCAGGTTCGGAAGATTGATCGAAACGTTTGGTACATTCACGCCCTTTTTTTCTCCGAGCTCGCCGCCGTTTACTACGGTACAGACAATTTCCGGTGCATTTACTTTTTCTACGCGCAGGCCGATCAGACCATCATCGATCAGAATTGTGTCTCCCTCTTTGATATCGTCGGTAAGGCCGGTGTAGCTGACAGAACAGTGATTTTCATCTCCGGTCTCCTGAACGGTTGTCAGGGTGAAGGTCTGTCCGGTTACCAGATTTACTTTTTTTCCATCTTTTAAAACGCCGGTACGAATTTCCGGTCCTTTGGTATCCAGAAGGATTGCCACAGGAGTTTTCAGCTCTTTTCGAAGCTCTTTCAGCATATCCATACGCATTTTCTGCTCATCGTGGTCTCCATGAGAAAAATTAAAACGAGCAACATCCATTCCGGTTTCAATCAGTTTTTTCATCAGGTCACGGGAGTTGGTATTTGGTCCCATGGTGCAGACAATTTTCGTTCTTCTCATACTTTCTCTCCTTCTTTATTTTACATGTTCATGCGTAAACAGGTGATCCTGGCAGTATTCATA
>ERZ1106935.2560-NODE-2560-length-12001-cov-4.153859_pt1 | contig 12001 bp, 8 predicted proteins | sample MGYA00403666_ERZ1106935 | MGnify/ENA primary metagenome ERZ1106935 (study PRJEB35170, sample SAMEA104062452) | human gut metagenome | biome: human gut; feature: human-associated habitat; material: faeces | place: Denmark | collected 2012-11-20 ... | reverse complement strand
ATGAAAATGAGATACTATTGATTTTAGTTAAGATAAATGCTATAATATTTCATAAATCTAACAGAGGAGAGGATAAAATGCCAATATTTTATATATCGGATATGCACATTGGACACCAAAACGTCCTGCACCATGACAATAGACCTTTTACTGACATCAACCATATGCAGGCTGTCATGACGGCAAATTGGAACAGCACCGTTTCCGATAGCGACGAAGTTTATATCCTCGGTGACTTTGCATGGAAAAACGCTCAGGGGCTTGAAATGCTCTATCAGCTTAATGGTAAAAAGTATCTTATCCTCGGCAACCACGATAAGCCCACAGAAGAAATGAAAGCCTGCTTTCAGTGGGTAAAAGACTATGCAGTGATAAAAGACGACGAAACGCAGGTGGTGCTTTCTCATTATCCTATCGCCCATTGGTATAATCAATATCGTGGCGCTGTTCACCTCTATGGTCATGTCCATAACACCAAGGACTATCAGGCGTTTTTGCAGTATGCACAAATATGCAAAAACCTTGCCATACCATTTGAAAGCTATAATGTGGGCTGTATGCTCTATTATATGGACTACACCCCCAGAACACTTGATGAAATAAGGAGGAGCGCAAAATGATACTTATAACAGGCGATATCCACGGAAGCCACGATATCCATAAGCTCAGCAACAAAGGCAACCCCGACTTCAAGGATATTTTCAACAGCATGACAAAGGATGATTACGTTATAATTTGCGGAGATTTCGGACTTGTATGGAACAATGATAAGGAAGATATGTGGTGGAGAAGCTGGCTTAACGACAGACCTTTCACCACCCTCTTTGTTGACGGCAATCACGAGAATTTCGACCTCCTGAACGCTTATCCCGTAGAAAACTGGCATGGAGGAAAGATACACCGAATAGCCCCAAGCATTATCCACCTTATGCGAGGACAGCTTTTCGATATCGAGGGCAAAAGCTTTTTCACCATGGGTGGCGCAGAAAGCCATGACAGAGAGTTTCGCACCATAGGCATAAGCATATGGGAGCAGGAGCTTCCTAATAACAAAGAATACGCCCAAGCACTTTCCACCCTTGAAAAGTGCGGATACAAAGCCGACTATGTTATAACTCACTGCGCACCTACAGATATCGAATATGAGGTGGAGCATGGAAAATGCACGTCCGCTTATAATTTCTACTATTCAGAAAACAGGCTCACAGAGTTTTTTCGTGACCTTGCAGAGAAAATGCAATATGAACGCTGGTTTTGCGGGCATTATCACTGCGACTATGTGAGCAAACTAAACCCGAAGTTTGAGATACTTTATGATAAAATAGTCACACTGCCGTAATAGCCTGACCTATGAGCTTGTAAACAGCGCACCCCTTTGACTTCCCACCCCCGCCATGCTATAATGATAAATAAAGAGGTGACCCCACATGACCAATAAAGCATACTACCACCTGCCGGGGCTTTTCGAGTTTTATGACCTTTACGCCGCTTTCCTTCCCATATTCCGTGACCATAGAGATTATTTCTATGACTGGTGCGAAATAGGCTCTGTCTATGGCGCACCTGCCGACTGTATATGGGGCGGCGGACGGGCAGGCTTCGGCGAACATTCTCCACGAGAAGTCCTCGACCTTATGAAAGAATATAACATCTCCTCACGGCTGACCTTCAGCAATTCCCTGCTAAGAGAAGAACACCTTTCAGACAAAAAGTGCAACGAGCTTTGCAGGCTGTTTTCCCAAAGCCCGCTTCCACAAAACGGCGTGATAATATGCTCCGACCTGCTTCTTTCATATCTGAAAGAGAATTATCCCCACCTCTATTTTGTGTCCTCTACCACAAAAGTCCTCACCGAGTTTTCTCAGCTTGTAAACGAGCTTGACCGTGACGATTTTTCCTATGTAGTCCCCGACTTTCGCCTAAACAAAGCCCTGGATAAACTCTCCGATCTCACCACTGAGCAGAAAAACAAAGTGGAGTTTCTTTGCAACGAATGCTGTTATATAGGCTGTGCAGACCGAAAAAACTGCTATGAAAACGTCAGCCGCAAAAATCTCGTTGAAAGCTGTCCCGACCATGTTTGCAAAGCACCAAATGCCGCAGAGGGCTACCGCTTTTCAAAAGCCATGGAAAGCCCTGCCTTTATCGGCATAGAGAATATCAAAAACACCTATCTCCCAATGGGCTTTTCAAACTTCAAGATAGAGGGCAGAAGCCTTGGAAGCGCCTTGATACTTGAATTTCTGCTCTACTATATGACAAGACCCGAACATCAGCTAAAGGTCAGAGAGCAAATTTATCTCGACAGTATGCTGGATCTGTTCTAACTATTCTTCACATTGCATATCTCCCATATCACAAGAAATATGTCACAAAGCTCATGTTACCCATGGCTTACTTGGAAACAAAAATCAAAATAAGTGTAAACAATGCCACTTTTTTGTTGAAACAGCCATTATAATATAGTATAATAACACAGTGCTTTGTCACAAAAAAGTTATAGGAGAATTTACATGAAGAAAATTATCGACATATTTCTGCGTTCTTTGCTCACAGGCGTGGCGATAGCCATAGGCGGAACAGTCTATCTGTCCTGCCCTAACAAATATCTGGGAGCGTTTCTTTTCGGCATAGGACTGTTTGTGATACTGTCTTTCGGCTTTAATCTCTTCACAGGAAAAGTCGGATATGCAGTGGAAAACAAACCCTCTTATCTCGGTGAGCTTGGCATAATATGGCTCGGCAATTTTGCAGGAGCCGTCCTCTCCGCCCTGCTTATTACCCAAACACGCATATCCACCATAAGCGACAAAGCCACAGAACTTTGCAATATAAAGCTTGGGGATAATATCACGAGCGTTTTTATCCTATCATTTTTCTGCGGAATACTTATGTTCGTTGCCGCAGACGGCTATAAAACTATCCAAAACCCTGTGGGACAGATACTTGCAATATTTCTCCCCGTTGTGGTCTTTATCCTCAGCGGCTTTGAACACTGCGTCGCTAATATGTATTTCTTTGCCATGGCAGACTTATGGAGCATTAAAGCCTTTGGCTACCTTATTATAATGTCCCTTGGCAACTCCATTGGCGGAATACTTATCCCCCTTCTGCGAAAAGGCTTTGTATCAAAAGCATGACGCCTATTTTTATAAGTTTATGTAACACATAAAAAAAGATACCGCAGTTCAAAAAGAACTGCGGTAAAAAAATGACTTCTGCTCTCAGGAACACAGTAAAGGGGGTATTATGAAAAAAACAAATAAAACAAAGGAGTCAATAGTAAACATAAGATAACAAATAAAACACAATTTAAACAACTTAGAAGGAGTGTGCAGAAGTCATAAGGCAATACCGCACAAGGCACGCCTGTCGGCTTTGTACGCAATCTGCTTGCAGATTTTCCGTCATATCGCACCAAAGCTTCTTGAAATACGCTAGTATTCCTGCGTCGCTTTAGCACAATCTGACGAAAAATCTGACGGCGCATCTTGCGCACAATCCTTGTGCGGTATTGCCTTGATTCGTTCCTGATGTATGTATTATATCACACTAAAAACCATTTGTGGTAACTTTTTTTGGACAGTTGCGACTTTTTTCAAAAAAAATCTGCACTCCGAAAATCCTAAAGCTTCCAGAGTGCAGAATTATCTTTTTCTGTAGAGGCGAACAGCGTTTGCCCCTTCCCACGTCTATCTGAATTGTCGCCTGTCTATCAAATAATATCCGCCCTGCGTTTACCTATCTGTGCAAACTCTTTGCGCCTTGTGATAAAGTAAGCCACTGTTACCGCAGTGCCTGTTATCACCCAGGAAACAGGGTAAACTATCATGAGCATAAGATAGCTTCTGTGAGCCGCATAAATCGTGTTCACCCACACAAGCCTGAACACACAGGTGCCAAGCACAGTTATGACCGCAGGTGTCATAGAGTGACCCATTCCCCTAAGACAGCCGCCCGATATCTCGTAAACGCCCGTAAGAAGCTCCAGCAGGCAAACTGACCACATTCTTATCATTGCGTAGTGTATAACGTTCTCGTCCGTTGAGAAGATCTGTATAAAAAGGTGTCTGCCAATAAGGAATATCAGACTCAGCCCAAGACAGCTTGCAAGCCCGATAAAGGTGCAAAGCCTGTATATCTTTTTACAGCGTTCCTTATCCTGAGCCGCAAAATTCTGACTTGTAAATGTGGTCGCAGTCTGAGCGAAAGCGTTTATCACAAAATATGCCATGAACTCAAAATTCTGTTCCGCTGTGCTTCCAGCGATACCGTCTGAACCGAAACTGTTTATCGCCGCCTGTATCACAACGTTTGACAGTGAGAAAACCATGCTCTGCAAACCAGCCGGCAAGCCTATCTTTATGATACCAAGGAGATATTCCCAGCGTATCCTGAGCTTTCTGAAATCAAGTCTCAGCATCTCCTCCTCGTGGGTAAGAAAGTAAAGTATCATGCAGGCACTGAAAAAGTTTGATATAACAGTTGCCGTTGCAACGCCTGCCACGCCCATTTTGAACACGATCACGAACACAAGGTTCAGAATAACATTTATAACGCCTGCGGTGATAAGAGCGTAAAGAGGTCTGGTGCTGTCGCCCTTGCTCCTAAGCACTGCCGAACCGAAATCGTATATCTCGATAAAAGGCATTGCAAAGAAAAATATCCTGAGATACAGCGTTGCAAGCTTTAAAACATCGTCAGGCACATTCATCATGCCAAGGAGTATCGGTGCAAGTATCTCGCCTACACCCAGTATGATAAATCCGCTTATGACCGCCAAAAGCACCACCGTATGTACAGCCTCGTTTGCCTTATCTTTTCTCCCCTGACCTATAAGCCTGGCCACCACAACGTTTGCACCAACAGAAAGCCCCAGAAAAAGGCTTACAATAAGGTTCACCAATGAAGAATTGCTTCCAACCGCCGCCATGGCTTTGTCGCTGTCAAATCTGCCCACCACCGCAAGGTCAGCGGAGTTAAAAAGCTGCTGCAAAATACTTGACAATGCAAGGGGCAGTGCAAAAATAACGATCTTGCCCACAAGCGGACCGTTTAACATATCTATTTTCTTATTTTTCATACCAGATCTTCTCTCATCTTTAAAATAACTATTTCTCACACCTAATATTATATCACACCATCAAAGCTATTTCAATACCCGAATTTGCACATAAGCACACACAGAGATGTGTAAAAATCTAAACATTACGACCATTTGTACAATTTTTTGAACTCTTTGCCTGTTGACAAAGGCATGAAATGGTGTTATAATAATATTCCACGGGAGGTGAGCAGTATGGCGATAGACAAAAAAGGCACAAAGCAGATTGCCGACAACCGAAAGGCACGTCACGATTATTTCGTGCTGGAGCAGATAGAGTGTGGTATCGAGCTTGTGGGAACAGAGGTCAAGTCTATAAGGAATGGCGGCGTCAATCTGAAAGACAGTTGGTGTTCTATCGAGGACGGAGAGATGTGGGTCAAGGGTATGCACATATCCCCTTATGAACACGGCAATATTTTCAACCGTGATCCACGCCGGGAGAGAAAGCTGCTGCTCCACAAACGTGAGATACTGAGGCTGTTCGGAAAGGTACAGCAAGAGGGTCTTACGCTTATCCCGATGTCGCTATATTTCAAAGGCAGCAGAGTCAAGCTTGCACTTGGGCTTTGCAAAGGTAAAAAGCTTTATGACAAGCGTGACGACATGGCAAAGAAAGCCGCACAGCGTGACATAGAGCGTGCCATGAAAGAGCGAAACTAACCTGGGGGTGTAAAGGTTTCGACGGGGGTTTTGAAGCACGATAAGCGAGTAGAGGAGCGCACACTCTTTAAACGGCGTACGTTTTAAAATTAGACGACAACGATAATTTTGAATTAGCTGCTGCTTAAGTCAGCGCTCGTCTTGCCTTAGAGTACCACGGCTTTGGTAAAGGCGTCGATCAGTGGTGAACGTTACAAAGCGACGGCTGTAGCCTTGTGATGTATCACAGCCTACCAAACACACAGGCGTGTCTGTTTGCCTTTGTGCAAGGGAACGGGAGTTTTCCGCAATAACAGAATACACTCGTAGAAGTTCGTGGGGATAGGCTTTCGGACAGGAGTTCGATTCTCCTCACCTCCACCAGCAGGGGCGTGCCCCTGCACCCAATCCGCTTTACTTTATGTAAGGCGGTTTTTTATTTCCAGCACGAAGCTCAGCACATTTCCCTGAAATCGCACTGATATTCCATAGCTTTTATATAAACTAAAACGAGCATACTATCACCCGAATAGTATGCTCGTTATTTATTATATAAGTCCTATTTCTCCTCCAGCCCGCTGAGCGAAAGCCTGCTCTCCATTTTCTGAACAGTCTTGCTCTCCTGCTTTGCGATCTTCGCTTCAAACCAGAAGGTCGAGCCTTTGCCCTCCTCCGATTGAACGCCGTATGCAAAGCCGTGGGCTTTCAGTATCTCCTGACAAATGGAAAGTCCAAGTCCTGTGCCTACCACGTCACGCTTTACCTTTGCGTCACGGTAGTATCTGTCAAATATCTTCGGCAGAAGCTCCTTAGAAATGCCCTTTCCATTGTCTGTTACTTCAATACGAACCACATCAGCCTTGTTTATCTGCTTGATACGAATGACCTTATTGTCACCCGTGTAGTTTATAGCGTTGTTTATAAAGTTGTAAATGACCTGATCCAGCTTTGCGATATCCGCCGTTATCACTCTGTCCTCGTCTGGGATATACTTGATATCATAACCATTTTGCTCTATGAGTATCTGATATCGAGTCATGCAGTCATTGAGCTTGTCAACTATAGAGAAGTCCGTGAGTTTAAGCTCCGCATTGCCCGACTCCAGCTTTGAAAGCTCCAGCAGATTATTTACCAGACTTGAAAGCCTGTCAGCCTCGTCGATAATGACTTGGATATGCTCCTGCCTCTTCACAGGATTATCCCCCGACAAGTCCCTTATCATTTCCGCATAAGCCTTTACCATAGTGAGCGGTGTTCTCAGGTCGTGAGATATGTTCGCAATAAGGTCCTTCCTAAGCTCCGATACCTTTTGTATCTCGTCCTTGGCATTGTTAAGCACCGTGGAAAGCTCCTCTATCTCACAATAGCCATGACCATTGAACTCCACCGTATAATCCCCTTCACCGAATTTCTTCGCCGTATTCGTAATGTCAACGATAGGCTTTGAAAGTCGCTTTGAGATATACATAGTTACAATAAAAGCAAGCTCAAAAAGTATGATAGTGATATAAATGAGCTGTTCTCTTATAATGCTTACAGTGGAATCTATCGGCTCTATTGAGCTTTCAATAAAAAGATACGCCTGCTTATCCGAATCATCAGTGTAGATAGACGTGCAGTAAAATATCTCCTTGCTCTTGAAATTCTCATTCTGAGCAATTTTCGTGATGTAGTTATCGTCCGACTGTTTTAGCTTAGATATCATCTTGAAAAGTCCGATGCCATAGCCCTTGTTTATGATCTTGTTAAGATGCGAATATGCTCCCATGTTGTTTTCCATCACAATAGGATTGCCCATTTCGTCCGTTATAACAATGCAAAGGCTGTTGTCAAAAGCCAGCGAGCGGTTCGTTACCTCCTGCTCGTCAGTGCCATATGCTTGGATTATCTGATTTGCAGCGTCTGTAATATCTCTTATCTTTGCCGACTGATAATATCTTTCCAGAAAAAAATACTGAAAAAGCCAAATAAGAATAAGAATAAAAGCCGTGAAGAAGATAAAATACATCCACACATATGACCGCAGACTTCTTTTCGCCTTTATCTCCGCCGTCTTATTGCTGACTTTTTCCTTGACTTCTGCAAGCTTACTGGATCTTTTCAAACTTATATCCCATTCCTCTCAGAGTAACAATAAGATTGCGGTATTTTCCAAGGCTGTTTCTCAGCATTTTTATGTGAGTGTCCACAGTTCTGTCGTCACCGTAAAAATCAAAGCCCCATACCTCTTCAAGAAGCTTCTCTCTTGAAAGCGCAATGTTCATGTTCTTCACCAGATAGAAAAGCAGGTCATACTCTTTCGGAGTCATGGAAACCTTCTTCCCGTCTATCTTTACCTCACGGGCTGTAAAGTTTATCTCTAATCCCTCGTATCTTATAACGTCCTCAGTACGCTGAGAAGCTGACGCACGGTTAAGCACCGCCCTTATCCTTGCCATAAGCTCCTTTGGCGAGAACGGTTTTACTACATAATCGTCAACGCCTATCTCAAAGCCGAAAAGCTTGTCATACTCCTCGCCCCTTGCGGAAAGCATTATAACAGGTATCTGCTTTATTTTTCTTATCTCCTTGCAAGCTGAATAGCCGTCAAGCTTCGGCATCATAACGTCCATTATGATGATGTCGAAATCCTGATTTTTCACCATTTCCACAGCCTGCATACCGTCCTCAGCCTGAGCTACTTCATATCCCTCAAACTCGGCATACTCTTTGATTATCTCTCTTATTTTAATTTCGTCATCGACTACAAGAATTTTTGCCATAGTCATTCCCTCCTATTCAGGCAACACCGCACAAAGAACACCTATTTGCTTTGCATACAATGCTTGTGTGTTGCTACCTTAATTCATATTCTTTGCTTATATAATAACCTATTATTGTGTAAAATTTGTGACGGTTTATAGAATATTCTAAGCCATACCGCACCAATTCACCAGAAAACTACTGCCCGCCAACCAAAATGGTATGACGGGCAGTAGTTTATATAGGAATTTGTTATGGGAATGTCAGAAAATCAGCAATGTCCCATCATAATGAGAGCCATAAGACAAAAACCTGTTACGATACAACTCATTGCGCCCATGATGTTGTCTATTTTTTCTGCTGTAAGCTTTTTCATAGTGATTACCTCCTTGGGGTCTAAAATAAACTATTCTGTTCTCAGTGCGATAACAGGGTCTTTCTTTGCCGCCACTCTTGACGGGAACAGACCTGCGATAAGCGTCAGGCAAACGCTTATTGCAATGAGTACAACTGCCGCACTGACAGGTATTGAAGCTCTTATCGGCACGTCCGTAAGATGTGCGATTATCATGTTTATCGGTATTGTGAGCAGATATGAGATAATTATTCCCAATGCACCTGCCACAAATCCCACGATAACTGTTTCGGCATTGAACACTCTTGATATATCCCTCTTTGAAGCACCTATACTTCTCAGAATACCTATCTCCTTTGTTCTTTCCAAAACTGAGATGTAGGTTATAATGCCTATCATGATAGATGATACCACAAGTGAAATTGCAACAAATGCAATAAGAACGTAGCCGATAGCGTTTATGATAGAGGTGATAGAACTCATCATAAGACCAACATAATCGGTGTATTCTATCTTGTCCTCTTCGCCGACACTGTCGTTGTAATCGTCGATAATATCTATTATCTTTTCCTTTGAAGCAAAGTCCACAGGATAGATATTTATGCTGTCAGGGTCTTCAACAACTGAATAACCAAGAGTTTTCATGTTGTTGTCATAGTTTGAAGTGGAATATTTTCCGCTGTTTGCAAGCTGATCCGCATTTGTGTCGGACTGTTCTTTGAGCATTTGCTTCATAAGCTCCAGTTGCTCGTCAGAAAGTGAAGCTATATACTTCTTCTGAGTTTCGGTAAGCGATGACATATCACCGCCCTGAATTGCTGACATATCCATTGAACCCATGGCATTCATGCCCATATCTGCAAGCTCGCCTGTATCGGAAGCACCGCTCTGCTCCATAAGAGCCTTATACTGCTCCTCGGTCATTCCCTCAGGTATCTCCATAGAGCTGTCGCCTGCAACCAAACCAGCCTTCTTATCTGTGTCGGAGCTGTCTGCTGTTTCGTCAGCCTTGCTTTCTGTATCGGCTGTGCTGTCGGAAACGGTTTCTGAACTGCTGTCTGTATCTGCCGCATTCTCGTCCGTTTTGAACTTAAGTCCTGTGAAAACATCTATGTCAGGGTTTGCTATCTGCTCTTTTACTATCTCGCTGTTATCTACTTCGTCGATAAGATATGTCATAAGGTCATGACGATAGCCTATCGCACCGCTTATGGAAGCAGAGGAAGCGTCCTCATCAGGTCGCAGGATACCGACTACACTTATTTCTGTGCCGTTTGCAACAGCCTTTTTCATGTAGCTCTCATCGCCTGTCATATCTTCCCACACACCGTCTTTTTTCTTATAGAAATCAGGTGTAGGAACGACCTTGAATTTCAGGTCAAGAAGCTCATCATAGGTGTAAACGTGCTGTTCGCTGTCAACGGATATATCCTCTCCTGCCATGGCACGTCTTACTATACCGTTAAGTGAGCTTGGGTCGAGAAGTCCGAGAGAATAAAGCACATAGTCGTTTATCTCGTTGTTCTTATCAACTACAAGCACAACTTCGTTATACTTTTCAGGCAAACGTCCTGCGATAACGTCATACTGCTTGTCGATAAGCTCCTCATTATCTATCATTTCGCTCCATACATCAGTACCCATGCCCATCATGCCACCCATTGAGCCACTCATGGACATTGCTTCCATCTGAGTTGAGGACATATATCCCATATCTTCAAGAAGCGTTGACGGATTGACCTGCATTACACCGTTGTCGCTCTCCGTGAAAACGTTAAGTGTAGTGGCGTATGTGTACTGAACATCGCTTGTAAGGTCTTTCAGGTCGCTGTTATCGTCAAGATATTTCTTGAACTTCTCCAGATTGTTGACCTTTGTTTCTTCCATGAGAGTGTTTATCATCTCGCCCATGGCATTCTGAGAATAGACCTTGTCTTTATCGTGGTTTGCTGAATCCTCATGGTTTTTCGCCATAGTGTTCATTATCTCGCCTATACTTGCGGTGGTCTTTGTTATCTGAAGCGGATAGCTTGAAAGTGTATCAGACTGCACCTGATCTATATAAAGCTGAACGCCGTTTGAGATAGAAAGAATAAGTGCGATACCGATTATACCAATAGAGCCTGCAAAAGAGGTAAGAAGCGTTCTTGCCTTTTTTGTCATAAGATTGTTTCGGCTTAAAGACAGTGCAGTAAGGAAGCTCATGGAAGTTTTAAGCTTTTTGCGCTCTTTCTTCGCCGCCTTTTTGTCAGCCTTTGTAGGCTCTTTTTCAGGCTTTTTGATAGGCTCAACAACATTCTTGTCAAGAGGGTCGGAATCATCTATGACCTTTCCGTCAAGAAGTTTGATTATTCTTGAAGAATATTTCATTGCAAGCTCAGGATTGTGCGTTACCATTATAATAAGCTTGTCCTTAGAAATGCTCTTCAAAAGCTCCATTATCTGCACGCTTGTTTCAGTATCAAGCGCACCTGTAGGCTCGTCTGCAAGCAGAATGTCAGGCTCATTCACAAGCGCTCTTGCAATGGCAACTCTCTGCATCTGACCGCCTGACATCTGATTAGGCTTTTTGTGGAGCTGGTCACCAAGGCCCACCTGCTCGAGAGCCTTGACGGCTCTTTCACGTCTTTCTGACTTTGAAACACCTGATAGGGTCAAAGCAAGCTCAACGTTTGAAAGCACTGTCTGGTGCGGTATAAGGTTATAGCTCTGGAACACGAAGCCTATGGAATGGTTTCTGTAGGAATCCCAGTCGCAATCCTTGAAATCCTTGGTAGATTTGCCGTTAATGTTAAGGTCACCGCTGGTATATCTGTCAAGGCCGCCGATAATGTTCAAAAGAGTGGTTTTACCGCAGCCTGACGGGCCAAGGATAGAAACGAACTCATTCTCACGAAAATCAATGCTGACGCCTTTAAGGGCAGAAACGGTGGAATCACCAACGACATAATCTTTTTTTATGTCCTTTAAACTAAGCATATATTTTCTCCTATTTTTGTTATTGTAAAGATATTATAATAGGGTTTTATAAACTCAGTTTAAACATAACACAGTTTTGGGTAAAAAAATTGTCGGAGGGGAGATTTAAGTGAGGAGTGAGGAGTGAGGAATTAGGAATTAGGAATGAGGAATGAGCATAGCAGACCAAAGTAAATTGC
>ERZ1106935.2541-NODE-2541-length-12126-cov-13.596554_pt1 | contig 12126 bp, 12 predicted proteins | sample MGYA00403666_ERZ1106935 | MGnify/ENA primary metagenome ERZ1106935 (study PRJEB35170, sample SAMEA104062452) | human gut metagenome | biome: human gut; feature: human-associated habitat; material: faeces | place: Denmark | collected 2012-11-20 ... | reverse complement strand
ACTTATCGGTCGATGATTTCAATCCTGCGGCTAGCCGATGTTCTTCGCAAATAAATGAGGCTTCCATGGCCATGTGGCAGCTTGTCTCACCGATGGGTGGGAGCCGAGTACTTTTCGGACGATTTGCTTGGCCTCGGCGTAGTCTTGGACGGGATCTGCCGGATCATCGAAATCCTCGACGAGATATTTCAAAGCGGCACCTTCTTAAACGGCGAACGTGACAGCGGTCCTCCCTGAATTCTATAAAATCACGGCCTGACTTGGGCGGCGAATTGGCGGAGCTCGTCATCGTCCATATCGTCGAAGTGCGGCAACTACGCCAGCGCGGCCCTCTGCTCCATCAGGTACCTACCGCTCGGAGACCTGCGAATCGTCTGCAAGATGTCCTCGGGGGCGAGGGCTGGGAAATCCATGCCCTCGGGAGCGGCCAAAGAGATGGATTCACCTGCCCCTCCCATGTGTTGGGACCTCATTCAGGGCATCGGCTGCATCCGGCCTTTCGCATTCGCCGCCCGGCCCTCCGGTCCCGCCCGGCCGACGGGTTTCCCATCTACGGCAAAACGATCGCACTTATATATATACATTCCCGGATTGGGAATATGTTTCAGCCCACGCGAGCAAAGCCTCGGCGTACTCCGTGGTATCTCCGCTGCGCGGCTTTGCACCCTGCAATGCCGCGCAGCGGAGATACCACCTGAGACGGATGTCGATGCATCGAACCCGAGACCGGGCGCTGCGGCGGGAAGCCTCTCGCACGGACAATCTGCTCGATCTTGCTGCACCCGTCTTAAAAGGTTAGACAAACTTTTAATCGTACGACATCCGTCGAACAGTCGGGGGTACACACCACTACAGAAGGCCCACGGAACGGGGGGCGAGATGGTCGGCGACGGGTTCAAGGCACTCTCCGGCCCCACGCTCCGCCAGGGAGGGCGTCGGGAGGGAGGCCGTAATGGGTGAGAAGGACGAGCGGCCGGAGCGGGTGTTCCCCGGCAGGACAGACCCGTGGTTCATAGCGGCCATGGTGATTGTGGCGGGCGGTTTATCCGCGGCGTGTATCGCGTGTTTCCTGAGCTCGAGTCCCGCGCTCCTATGGGGCTGGCTCGCGCTGCTGCCCGTCCCGGCCCTCGTGGCCCTGGCCGCCCTTCCCGTCCGCAGCAACCGCCTCGAGCTCTACGGCGACCGCCTCGTCGTCGTGTACGCTGGGACGCGTTCGGTGATACCCTACGCCCACGTGCGGGGCGTCCGGCGCACCAGGACGCTCTGGGCGGGGACGGCCAACTCGCTCGACCGCGTCTACATCGAGGCGCCCTACGACGGCGACGCCATCGTCTCGGTGACCGACAACGATGCCCTCGTGGCGGAGCTGGGGCACAGGTGCGGCCTCGGGCCATACTCCCATTTTTGAGAGAGGTGCCGTCGGGCCCCCCGAAAGCCGTCTGCATTTGCAGGCCTTTATTCGAAATCGGGCGGCGCGGCTGAAAATCCCCGGCCTGAACCGCGGGGCTTCATCTACATTCGCGCAGGCGTATTCACAATCATAAAAAGATAGGCACGGGCATCCGCGTTCGCGGAAACCCGTGCCGCATTTGCGTCACCGAGATGACCGGGTAGAATATATCTGAACGCTATTCCACATTCCCGTACTTGCGCTACGGATTTGGGAAAGCGCATGTCTCAGCCTCTACTCGACCACGGTCGCCTCGGTCGGGATGGCCCCCAGCACTGCCGCGTACTCGGTGGGGTAGAGGCGGCTTATCGTCTGAACGTCGCGGATGAGGACGTTGCGGTCGTCAGGCTCGGAGATGCCGTAGCCGAACGCCTCGAGCGTCTCGATCGCCTCGCGGATCTTCTGCTGGAACATGGGGCCGGGGTCCACCCTCAGGCCGAGGTAGCCTCGCCACAGGCTCGGCAACACGCGCAGCATGTTCTGGATCTTGGACATCGGCTCGATGTCGGCGTAGACGTTGAGCGTGACCATGGCGTCCTTGTGCCCGAAGATCGACTGCAGCGCCTTGATGTCGCCGCCGTGGCGGATCCACTGCGTCGCGAAGGTGTGGCGCAGGCCGTGGAACGTGATCAGCTCGTCGTTGGTGCCCATGAGGCCGTTGGTCTCCGAGAACGTCTTGAACGCCCTGCGGATGTAACTGGTGGTGGCGAAGGAGCCGTCCGGCCGCGACACAACGTAGCTGTCCGCGAGGTCGCGCAGGCCGAGGGCCGATGCCTCCCGGAGCCTCTGCGAATCGATCTCGTGGATCTCTTTCAGGAAGGGGAGCAGGCCCACCGGGTCTACGGGGATCGTCCTCAGGTCGTGGTTCTTGGTGTCCTTGATGAAGGAGCCCCTGTCCTTGACGTAGGCCACCGAGTGCCTGACCGTGATGAGCCCCGACTCGAAGTCGACGTCACACCAGCGCAGGCCGCAGACCTCGCCGATGCGCATCCCGGTGTGCAGGGCGAGCACGACCGCCCGCCTGAAGGTCGAGTCCGGCATCATCGAGGTCACCGAGTTGAGCTTCGGCACGAGGTCGGAGCGCAGCGCGTTCCTGGGCCTGGCGATGACCCTGGGCGCGAGGGCGCCGTCGAACGGGTTCCTCCCGATCGTGTCGTTGCTGCGCTTCAGCAGGACGGCGTAGAGCCGCTTGCCGAGCTTGAATGACTTGTTGAGCGTGTCCGGCGCCGTGCCCAGGGCGATCCTGCGCCTCGACCACGCGTTGACGTCGTCGGTCGTCACCTCGTTCACGGGGACCAGACCCAGCTCGTCTCGCTCGATGTGCAGGGCGCTGTAGTGGTAGTCGTCGCGGGTCGTCGGGGTGATCCTGTTCATCTCCAGGCAGAAGTCGATGAACTTCTCGAGCGCCTCGGAAAGCGGCAGCGCGGCGTAGTCATCCCGCTGTTCGGCGGGAAGCCCGGCGCCGATAGCGGCCCTCGCCTCCTCGGCCTCGGCGAGTTCCAGCTCGACCTCCGACCTGAATTCCGCGAGGACGCGCATCGCCGCCGCCTTTCCCCGCGCGCTCTGCTTCAGGCAGGGCACGCGGGTGTTCCTGGTCCTCTGGACCTTCTTCCCGGTCATCTCGTCGGCCACCGTCACGACAGCCTGCCATTTGCCCTTGTTCTTCCTCACGCCGCCGGCTCCGCATACGCGTAAGGTTTTATTGCTGCATTTCTCGTTCTGCATGTCTGCTCCTAAATCCGCAGTTGATTAGAAACAGGCGGGCCCACCTGCGGGAACCCGGAGAGGCGACGATTCGGGGCTCCTACCCCCGTTGATTAAATCATCGGCTGCACCGCGCTCCTCGAAGCCGAAAATATGCTATCTGGACAGACCGCGCTGAGCTGGTAAAATTTGCAAATGCGGAAATGCGCTACTTGCGCTATCTGCGCGTGTTTTAACAAAATAAGCACAGGTCAGGGTCGTTCTGACCTCGCTGGGGTCAAGGGGTCGCTGGTTCGAATCCAGTCGTCCTGCCCAGAAGTTTGCAGGTCAGGCTCCTAGTGCCTGACCTTTTTTGTTAAGAATCAACGGGGTAAGCAACAAAGAATCAACGGCTTTCTCGATCGATACTTTCGCTCAACAAAAACTTGTACGTCATCCTCCACAAACGTCAATTTATGACATGTTTGGAGGCTGACGTACACAAAAACGGTACATTCACGTTGCGACAGCGCCCTCCACATGTCTGGACTCTCTATGGGTACGCTGGATAGACATCGCCGGAACGGGTATAGTATCGAAAGTTTTGTCGTTAACCAGCGGGGGAGTCCTGTGGGCATCAAAAAGAAGATCAAAAAGGAGCTTATCGGCACTTCCGATTACCCGTCGAATAAGATCTTTACGATCTCCAATTTCATCACCTTTACGCGGCTGATCCTCACCCTGGTATTTCTGTACCTGTTTGTGACGGATAACAACCGCGTCATCGCCATCGTTATCTACGCCGTTGCCGCCTCCACTGACTGGATGGACGGTCAGATCGCCCGCATGACTAAGACGGTCTCATGGCTCGGCAAGGTCATGGATCCCATTTGCGACCGCGCGCTGCTGTTCACCGGCGTACTTGGCCTGGTGGTCCGCGGAGAGCTGCCCGTCTGGGTCTGCGTGCTCATTATTGGCCGCGACATCTATCTGGGCATCGGCACGCTTATCGTTCGTCATTATCACCGTCGCCCCATCGATGTCGTCTTCCCGGGAAAGATTGCCACAGCGCTGCTCATGACTGGTTTCTCGCTCATGCTGCTCGGTTTCCCCGTTATTGACGGCCTGCATCTTTTACCTTCATCCCTTACGGCCTTCCCGGGCCTCAACGGAAGCTCGGTGCCCCTCGGCATCTTCTTTGTGTACGGCGGCGTGATCTTCTCCATGCTCACGGCTGTCATCTACTCCATTAAGGGCGGAGCGGCCATTAAACAGGCTCTCGCGCATCCCGAGGACGAGGACATCGACTTTCTGAACCCTGAAATCGAAGACTGATTCGTTGGGGTATGATTACGTACGGTTCATTATTTGCGGCAGGTCCGCGATAAGTTAGGGGTTGTCATGGACAACATGGTTAACAATATGCCTCAGAATGATAAGACCGCGGACGCTACCTGCGTATTCCGCGTTCCTTCAAGCGACGTCACCGTTCCCGACCTCATGGCCAACGTGCGCATCACCGCCCCCGTTCTGTCCATCGTCAAGGGTCCGCAGACTGGTGCCGCTTTTGAACTCGAGGACGACGTGACCACCATCGGCCGCGATCCTGCGAACGGCATCTTCCTCAATGACATGACCGTTTCGCGCAGCCACGCGCGCATTATTCGCGAGGGCCTCGGCGCTCGCATCGAGGACTTGGGCTCGCTCAATGGCACCTGGGTCGACGGTGCCATCGTCAATGCAGCCCCGCTGCACGACGGTTCTTCCGTCCAGATCGGTACGTTTACGCTCATCTACCACGAGAGCACGCCGGAGCGCATCGAAACCAGTGAGTAGGGCATGGCCGAACGCAACTATCTGAGTATCGGCCAAGTCGTCAACCTACTTCGAGGCGCATACCCCGATCTTTCGAACTCAAAAATTAGATTTCTAGAGGATGAGGGGCTCATTACCCCTCATCGTACGCCAAAGGGATACCGTCAGTACTCCAAGGAGGACGTTGATCGCCTGGAGGTCATTCTGCACCTGCAGAAGACCCGCTATATGCCACTCAACGTGATTAAGCAGCGCTTGGAAAACGCCACGGACCTGTCAACGCTCGCCTACGAGGTGGGCTTGCTGTCCGATGTTCCGCTCAAGACGGAGCCCAAGGAGACTAAGCAAAAGCTGCATCCCATCGAGACCATTCCCGATATGCTGGGCGTCGAGATTTCGTTTATCCGCTCGCTCGCCGAAAACGACCTCATTCGCATCATCAAAAGCCCGCAGAACCGCGAGCTCGTCGATGGTCGCGATTTTCCGATCATCCGTTACTGCTCCGAGCTGTCGCGCTTCCATATCGAGCCACGCAACCTGCGTCAGTACGTGTCTTCCGCTAACCGCGAGTCCTCGATGTTTGAGCAGGTGCTCGTGAGCATGCTCGGAATGGATACCTCCGATGACGAGCGCGACGCCAAGCTCGAGCGTGCGTTTAAGAAGCTTCACGACCTGACGGAGGGCGTGCACACCGCGCTGCTCAAGAACCGCGTTTTTGAGTCGCTCAACGCCGTGGTCGAGGACGCCGACATCGATGCACTCGATGAGGAAATCACGCGTTCCGAGTCCACCAAGGCCAAAAACGAAGAGCCAGCCGCGCCGGTTTCGCACGAGGATTCTCTCGTAAAGCCGCTCAAAGTCGTCGCCCCTTCGCAATCCGGCGCCGCCACCGCGGGCAAATAACCGCTGCTGAAATTTCGGCAACCCATTGAAAGGTCATGCAATGTACGACTTCGAATCTCAAATCGTCGACATCCCCGACTATCCCGAGCCCGGAGTCATCTTTAAAGACATCACGCCGCTCTTTGGCAATCCCGAGGCGCTCAAAGCCATGACCGATGCCCTCGCCGAGCACTTTGCCGGCATGGGAATCACCAAGGTCGTGGGTCCCGAGGCTCGCGGCTTTATGGTTGGCGTACCGGTGGCTGTAGCCCTTGGCGCCGGCTTTGTTCCCGCACGTAAACCTGGCAAGCTACCGCGCGAGACCGTAAGTCAGAGCTACGAGCTCGAGTACGGCACCGATTCAATTGAAATCCATGCCGACGCTATCAGCTCTAAAGATACCGTGTTGATTCTGGACGACTTGGTCGCGACGGGCGGAACCGTCGAGGCAACAGGTAAACTGGTGCGAGATATGGGCGCAAAGCTTGTCGGTTACGGTTGTATCCTTGAGCTTGCGTTTCTCAACCCGCGCGAGAAGCTCACACCGTCTAATGACGATGTGGAGCTCTTTAGCCTGGTGACGGTGGACTAGCCGTTACCCTTAGTTACTGGAAAGGAAGCTACATGCGCACAGCAAACACGCACAAAAACATGGCACGCTGCGCTGCTACGGCAACCCTCGCTTGTGTTTTGGGCTTGGGCCTCGCGGCTCCTGCCTACGCCGATACCGCATCCGACCTTGCCTGCGCTCGTACGAAGCTCGAGCAGATCGGTACCCAAACTCAGCGGATTTACGATGAGCTCGCCACGCAGACACAGGCGCTCGATCAGACTGCCGGCGAGATCACGCAAAAGCAGCAGGAGATCGCCGATGGTCAGGCTAAGCTCTCGACCTATGTCGCCGGCGAGTATAAGACCGGCGGCCTGAGCCTGCTTCAGGTTCTGACGGGTGTCGATGACCTGAGCGATATGCTCAACCGTCTGTTCTACTACGGCAAAGTTTCCGATAAGCAAGCTCAGACCATTCAAGAGGTCAAGAAGCTTAAGCAGCAGCTCACCAATAAGCAGTCCGAGCAGGAAAAGAACGTCGCCGCCACGCAAAAGAAGGTCGACGAGCTTAACGCCCAGCAGGCTGAAGCCCAGAACGTCGTAAACTCCCTGGATTCGCAGCTGCAGGCCGAGCTTGCCTCCGAGGCCGAGGCCAACGCCGCGCTGCAGGCCGGCATCAACGCCAGCACCGCCGAGAAGGCCACGGTGAGCAACGAGACTGCCGGTACGACCGAGAACACCAACAACGGTGGCCAGACCAGCAATAACAACAACCAGGGCGGCAACACTCCGGCTCCTACGCCGGCACCTGCTCCGACGCCGCAGCCCTCCACGCCTGCTCCGGCTCCGACGCCTTCTGCTCCGAGCCAGTCCGTCGATGGCGGTTCTGTTGTCTCGCGTGCATACAGCAAGCTTGGTTGCGCCTATTCCTGGGGCGGAATTGGCCCGAACAGCTTCGACTGCTCTGGTTTTGTAAGCTATTGCCTTACTGGTCGCTATTGCCGCCTGGGCACCACGGGCACCTTTATGGGCTGGACGCGTGTGTCCGATCCGCAGCCCGGTGACGTTGTAGTCAACTCGTACCACACCGGCATTTACATCGGTGGTGGTCAGATGATTCATGCGTCCGACTACAACACGGGTGTTATCATCAGCTCCGTTGCCGCCGGCATGAACAACAACTACATTTTCGTGCGCTACTAAGTATTCAAATAAAGCAAACGGATATGGACCTCGTGGCTTTGAGTCATGGGGTCCATTCTTTTGCCTTTCGTGCAGTCCGCTATCTAGTTTTGAATACTAGATAGCGGCCCAATCGGTCTGTAAGATGGCTATAATTGTATGGGAACAATTAGAAAGGACCCTCTATGAGCTGGGCACTTATCTCCGATTCAAGCTGCAACCTCCGCGATTGGCAACCGACCGCGCCCCATACCACCTTTGCATTTGCGCCCCTCAAAATTCGAGTGGGGGAGCGTGAATTCATCGATGACCTTTCGCTCGATGTTCATGAGCTCAACTGCGCTGTTCAGGCGGAGACGAACGCTTCTTCGAGCGCTTGTCCCAGCGTAGGGGAGTGGGCCGAGCTCTTCAAATTGGCAGACAAGACCATCTGCATGCCGATCTCTGAGGGCGTGTCGGGCAGCTACAACGCGGCAGCCACGGCTCGCGATATGGTTCTTGCCGAGGAGCCCGACCGACAGATTCATCTAGTCAATTCACGCGCAGCTGGCGGCAAAATGGACCTCATTTTCTTGCTGTTCGACCGCTATCTTGCAGACAATCCGAATATCTCATTCGAGGATGCTTGCGCATACTTCGATAGCCTTGAACAGAACAGCAAAATCCTCTTCAGTTTGTGCAATTACGAAAACCTCGCCAAAGCCGGACGTATCCCTAAGGCAGCCGGCGTCATTGCCAACAAGCTCAATATCCGCATTTTAGGCACGGCGAGTGAGGCCGGTAAAATCGAACTCGTGGGGCACACGCGTGGCGAAAAGAAGATGCTCAACAAGATCATCGACACTATGGAATCCGAGGGCTTTACGGGCGGCGAGGTCGTCATCGACCATGTGGAAAACGTATCGAGCGCCCAGGCGTTGGCCGATCGTATTATTGAGCATTGGCCCGGCTCCAAGACCATCATCATGCCCTGCAACGGCCTGGATTCCTATTACGCCGAGATGCATGGCCTCATCATCGGCTACGGCATGGGCGTAGCTTCGGGCAAATAAAGTCCAACCAAGCAAAATACGGGCGGGACAAAGCGACAGATGGCTCTTTGTCCCGCCCGTTTTATACGTCGGCTAGCTATTAAACCCGTTGAACTTGAGATAGCTCATCAAGTAAGCCTTCGAAACAAAGGATGAAACCGCGCTGCGCACAAGCAGCGACTCACGCGTTACCTGATGCGCCGTATCGGGAACCGGCGTCTGCTCGACAGAAAATGCCGAACGAATCGACGCCTCGAGCTGATCGACCACATAATCAAAGGCCGTCGGGGCATCGTAGCTCAAACGCTGAATGTTAAAGAGTGCCTGTACCGCGGCAATAGGTAGCACCTGCTTAAAGATGCAGATAGCGATTAGGCGGGCAATCTGCTCGCGGCCATATTGCTTTTTGACCGGAGCAGGCACCAGGCCGACCTTCACGTAGTTATTGATCATCGATGGCGTAATGACAGGCTGCTCAACGCAAATGGACAGCGGCTCCATCCACAGCGCAACATACTCAATGACCTGGTCGCGGTAGAGTGTCACATTGGGCAACTGGTTATAGCGCGGCAGACTCAACGTATTGAGTTTGCGCACGATATCGGACTGAATAAATGCATCGGGCAGCACAGTGGGTTGAATATCCTCAGGCTTAATGCTGACCGACGAATCGGACATCGGGATAACGCGTTTAGCGTGGTTCATAAGGATCCTCCATTCATAGCTATATTGTATTCTAGGTTATCTAGTTTTGCATACTATATAGTGCCGGCAATTAAAAGTGGTTGGACAGCACATTGATGCACCGTCCAACCACTTTGTTTAAAGATAGCAACCTTACATAAGATATATTATCGTACTTATCCGCGGAGAAACGCGTATGCGCTCGTTCCTGCTATGGCTCCGTCAGAAACGGCGGTCACAACCTGACGTAAGCGTTTGGAACGGATATCGCCAGCAGCAAATAGACCTGGCGTGCGGGTCGCCATGGATTCATCAGTAAGAATGCCGCCATCAAGCGCCAGATCGACTAGATGCTCAACAAGCTCGGTATTGGGTTGCGTGCCGGTAAAGACAAAAATGCCAAACGAGCCAGGATCAAAGGTCTCGGCATGCGTCTTACCGCTTGCATTGTCCTTGAACGTAATTGTCGTGGGCATCGCTTCGCCAGAAAGCTCAACAATACTAGTTTGGTACCTAACTTTAATATTGTCCTTTTTGAGTACTTTCTGAACAACACCATCAGGCGCACGGAACTGGTCGCGGCGCAGAACGATGGTCACACTGCTGGCAATATCTGACAGGAACAGCGCCTCTTCGCATGCCGAATTGCCACCACCGATTACAAAGACCTGTTTGCCGCGGAAGAACATGCCGTCACATGTTGCGCAATATGAAACGCCACGACCGCGATACGTATCCTCGCCAGCGAAACCTGCCGGACGCGGCGTGGCACCCATGCAAGCGATAACGCTCGAGGCCAGTGTATCGCCCATATCGTGATGCACCGTAAACAGCGCTGCATCGGCATCGTAATCGATACCCGTAACCATGCTCCATGCGACCTGTGCTCCCAGGCCCTCTGCATGCTGCTGAAAACGCTCGCCGAGTTCGGCGCCACTCAAGAGCGGAATGCCCGGATAGTTCTCGACTTCATTGGTCGTGGCGATCTGTCCGCCCGACATGCCCTGCTCAATCACAGTCGTCGTCAGGTTGGCACGCGCAGCGTAAATGGCGGCAGCATAGCCCGCGGGGCCTCCACCGATAATCGCAACATCAATCGGCTGATCGGTAGTCATGAAGAATCCTCTCGTCGAAACGTTGTCGTTCTTTGCGCTCATACCCAAATTTACGTGAACATGACACTCATGCACTACAATGATAAATCGCGTAACAAAGCTGAAGGGGAGTTATCGATGGATCAAACGCAGACGAGCAATAGCGCTCCCCTGCCCATGCAAGCCACTCCCCAACCGGAGCAAATGACCGTTTTACCTGCACAAAAACCCCTGGTAACCATTGTGCACGCATCGGTTGGATCGGGCCACAAAGCCGCCGCCAACGCGATTGCACAAGCATTTGACCTTATCCGCGGCACCAAGGGAATCCCTGAGGATATTGAAATTGAAGTGCTCGATATCCTTGATTTTGGACGTATTAAATTCGACGGCAATAAGACCGCGGCTTCTTTTACGGGAGCCACACGCCCCATTTACGACCTGACCTGGCGATATACGCTTACGGGACATCTTCTCTGGGGTGGCGGCACGGCATGGTCGCGAATTATGTTCCCCGCCTTCAACGAATATATTCGTCGCCGCAGGCCTATAGCCGTGGTCGCAACGCACATCACAGCAGCCAATGTTGCCGTGGGCGCCCGCGTAATTACGGGTATCGATTATCCGGTCATCTGCGTACCAACAGACTATGAAGTCGAAGGCTTTTGGCCCCACAAGGACACCGACCTGTTCTGCGTGGCCAACGAGTTTATGGCCGAAACGCTGCGCCCGCGCAAGGTTCCCGAGTCAAAAATCCGCATAACGGGCATCCCCATCCGAGCCGGTTTCGATACCGATTACAAACGCGAAGATGAGCTTAGCAAGTTCAATCTCCCCATAGACAAAACCGTCGTATTGGTGATGGCCGGCGCCAGTTTGCCCCAACCATACGTGCGTTTCCGCGCCGCGATGGACCACACGCTCCCCTTCTTACGCAGCTTTGAGGACATGCACTTTGTCTTTTTACCGGGCAAGGATAAGGAATACGCCACCCGACTCAAGACGCTCTTCGACGCCATGAAGCTCGATAACGTCACGGTTCTGGACTACGTGGACGACATGGCGGCCCTCATGCACGGCTGCGACCTGGCAATCCTCAAATCGGGCGGACTCACGGTCACCGAGTGCCTATGCGCACATCTGCCGATAATCCTGCTGGGCAAATCATACGGTCAAGAAAAGGCCAACACCACGATGCTCACCGGCATGGGCGCCAGCATGCATGTCACCACCGCACGAGAACTCATCGTAACCCTTCGTCACTTACACGACCATCCCGAATCACTCAAAGCCCTACTCATCAACGGCGAAGTCCTGCGCCGTCCACGCGCAGCCGAAGACATAGCCGTCGCAACCATGGAACTCGTAGGCAAGCCCCAAAAGCGCAAACGAGCCTTCTGCCGCTTCTACTGGGGCGGAAAACCCGCTCATATCCGCTAGTCGAATGTCCGCCGCTCTGCCGGAGCCGCCCTTATATCATTCCATGCTCAAACATTCTCGCTTCGCTGCGAAACTGCGCGTGGAACGATATAAGGGCGGCTCCGGCAGAGCGGCTGCGTTTACTTACTAGCAGCTACTTCGGTATCCCCTCCATTAGAACCTGCAAAGATAAAACAGGAAAAAATAAATACAGTAAGCCGGTGCGACAAAGGGACAGCCCCTTTGTCGCATCGGCTTACTAGAAAAGTAAATATTGTTTCAAGCGAGTAACCGCCCGCCCGCCTCTCACACATATCATTCCACGCGCAGTTTCGCA
>ERZ1106935.2532-NODE-2532-length-12177-cov-4.041495_pt1 | contig 12177 bp, 10 predicted proteins | sample MGYA00403666_ERZ1106935 | MGnify/ENA primary metagenome ERZ1106935 (study PRJEB35170, sample SAMEA104062452) | human gut metagenome | biome: human gut; feature: human-associated habitat; material: faeces | place: Denmark | collected 2012-11-20 ... | reverse complement strand
CCTCTATCTTAGGAAAAGTTCCGAACTCGTCGCAGTAAAACATAACTCTGTTTTTTAGTTTTCCGCCGTTTTCGTCTGCAATGACTAATATCTCACGATATAGCTGTTGGATAAGCAGACTGACCATAAAGTACTTGCTTGTATCTTCTTCGGGAAGAACAATAAAGATAGCAGACTTTTCATTGCAGAACTTCTCAGCGTCTATCGCTGTTCCAAAGCACAGCATTTGTTCAAGTTCAGAATCAAGAAAACTGTTGAGCCTTGAAAGTGCAGTCGACATTACCGACAGCATAGACTGGTCGGACGCATTCAGAGCCGCTCCTGCAAGCCATTTGGCTTTGTGTTCGCTGGGAAGCTTGTCCATAAGCTTAGAAAAATACATTTTAGGTTTTACTTTCGGGTCTGGCTGATATTTTGCGAGCAAGTCCTGAATAAGCTTGAAAACCGAAACGATATGCCGTTCATTTTTGTCACCAAACTCAGCTAAAAGCAGAATAACAGAGGCAAGCAAGCCTTCCGCTGCGTCGTAGAAAAATGCGTTTTGACCGTAGTTTGAGCTGTCACCTCCGCCGATATTGATAATTGTCTTTGCTGTTATCTTTGCATACTTTTCCGCTTTAGCCTTTGATGATAAATCCGTTTTGTCCTGTAAATACAAGTCCATATATTTGTTGACAAGATGCAGGATATTGTTCTCATCTGAGCGTGTGGGATTTCTCAGATCAAGCACAGAAACATTGTAGCCGTAATATTGGCTTGCAATAGTGCCATAATTTCGTGCCACATCTCCCTTTGTGTCCGTACTGATGAACGACATTCCGCTTGCACAGGCAAGTTCGATGTTAGGGTACAAGAAGTATGCGGTCTTGCCCACACCCGCAGCGCCTATCATAAGCGTGTGAACATCGCCGTCATCTACAAGAGCAACAGTCCTTTTACTGTGCGTCCGACACCCTACCACTGTACCTTGAACAGTCGGCAGGTTCTGACCTTTTCTCCACATCTCCGGCTCGAATGGCAGAGGGATAAAAGTACGCTTTATCTCAGCTTTTGTCGCCCACCTCGCAGTTCCGTGCTGTCCATTGCCGACTTTTTTTGCCTTTATTCCGTTAAGCGACTTGTTGTCAAGCAGATTTACTACCACTAAAAAGGCAATGAAAATTACAACAAGTACGCCTATCAAAATCATCTGTTTCTCATTCAAAATTTCATCTCCGATCTGTATAAAATATTCTTTCTTTTGTATTTAATACGACAGTTAGTTTGTTTTATTCAAGGTATTGCAGTGTGAGGCGGAGGGTATCGCATCAACCAAATTCCATAAAAGGTTCAGGTTCGCAAACGATGTCCTCAGATTCGATATGTTCTGCCACAGGTTCAGACAAAGTTTCTTCAACAGATGATCTGACAGCCCTATCCGCAAGCTGATACAGCAGTTTCGCCGTATTTATTGACTGCTCACGGGTACGGGCGGTCTGTCGCAAGTCCTTTAGCACTGTCTGAACACATTCCTGCAAATTCCTTTGTTTCTGTGCCTTTTTGCCCTTGTCGGTATAGGGTTTATAACTACTCTTTAGCTTGTGTTGTAGCCTTTCAAATGCTTGACATTCGCTGTTTATCCGCTCACTTTTGGGCATGAAAAAAGCCGAGCCTGCAAGCGCATACTCAGCGAGATATTTGTATTGCCCGTTCTTAAATGTGGCATAAATCTGCGAGGTCAGCTTATCGGGACGGCATTTTAGATACCCCAGTTCGCTTACTTCTTTCAGATATTCGTCTTTCCTTTTATGCGGAACAGCAGGCAATGGCTCAACACCATTCTGAGATTTCAGACATTCGTTCCAGTCCTTAAACTCAGGTGCAAGACGTTTAACGTTTGGGTATCCGTTCTCATGAAGAATATCTCTAAGCCTGTCCACCGCCTCGATTCCTCCCTCATCGTTATCTACACAAAGCACAATTTCACGGAGGTTAGAATGATTCTTTAAAGCCGTTAAAACGGCATTTTCATAGACTCCGTTCATTGCAATGCAGCTGTGCTTTTGCCAGTCTTTCGGATAAAGCGTAAGAAAACTCATCATATCTATGGGAGCCTCAAACACATAGAGTCTTTTGCTTTCACCGAAATGTGCAAAGCTGTATCTTGTGTCAGAACCTTGACAAGTGATCCTGAAACTATTGCCGTAGGAATTTGTTGAACGCTTGCTTGCCTGCCTTGGAACGCCGTTTTCGTCAACGCCTACGAACACCGCATTATGGTGTTCCTTGTCCTCATAAAGCGTGTGCTGTTTTGCGAAATACGATATAATATCCGGTGCGATAAACCGCTGTTTTATGAGGTAAGCATACACTCTGTGCATATTTGCGTTTGCCTCGGGCAGCTTGAATTCTTTCTTTTCTTCCTTTGCCGATACTTTCGGCGGACTGTGGGACAGCGGAGTTACCGTCTGTCCCAACAGTTCCTGTACCGCAGTCTGAAAGTCCATATCATAGAATTCCTGCATAAATTTTATTGCACCGCCGCCGATTTGATTTTTGTGGTCGAACCATTTTGACCTACGGATAGTTATACTGTCGTGCTTGCCTGAGCTGTCGTAATATATGAGCTTATGCTCTATGCCGGCACGTTCAAGCTTTTCGCCTCGCACACGCAGGTATTCTGCCAAGTCTACGCTGTTGGCAAGCTGTTTTTGTTCGTCTGTGAATGGGATGTAGGGCATTAAATGTCTCCTTTCCGGGTTGAAAATTTTGGTTTGATGTGGTATAATGAGAAGAAAGATCAAGAGCAATATCGCTTGATAAATCGGAAATTTATTTAGAGGGGGGGAAAATTGGAATTGAGAGAAAAACCAATTAACAAAAGGAAGGAGTTAAAAGTTGATAATTTTACTTGCAAACGTTTAAAAGAGGTGTTTGATAATAATAACATAAAAGTTCAGATTAGAGATTTCCTATCAACAAAAAATCCAGGACTAGGTAAATACTTGCATTATCATGCTAAAACTGAGGAGGCAAACAATTACAGAGCTTTCTACCTTATTCTAGACAACGAAGAAATAGTCATGTATTTTTCTCTTCAAATGGGTGCAACAATAAAATGTCGTACCAAAGAAATAGGTGGCGTAATATATGATTCGAAAAAAGAAAAATATTATATTGATGATGATAAAATTGAGGTGACATCTATTGTTCCAGTAATAGAAATTCCTCAACTATGTGTAAATGATCGTTACAAGAATAGGGTCAAATCTTGGAAAGTGAATTATAAAGGCAATAGCTATAACGTAGGACATTTTGTCTTTTACAAACATATTGTTCCAATAGTATTAGATGTTGCTGAAAAGGTAGGGTTTCAATATTTAATACTTTTTTGTGCTGATAATGAAACAGGTAATCTTGAAAAATACTATAAAAAACTTGGATTTAAGAGAATGGATAATATGGCTTGCCTTAGAGATGAATACAGTAAAGATTTAGAATGCCTTATAATTAAAATTGATGATTTGATTTCAAGACACTTGACGTTTGAAAATTCAGGCCACTAATTTTTTATTATAACGTTCAAGCCTTTTCTTTATAAATTGCATTTTTACTGCTCGATAACTTCCATTTTATCTAATACCACATACCAAAAGGACTGAGTAAAATCAGTCCTTTTTTCATCCACCAACGCATTCTCTAAACTGTCCCATAACCTGCGAAAAGCTCTGCCTCTCCATCATATCCGTACTGAGAAAAGCACCCGACACAACGGTAAGCTTGTTCTCGTTCAGCACAGCGTAGGTTTCTGTGTACCCGAATTGCGTCGCCATACCATCGGATTTCTGAACAGAGCCGTACTGCTGATACTTACCCTTTGAAACAACACTGCTTGTCATTCTGTAATTGGACACAAAATCGTCCGCTGTGATACCGTTCATCTGAGCAGCAGTCTGCCTGAAGTAATGATCTCCGAAGTTTTCGAGGATATATTCCATATCGTGATCAAGATCACTCTGACTTAAATCAATGCACAGAAAATCGATCATTCCGCCGCCGTTTGAGCCTTTCAAAGTAATTTTATTCACACCGTTGGAGTTATCAATTTCGTTCTCAAATGAACAGCCTTTCATAGCTTCCGTTACCAATTCACTTGTATCCACAAAGGATATATCAGAATCGAAAAATTCGGCAATAAAGGTGTCCGTCTTTATCTTTTCATCCTCTAAACTGCTTTCAGCCTCCGAAGAGGCAGCCGAGTCGTGTATGGACTCGGCTGTGGTAGTAGCTGTTGTTTTCGTAACAGCATTCTGAATCGGCGGACTGATCGTTCCGCAAGCTGTCATTGTCAGCATAATCGTCGCTAAAATTGCAGTCATTACTTTTGCTTTCATATTCATTTTCCCCCTATCAGATTATGCTCCAGATGTACAGCGGACAGGTCAGAGAAAAGATCAAACAGCCGAAAATGATAGCGATCGGCGTCCATTCAAGCTGACCGTGTTTGCGATAATCGAGGTATGCGAGTGTTATCTTCACAAACAGCAGAACCGCAAGTATCACGTCTATTACGGGAAACACCACATTGTTTACGACTGAAACGACCTGCGATTTCGCCGCACCCCAAGTGCTTGTGACCGCCCCCGCAACATCGCCTGAAGCATAAGCGGTTAGCGACATCATAGCCGCAAAGCACACCGAACTTGCTGCTGCGATCAATTTCTTTTTAGATCTCATTTCACATCATCCTTTCTCTGTTCCTTATCGTTCTTCTTGCATATGACCATACCGAAAACCATAATAACCGCTGTGGCTACGAGATAAAGCTCAGCACTATTGTCTGCGGATACACCTGTATGAGGAATATCTATTATGACCGTAGGAGGGGTTTCAAGATCAGGCGTCAGCTCATCGTACATAACGACCTCGGTCACAGAACCGTCCTCGTTTACCGTGAACTTTATCTCATTTGCAATTTCGTAACCGTCCGGAGCAATGATTTCACGGAGCGTGTATTCCTTTCCTGCGATAAGCTTGCCCTCGACAAGATGAGCCTCGTCCGCAGATACCCATTCCTCAACCACATTTCCGTCCTCGTCAATAATTTGGAGAGTTGCACCAGGCAGCTCCTTATCCGTAGTAATATCACGCTTTGAGATCTTCACCTTTGTTGTGTCGTCAACCATAACAATCAGCGGATTTCCGTCCTCTGAAATCGCCGTAGAATCAACGTTTCTGATCTTTATTGTACCGTCTGCAAAAACCTCGAATTCAATATCCGTAGCTATCACATATCCGTCCGGAGCCGCAATTTCCTTAAGAGTGTAATCTCCGGCAGGAAGCTCGGTTACAACATGATTTGTGTCGTCGGAAACCCATTCATCAACTACATTATCCTGAGAGTCAATAAGCTGCATTTCTGCACCGATAAGTTCCTCGCCGTATACATCAACCTTAGACACTTCAACGGTAATAGGCTTGTTAACTGTACGAATTGTGATAGTTTCGCCGTCCTCGCAAACAGTTACGGGATAGCTTTCACCGCTGAGAATATATCCCGTCGGAGCTTCGATTTCTCTGACAATATACTCGCCGTATGGGATTTCGTCAAACTCAAAATATCCGTTTTCATCGGAAACAGCGGTCATATATGCGTTTTCAGAAGTGAATTCGGCAGTATCAACTGCAAACAGTCCGAACAGAGCATTTTCAAGAGGTTCATCGCTCTCATTTACCTTGATACCCTCGACTTTTCCGCGCTTTAATTCATTTACGAACTGACCGCAGTCAATAGAAACTGTAGTTACTTCCTGACCCATATACTCAAATGTCACAAGGTACTTTTCACCGTTGAGAACATAGTGTTCATCGGTGGCAATTTCCTGAACATAGTACTTACCGAATGGGATTTTCTCTGCGATTACAGCAGTCATATTCTCATCAAGACTGATTTCAGAAATGAGACCGTCCGCAGGAATTACAGTACCGTCTGCCGCCTGTATATCCTCCGCCGCAAACAGTCCGAAACGAACAGAGAGATACTCATTATTGTTTCCGATTCCGAACAGCTCGTCGTTCTCCATAACCTTAGAAAGTGAGATTTCAACACTCTGATAATCATTGACAAATGATGCATTTACCGTATCAAGAACAGCGATTTCCTGTCCTGCATAGGTCAGTTCTACAAACTGTGATTCGCTATTCCGAACATAGCCGTAAGGTGCCTGAACCTCCTTGATTTCGTACTTACCGAGATACAATAAATCGGTTTCCGCATATCCGTTTTCATCGGTAGTAATTTCAGCCACAACGTCGCCTGCATTGGCATGAACAGTACCGTCAAGGGTGACAATATCTTCTGCTGCTATTACCTGAAATACTGCACCGCTGAGATCTCCGTTCGCAAACACGGGAGTGTAAGTTGTTGGATTCACGATCATTTCACCGTTTTCATTTGTGTATGCGGAGGAAGCCGTTGCCACGCTTGTGAAAATATCTCCCGTTTTATGAACGCTGATCTTACCTTTCTGGGCGGTGTTTTGCTTTTCAACTTTGACGATAGTAAGCGAGTTTTCTTCCTCTGCATTTTCTGAGGAAACCGAAAATGATACTGGAGTTTTATCAAGCGCATAGCCGTAAGGAGCCTGAACCTCAATAAGTGAATACTCACCGTAGGGAAGAACTTCGGGAGTGATCAGATATCCCTCGCTGTTTGTGTAGAAAGTGTCGATTGTTGTTGGGGTAGGGTATGCAAAAGTCATTGAGATCTTCTGACCATTTGAATCGTAGATCTCAAATCCTGCGCCCTCATAAGGAATGGTTTTTCCCGTTTCGGAATCCACCTTTACAATCTTGATATAGCTTTCAAACTTTGCATTGTTAATGAGATAGCGATAGGTCTGTCCGTTCTTGCTGATATTCACATCAAAATCAGCAATAAACTCAGTACCCTCCCAGCCGACTGTCTGATGCACAGTGTAAACGCCGTATGGCATATCCTTTGTCTGTGCAAAGCCGTTTTCATCGCACGTCAGGTAATCACGTTCTGTTTCAACAGCATTTGCATAAGAACCCGAAGATTTCAGATACACTTCAAATTCAGCTCCCACTTCTGGAGTTTCTATCTGAGTAGAGCCGTCATCGGAATGCTTGATCACTGCGATATTTCCCTTGATAACGTCCTCAGTCACTGTCATAGAAAGTGGGTTATGCTCAATGAAATAATTCTCAGCTTCTGCACCTACTGAGTAAACTGTTTTGTCAAGGAGATAGCCCTCGCTTGGCAAAATTTCCTGAACAGTGTAGTTTCCACATACATACTCTTTTGTCTTGAAATATCCGTTTTCATCGGTCGTATAGGTATCGGCAAGCTCGCCGTCCTTGTACAGTCCGTAAACTGCTCCTGCAAGCGTTCCGTCGCCCTGTGCTGATGTTGTTTCAGAATCCTGCTTTGTTACCTCAACTGTAAACTTTTTGAGGATATTTTTGAATGTCTTGGTTGTTGTTGCGTCTGCCGTAAGGGTTGCAGTTTGCTCTGCAGGAACTACATATCTTATTGGAACATTTTTCTCGGAAATGGTGTACACGATCTTCTCATTATTGCTGTTGTAAACGGGAATATCGGAAAGAATTGCAACACCGTCCGAACCTGTTTTAATTGTGTAGGTCTTACCGTTGCCCGTAATAGTGAACTCTCTGTCTCCGTTCTGATTATCCTCAGACTGTTTATTGATCTTTATCGAGCCCGTTTTAAGTTGATTGTTGAACTTCACATTCATAGTCAGATCAACATCTCCGCTTGTCAGCGTAACATTCTGAGCCTTAGGAACTTCGTATCTTGTATCTACATTGATCTCAGATACGGTGTAGGTGATTGCTTTGCCCGTAGATGTGTTGTATACCTTTAATCCGCTAAATTCGGCAACGCCGTTTGCATTGGTTTTCTTGGTGTAACTGCTGCCGTCGTTTCCTTTGACCTTAAACTCTCTGCCGCTTACGATCCCGTCATCGGCGGTCTTATTGACCTTAATTGTGCCTCTCGTAAAATCTTCGGTCACAAATATATTTTCGTCAGCCTTTAATGCGAACACTTCTTCAGAGATACTGTAACCTGTCGGTGCGGAGATCTCCTTAACGTAATACTGCTTTTCAGGTAACTGAATGGAACCTGTTCCGTCCTTGCCGATAGTGATCTCGCCGACCTTGTTTTTACAAGCCTTATCGGTATATACTCCGTATTTTGCAACCGTGCCGTCCACCTTGCTTGTGCCTGAAATCTTAACCGTTCTGTCTGAAGCAAGAACCTTAGTTATTTCAAATTTCACATCATTTTTTGTTATCCTGAACGCCGACATATTCATAGCTGTTGCGGTCTTGCCATCTGTTTTGTTGTTGATAACAACGCCCTCCGAACCGCTGGATTCTATTCTCCAATGCTTTCCGCCTGAACCTTTTCCATCGCCAACTGTCTTTGAGTTTATGAGTTTTTCCGAAACACCAATAGATCTCAGATAGCTTATTACATCATTTCTTGAATCAAATTCGCCCATATATATCCAAGCGTGATCCTCACCACCCGGATTCTGAGCGACCACCACAGAACCTGCTGTAATAACCGAACCGTCAGCACGCTCCCAATACGGGCGGTCCGTTGTCTTGATGTTCTTCTTTTCGACTTCGACCTTTGAAGTCTTTCCGTCGTAAGTTATGGTGCAGTTATCATTGACTGTAAGCCAATGATCTGTATCAACAGGCACAGGGTTGTTCCAACTGAACCCCGAAGTTTTGTATCCGAGCTGTGTAAGCGTGTAGTACACCAGACCCGAACAGTCGATACCGAGGTTGTTGATCGTCTGCACCGACAGCGGAGTGTACTGACCCTGATCATACGCATACCAGTAGCCCTTGTTTCCATAGGTATACGGTGTACCCAGCAAGGTCGCCGCCTTTGCGATCACCGTATCCGCTGACGGGAATGCCGGGTTTTCCATAGGTGTGCTTGCGGCACTTGCTGTGATTGCTCCGCTCATAGATGAACCGAGCATAGAAAAAGCACAGAGTCCTGCCATGAACCCTACACCGAGCTTCTTTAATATTTTCGATTTTTTGAACATAAAATGCATTTCTCCTTTTCATTTTTGCAAAGAAAAAGAGCCGGATTTCGGCTCTTTCGTTTGCACATCTTAATATATTTCATCATATCTTTGGTTGCTTATCAAATCCGCCCCTGATACATATGATTCATCAATATCTATTATTTCGCTGAATCCGCAGTCGTTATTCAGCAGAAATCCTTGTCCCTGCGTATCAAGAACAAACCATGTTCCGTTTACCTTAACGACATTTGCTACATGACCATACAGTTTTGACGGCGTCCATGCAAGATAGCATTCCAGACCTGTACCTTTGCACAAATAGTAGGTCTGCCACGAATAATTCACACAAGTGCCCGAACCGTTTTCAGTCATCCAGTTGTATACCGCCTCTGCCTTGCTGTAATCAGAGCCGTTATGAGATAAGCTTCTGCCGATATCCATATATCGTTCTTCCTCAGTAGGCACCGGCAAGGGTGGTTGAGTCTGCGGAACTTTTGTAGTCTGCGGCTTTGTCGTTGTGACAGGCGGATTTGTTACCGCAGACACTGCCGATGATGACGGCTTTGCCGTTGTTGATTGGGTGGCAGACGGCTCGTTATTCTGAGACTTCTCATTGGACGGCTGGGCGTTCTGCTCCGCTAAGTTATTGTCCTGAGAATTGTTGGATGGAGTATTATTCTGCACAGCTTGGTTATTACCCTGTACAGCGTTATTCTGCCCCTGAACCGAATTGCAGCCTGTATTTGAAGTGCTTGATTTCTTAGCCGCAGTTACCTCAGTATCTGTTGGCTTTGAGGAAGATGATACCGTCTGCGAACTCTTTTTAATGGTCGTTGTGGTTTCACTTGTATCAATTTCTTCCTTTGCCGATGTTTTTGCGGAAACTATAGCCGTGGTCGTAGTTTGACTAGCTACTGAAGAGTTTTCTCTTTCTGCGGACTCTGATACATTTCCACAGCCAGATAAAAATACAGCACAAAATATTGATATGACCATTGCTTTTTTCATATTATCACGCTCCTTGACAAGCAATATATCACACTAGTACTTTAAAATCCAGACTTTTTATTGAAGTTCTACCTTTGTGACAATTTGCACAGCATAAGCTTTAGCAAACTACATACTTATCTCCGGTTCAGGTTCATCTTCAGGCTCCGACATTTCCTCATCGGGAGTGTTCTCCACCTCGATATCCGTCTGCTGAACCTGCTGCAGCTTGAGATCATAAGCATTGAGCACAGCCTGATTTACGGCAGTTCTCGCCGACTTGGTTATGGCGTGGAAGGTGTCGCTGTACTGCTTGTTGCCGCCCTTATCGGTGTATGAGGTGGAGGGCATATTGACAAATCTGCCCTTTTCGGTCTCAATGACCCTAAGTCCGTGAACGGCGAACATACCGTCCATTGTTACGCTGGCATATGCCTTGATTGCTGAATCCTCTTTGTTTACCATTCTGTTGATAGATGCGTGTATTCTCATAGTTTCATTCTCCTTTACATTGTCTGTTCGATTTCCGGTTCTTCTTCATATTCTTCAAGCGGTTGGATCACTTCCGGCTTTGTTTCTCTCACAGCAACCAGCCCGATCTCGGGCAGATCTACTATGATATGATCAAACTGCTGCTTGTACTTTTCTATCTGTTCATCGGTAAGTGAACAGCTGTCCCATTCGCCGTATTCGTTACGATAATTGCCTGAAATATAGAAAGTGCCGTGAACAAGAGTATTTCCAACTATCCTGTTAGGCTTTGAACCGTTCAGCAGAAACTCATCATTGCACCAGCAAATAGCATCCTGCTTTGGTTCAAAATATATTGACTCGATGCTGCCGCCCACAACTTCCTGCATGGCATGGATATCATCTTCAATATCCTTTACATATGGTTCTTTCAGAGGTTCAAACACAAGTATCCTCATTCTTTTGCCTCACTTTCACAATACTCTTTCAGCGGACAATCGCCGCAGTCATCAAACATTGCACAGGTACGCTGTATCTCCTCTTCGGATATTCCACAGTCAAAATTCTGCTTTTTCTGCTCGTTCTGCCATACGATGAGTGAAACACCGCTGCTGTCACGTTCGACCTCTACCGTTACAGCATTTCCATGCCTATCATAAAGTCCAGAAAATTCTGTTTTGCCTTTTGCCGTTAAAACCTGTGCCAATATTATCTTCTTCATAAAAACCTCCTAATCAAAAAGTGAAAGCTGTTTGATAGCTTTCGCACGTTCGCTTGTGTCATAATTTGAGATGAGCAGTTCGCCGTACTGACAGCCTGCGTCATAACGCTGTGCTAAGTTGTTAAGTCTGCTTATCTCTTCAATGTGAATGTTTGGTTTATGCCATATCTCACGGATCTCAGGACAATCATTATACGAAACCAAAAATCTGCCTTTGATGTCAAGCAGAGCGTCACGCAGTCTGATATGATCTTTTGCAGTAAACCCTACGTCCTTGTAGTAATTCTCTGTAGCAAAATACGGCGGATCACAGTAGAAAAAGCTCACGGGTCTGTCATACTGCCTGATAAGCCTTTCAAAATCCTTGTTCTCAACAACTACTTTCTGTAATCTTCTTGCGGCAAGGTCGATCATAGGGAAGTCCGACCACATCGAATGCGGCTGACTTGCAAAGCTGTCAAGTCCCGAAGCATAGCTGTACCTTATGAGCTGATAGAATTTTGACGCTCTGTCTGCATCACATAGCTTTTCAAAAATCCCACGCTTATGAAGTAAAGCGATACGGTCAAAATCTTCACGGGAATTGAGGACATACCGCAACTTGTATTTCAGCTTATTGGGTTTATCACGCACACACCGATAAAGATTTGAGAGATTTCCGTTAAAATCGTTATACACCTCAAAATCCATACCCGGCGGCTTATGAAACAACACCCAGCCTGCACCTCCGAAAACCTCGATATATCGTTCATAGTAAGGCGGAAATCTTGCAAGCACGGCGTCCCTGAGAGCCTTTTTCCCTCCTACCCATGACATAAAACTGTTCATTTTCTTCCTTTCTGCCGCTAGAACCAATGACAGAAAGAAAGTCGTTTTGCTAAAAACAGAAGTTTTCTGTCATTGGCAAAACGACCTGTCCTAGCG
>ERZ1106935.2527-NODE-2527-length-12210-cov-3.252077_pt1 | contig 12210 bp, 10 predicted proteins | sample MGYA00403666_ERZ1106935 | MGnify/ENA primary metagenome ERZ1106935 (study PRJEB35170, sample SAMEA104062452) | human gut metagenome | biome: human gut; feature: human-associated habitat; material: faeces | place: Denmark | collected 2012-11-20 ... | reverse complement strand
ATGCAAAATGCCTGCTGCCGTCTGAAACAGCGCCTGCCCGGAGGAATCCTGCTCCAGTAAAACCTCCACGCCGCCGTGGGTCTCCAGCGCGCGGGCGTTTTTCTCCTGATGGTTGTTGGTCACATAGGGGGATGGCACCATGATGGCCGGCACGCCCAGCGCCGTCAGCTCACTGACGGTGGAGGCTCCCGCCCGGCAGATCACCAGATCCGCCGCCCGCATCACCGGGGCCATGTCGTAGATGTATTCCCGGACCTGCAGGGAGGGGTGGTCCTTCAGGTCCACGCCCTTCTTCGCCAATGCCTTCAGCACGGCAGCATATCCGCTCTTGCCCGCGCCGTGGATATGGTGGAACGGCTCCTTCCCCGCCTCCAAAGCCAGCATATCCGCCATTTGTGCGTTCATACCGGAAGCACCCAGAGACCCCCAGAAGGAGACGATCAGCGGCCGTCCGTCATTGACGCCCAGCTTTTCCTTGGCCGCCTCCTTGGTCAGGGTGAAGAAGTCCTCCCGGACCGGGGTGCCGGTGACGGCCACCTTCTCCGGGTGCTTGTAGTGCTGGCGGCAGGATTCAAAGCCTACCATGATCCGCCCGGCGTAAGGCTCCAGCAGCTCCGTGGTCAGTCCCGGCACGGCGTTGGACTCATGGACCGCCGTGGGGATGCCCATTTTGGCGGCGGCCTTCACGGTGGGATAGCTGGCGTAGCCGCCGGTGCCGATCACCGCGTCAGGTCGAAACTCCTTCAAAATAGCCCGGGCCTCTGCCGGGGAGCGGACCATATTGTAGAGGGACACCAGATTGTGCTTGATCTCCGCCAGCTTGAGGGAGCGGTGAAAGCTGGAGATGTGAACGGTACGGAATTCGTATCCCGCCTTGGGGATCAGGTCCTTTTCCAAGCCACGCTCTGCCCCCACGAACAGTATTTTGATCTGCGGGTTCTTCTCCGCCATCAGCTGCGCCACGGCAATAGCCGGGTTCACATGGCCCGCCGTGCCGCCGCAGGTAAAGATCACCCGGTCAATGCGCTTTTCCACCAGCAGCGCCCCTTTCCAAAAAGATGTCAAAACAGGCCGAAAAGGCAGGTGTTTACCCTGCCTAAGGCTATCAAGAAAACGGTAAGGAAGGATGTGCGCGGGAAACCCAAGAAGGGTGTCCTGCGCCATTAAAATCCAACATTTTCAGAACTAACAGTTCTGAAAATGTGTCAGCGGGGCGAAAAATCTTTTCGACACGCTGAGGCAGGTGTTTACCCTGCCTTTGTTGGCTTCATTTGCCTGGATACGCTCAGGATCACGCCCATCTCCGCCAGCTGGATAAGCAGGGCGGTGCCGCCGTAGCTGAAAAACGGCAGAGAGATACCGGTGGTGGGAAGCAGTCCCGTCACCACACCGATGTTCAAAAACACCTGCACCGCCAGCTGTGTGGTAAAGCCCACCACCAACAGCGTGCCGAACCGGTCACGGGTGTGGAGGGCGATCCAGTAGCCCCGGAGGATCAGCGCCGCGAACAGCAGCATGATGATCCCCGCGCCCACCAGTCCCAATTCCTCGCAGACGATAGAGAAAATGAAATCGTTGTGCTCCTCCGGCAGAAACAGGAATTTTTGCCGGCTCTTACCGAGGCCCAGTCCCCACAACCCGCCGGAGCCAATGGTAATGAGGCTCTGGGAAAGCTGATAGCCCTTATCCGCGGCATCCGCCCAGGGGTCCAGCCAGTATATAACGCGGGATTTGTTATAGCCGATGACAAATAAAGCCACATACACCATGCCAACTGCCGCGCCAGCGGCAGTGCCTACCCAGATCCAGTTGATGCCACCCACAAGCATCATGGCCGCCCCTGCGCCCAAAATCAGGATCGCGCCGGAGAGGTGGGGCTCAACGGCCACCAGGCCTGCCACTACCACCAGAATAAAGGCGTAGGGTAGCACGCCGTAGCGGAAGCTGCGCATTTTGTCCTTTTTTCGGGAAATGCTGTCGGCAAAGTAGGTAATGATTGCCACCTTGGCGATCTCCGAGGGCTGGAACTGCACACCGATCTTCAGCCAGCGGGTAGCGCCCTTGGCCGTCACAGCGATGGGGTTGTGAGGAATGATGACCAGGATCAGGAAGATCACGGACACATAGATCAAGGCCCTGCCCGCGCCGCGAAGCCGCTGATAGTTGAATTTACTGACCAGCAGCATCACCGCCGTACCCAGCACGGCGAAAACGCCCTGCTTTTCAAAGTAATACAGCGGGTTGTGGCGGGAGGGCGCTTTCTCATAATAGGCGGAGGGAAAGCTGGCAGACAGGAGGATCACCAGACCGATGGCCGTCAACAGCATGACCAGCAGACAGAAGGTCAGGTCGATGGGACCTTTGGCCAGTTCCCGGCTCTCTTCCATTTTTTCCCGGCGGCGCTGCTTGCGCTCCTGCAGGGCCAGCTTCTCCTGATGGGTCAGGGGACGGCGGCGGGGCCGTGTCTGGGTCATGGATGTTTCCTCCTTTCTCTCCGAATCAAGTCAAGGTCTTACCGGTTTACAGATAGCGGCCCCGGATGCCGTAATACGCCAGCAGGCAGAACACTGCCGTAATGGACACAAAGACCGTTACGATCTTCACCTCGCTCCAGCCGCACCGCTCCAAATGGTGATGCAGAGGGGCCATTTTGAAAAACCGCTTGCCGTGGGTGGCCTTGAAGTATCCAACCTGTATAATATCGGATAAAGTTTCCAGAATGTAGATGATCCCCACCGGAATCAGCACCAGCGGCATATCAAAGGCAAAGGCCAGCGCCGCCACCGCGCCGCCTAAAAACAGGCTGCCGGTGTCACCCATGAAGCACTTGGCGGGATGGCGGTTATACAGGGCGTAAAAGCCCAGCAGACTGCCGCACAGGGCGGAGGAGAAAATACCCAGCGTGGTAAATTTCCAGATCATAGCGGTTCCCATGAAGAACGCCATGACCACAGCGGTGACGCTGGAGGCCAGACCGTCGATACCATCGGTGAGGTTCACGGAGTTGACGCAGCCCACGATGACGAAGGCGGCGAAGATCAGATACACGATCCAGTTCACTGTCAGCGTCACGTTGACAAAGGGGATATAGAGATCGTTGGTCAGGAGGCCCTCATACCGCATCAGGCACAGGAACACCACCGCCGCCAGAAGCTGCAAGGCAAACTTCTGCTTGGCGGTCAGGCCCTCGTTCTGGTGCTGGCGGACCTTGCGGTAGTCATCCACAAAACCGATGAGCCCGAAGATCAGGGCGAACAGGTACACATACAGATGGGCGAAGTCCCCCGTCAGCATCTGCTGCCAGCCGCAGGCAAAGGTCACAATGCCGCTGCCCAGAATAAAGGCAATACCGCCCATGGTGGGGGTGCCCGCCTTGGAATTGTGCCAGGTGGGGCCGTCCTGCCGGATCTCCTGTCCGGCCTTCAGCTTCCGCAGTTCCGCCAATACAAATTTCCCCAAAATCATGGTCAGCACACAGCCGGCCAGTAACGCCACATAGATACTCATGCTTTCTCCTTATCCCGGTCCTGACAGCTTTCCCCGTCAGGGCCTTTCTCTTGCTGACCGGCCGGTACACATCCGGCCGGCGTTTTTGCCGCCACACGCGGCTGTATTTGTGAAATGGGGATGCCTAAAGTCAGCCGGACCTCAGCGTCCGCTGTTCAGGTGCTCCGCCACGATCTCCCGCTCATCCATGTGGAACTTCTGGTGGTTCACTTCCTGATAGGTCTCGTGGCCCTTGCCGCACAGAACGATCACATCGTCCTTCTGGGCGTGGTCCATGGCCCAGCGGATGGCCTCCACCCGGTCCTCCACCACTTCGTAAGGGGTGTTGCTGCCGTCAAAGCCCGGCAGAATGTCCCGGATGATGGCCGCAGGTTCTTCGGTCCGGGGATTGTCGGTAGTGACAACGGCAAAATCGGACCAGTCCGCCGCCGCCTTGCCCATGCGGGGGCGCTTGGTCTTGTCACGGTCGCCGCCGCAGCCGAACACCGCCACGGTGCGGCCCTTGGCAAATTCCTTCACCGTTTGCAGCACGTTCACCATGCTGTCCGGCGTGTGGGCATAGTCAATGAGGATGGTATAGTCCTTGCCGGGGGTGGGGACTACCTCCACCCGGCCCTGCACATGGGGGACCTTGGCCAGAACAGCAGCGCTGTCCTTCAGAGAAATGCCCAGCGCCAGTGCGGCCCCCAGCACATCCAACGTATTATACACCATAAAGCCGCCGGGGATATTCACCCGGATGGGTACCCGCTCGGTTTTTGTCACCGCGTCAAAGGCAATGCCGTCAGCAGACAGCACCACGTTTTCCGCCCGGAGGTCCGCCTCGGACTTGACGCCGTAGGTGCGCACCTGACAGGTGGCATCCTTCAGCAGCCGGGGCGTCCACGGATCGTCACCGTTCACCACGCCGACGCCGCAGTTCCGGAACAAAATAGCCTTGGCATCGCAGTAGTTTTCCATCGTTACATGGAAATCCAGATGGTCCTGGGTCAGATTGGTGAAGATGCCCACCGCATAGTGAACGCCGTAGACCCGGTCCAGACACAGGGCGTGGGATGAGGTCTCCATCACCGCATAGGCGCACCCGGCGTCCGCCATCTCCCGGAAGAGCCGCTGGACCTCAAAGGATTCCGGCGTGGTGCGGTCCGTAGGGATGACCTCCTGCCCGATCATGTTCTGATTGGTACCGATAAGGCCCACCTTGGCCCCCCGTGCCTGCTCCAGAATGGCCTTGAGCAGATAGGTGGTGGTGGTCTTGCCGCAGGTGCCGGTGACGGCGATCATGGTCATCTCCTCGGCGGGATGGCCGAACCAGTTAGCCCCGATCACCGCCAGCGCACGGCGGGAATCCGCCGTTCGGATATAAGGGCCATCCCCCTCCGGCAAATTCTGGCACAACACCGCCGCCGCGCCCTTTTCCAGCGCCGTGGCGATATACTTGTGGCCGTCTGTGGCGTAGCCGGTCATGGCTACGAACAGGTCTCCGGGCTGGGTGGCCCGGGAATCATAGCTGACGCCGGCGATCTCCATTTCCAGATCCACCGCGCAGGACGCGACAGGGACGCCGTTGAGCAGTTCCCGCAGTTTCATATCGTATTCCTCCATTTGATCGGTATTGTTTCACGAAAGTCCACCGCCCCCCTCACAGGGCAGTCGGCGGCTGTATACAAAGCACTCCTTGGCTATTGTAGCAGGTTTTTCCGGAAAGCATACCGAAAATGGTGTCATAAACCTGGCAAAAAGTGCGGTAAGCGGCAGTCAGTCCGTGGTTTTCGCGCCGAAACGCACCGTGACCACGCTGCCGGCAGCCAATTCCGTCCCCGCCTCCGCGCTCTGGGAAATGGCGGTGACGCTGCCGGTGCTGCCGCCGGTGCTGGTGGCGCCGGTGACCTTCATAATGAGGCCCGCGTTGGTCAGGGCCTTGTTGGCCTCCGCCGGGGTCTTACCTACCACGTTGGGGACGGTGCTGGGGGCATTGGGCTTCTCCACGCCCAGATAGAGCACGATGGAAGCATTATTGGGCACGATGGCGCCGCCCGCCGGGGTCTGGTCCGTCACGGTATCGCCGCTTCCCACGGTGGTGCAGGCAAAGCCCGCCGCCTTCAAAGCTGCCTTCGCGTCCGCTGCACTCTTGCCCACCACATAGGGCACGGCGGCATCGGCGCCCGCCAGCTCCGAGGCGCTGTAATTCGGTTCAATACCCAGTGCGGGCAGGATCTCGCCCATGATCTGACCGGCCACGGGAGCCACCATGGTACCGCCGTACACGGCGGTGCCGGTATCACGGCGAGGGGTGTCCATAGTCAGGAGCATGATGTACTTGGGATCGTCTGCCGGGGCGAAGCACATGAAAGACACCACCACGTCGCCTCTGGGGTTGTCGTTGGTTTTGGTGCCGGTCTTATCGGCGGTACCGGTCTTGCCGCCGATGCGATAGCCTGCCACCCGGCCGTTTTTGCCGCTGCCGGAGGAGACCACATATTCCAGCGCCTCCCGGACGATGGCGGAGGTCTCCTCGCTGATGACCTGCCGTACCGGAGTGGAGTCATGCTGAGACAGAACGTTGCCGTCCTCGTCCAGCACCTGCTCCACAATGTAGGGCTGATAGAGATAGCCGCCGTTGACGCAGGCCGCCTGAGCCCGGATCAGCTCGATGGGCGTCACGTTGAAGGTCTGGCCGAAGGAGTAGGACGCCAGCGACACCACCTGGGAGTTGAAGCTCTTTTCATCCTGAAAAATGCCCTTCACCTCACCGATCATGTCGATGCCGGTCTTATCCATCAGGCCGAAGGATTTCAGATACTTGTAGTAGGTCTCCGTTCCCACGGACAGACCCATGCTGATAAAGGCAGGGTTGCAGGAATGGCCCACCGCCTCGATGAGGGTCTGCTGACCGTGGCCGCTGTGGTTGGAACAGTAGATGGCCTTGTTCCAGCCCTGCACACGGGTGGAGCCGGAACAGTAGAAGGTGGAGTTTTTCGTCACCTTGCCCTCCTCCAGCGCCGCCGCCAGTGTAATGGGCTTGTAGGTGGAGCCAGGCTCGTAGGTGGAGTCGATGCACTTGTTGCGCCACTGGGACTGAACGGCGCTGTTGATGGCCGCAGACCGGGCCTCGGCATACGCCTCCTCCGATTCATAGGTGGAGCGCTTTGCGTCGATCTTGGCAAGCTCCGTATCCAGCTTGGCCTTCAGGGCATCGTCAAAAATCGTGCCGTAGTCATTCAGATCGTAGTTGGGATAGGACGCCATAGCCACGATAGCTCCGGAGTTCACATCCATAACGATGCCGGTGCCGCCGTTTTTGGCGCCGTATTTTTTCAGCATACTCTCCAGACCGTTTTCCAGACTCATCTGGACGTTGGCATCCAGCGTCAGCACCAGACTGTGCCCGTTTTCCGCATCGAAGATCTGCTCGTAGTTGTACATCAGTTCCGTGCCGGCGGCGTTTCGGGCACTGATGGTATACCCGGCAGTGCCGGTAAGGGTGTCATCGTACTTGGCCTCCAGACCTACGCTGCCCACGCCGTCGGAGTTTACAAAGCCCAGAACGCCGGAAGCCAGAGATCCGTACAGGTAGTACCGCTTGGAGGATGGCTGGAGCCAGACGCCTTGAAGCTTTACCCGATCCGATTCCGGCACCTCATTGCCGTCAGGGTCGATCTCGCCGTTGATGAAACGGCGAACTTCGTCGGAAACCGTCTGATCCGCCCGCTTCTTGATGTTCCAATAGTCATAGTTGGTCTTGGTCATCCGGTTTTCCAGAGTCTCCTGGTCCACGCCCAGAATGCGGCTGAGGCCCTTGGCGATGTAGGTCTGATCCCGCAGGATAGGGGCTGTGTAAGTCTCTCCCTTATCCGCCGCCTTCTTGGCGGCCTTCTCCTGCTTTTCCTTTTGGCTCTCCACAAACTCCGCGATCCGCATTGGAGAGATGTTTACGTCCTCCGCCGTGGCGGAGATGGCCAGCGTGTTGAGGTTTCGGTCATAAACGGTGCCTCGGGAGGCGTTGACCACGGCGCTGCGGGTCTGCTGCTCGATGGCTTTTTCCTGCAATACGCTGTGCTGACGGATCTGGATGTCATAGAGCTTCCAGAACAACACCGCAAAGGTCACGATACCCAACAGCAGCATGACCAGCACCGTCCGGCTGCGGATGACCTGATTGGCCCGCCGGGCCGCGTCGCTTTTTCTCCGGGGATTGGATGCCATAGAGTTCTCCTTTCAGGGGCAATTCAGCAAAGAAGGGGAGCAAGAAGACGCCGGCTTCTCACTCCCCGCTGTGTCACAACATACTTATTTCAGGTTCAGTCGAAATATTCCACCACGGCGTAGACTCCATGATGCAAGGAGCTTAAGATCCGGCTGAAAACGCTGGGGGTCTCCGTCCGGTAGACCACGGCGCTGTCCTCGCTGTCCAGATCCAGATAGGTGATCTGGCTGCTGGTGGGCTTGGCCATTCCGGCAGCAGCCGCCACCTCCTTGACGGTGGCCATATCAAACATCTGCTCGTGCTGGGCCGTCAGGCTGACATTTTCCGCCTGCAAGACCGTCAGTTCGCTTTTCAGAGCCACGGTGTCGGCGGCCAAGGTGGTCAGCTGCACATAGCTCAGCAGCAGCATCACCGCGGCCACGGCCACAGCCGTTACCCCCAACACAGATAGCACGGGGATCGCCTGGCGCTCCCGCACCAAAACCTGTTCCTTATGATAAACCTTCGGGGCCGCCTGTGTCCGCTCGTGGCGAGGGACCTCGCCGGCATGTTCCAATTCCCGTTCCCGGACCGCCCAGTCCAGATCCCGGGCCAGACTCCCGTTTGTGCTGAATTCCCGATGCGCATAACGGTATTCTCTGGCCGCTGACGCCATTGCAGAGTCCCTCCCTTCCACAAAATCAACACACAATAAAGGGCTTGTCCCTTTTTAAAAGTCAAATATCAAATGGGTCACATTTTTCTACCACCCGCAGCTTGGCGCTGCGGGCCCGGCTGTTTTCTTCCAGCTCCGCCGCTCCCGAAACGATGGGCTTCCGGGTCACCAGCCGCACTCTGGGCTTTTTCCCGCACACGCACACCGGAAATTCCGGCGGGCAGGTGCAGCCTTTGGCGGCATCCTGAAAGGCCCGCTTCACAATGCGGTCCTCCAGAGAATGGAAGGTGATGACGGCCAGCCGGCCGCCGGGGTTCAGGTGGTCGATGGCTCCGCTGAGCATGGGCGGCAGGGCGTCCAGCTCGCCGTTGACGGCAATGCGGATGGCCTGAAAGCTCCGCTTGGCCGGGTGCTGTTTCTCCCGGAGCGCGGCGGCAGGCATGGCGGAGCGGATCAGCTCCGCCAGTTCCAATGTAGTTTGTACCGGCGCGGTCTCCCGGGCCTGTACGATTCTTTTCGCAATGGCGGGGGCGTAGCGCTCCTCGCCGTACTCAAACAAAATGCGGCGCAGCTCCTCGTAGCTCCAGGTGTTTACCACATCGTAAGCGGTGAGAGGGGCGGTGGCGTCCATCCGCATGTCCAGCGGTGCGTCATGCATATAGGAAAATCCACGGGACGCATCATCCAGCTGAGGAGAGGATACTCCCAGATCAAATAACATACCGTCCACGCCGGGAATGTCCAACTCCGCCAAAATCTCGCTGACCCGGTCGAAATTGCTGTGGACCAGCGTCACCCGGTCCATCCAGGGGGCCAGCCGTTCCTGGGCCGCGTCGATAGCGGACTGGTCCCGGTCAATGCACACCAGCCGGCCGGTGGTGAGCCTTTGGGCGATCTCTCTTGAGTGCCCCGCACGGCCCAGTGTGCCGTCTACATAAATTCCCTCCGGCCGGATATGCAGCGCTTCGATGCACTCGGCCAGCAAAACGGGCTTGTGGGTAAATTCCATAGCTCAGCTCCGATTCCGACGGGCCCGCGCCAAGGCGTCCATGGCGGCGGCCATATCGTCCTCTTCCAGCATCTGGCGTTCCCGCTCCGTCCAGGTGGCGGAATCCCAAATCTCGGCAAAGGCGTTCATGCCAACGATTGTGGCAGTTTTTTTCAGGTTTGCGTAGTTCCGCAGGGCGGCGGGGATCAGAACCCGGCCCTGACCGTCAGGCTCGCACTCCACAGCGTTGGCATACAGCAGCGTCAGCGCCCGGGCCTCGGTATAGGGCAGCTCGTCCATATCCTCGGACATCTGGTTCCACTTGGCCTCGGGGTAAATGGTCAGGCAGTGCTGGGCGCCGATGGTGATATAAAACCGGTCTCCCAGTGCTTCCCGCATATTGGAGGGGATCACCAGCCGGCCCTTGGAGTCAATGGTGTTATTGGACTTGCCCATGAGTCTGGCCATAGCGGTGCCCTCCTTCCCTACTTTTTGGGTTTTCGTGGTCCAATGTGGCACTGTTATCCACATCTTCCCCACTTTTCCCCACCACACACCCTGAGTATAAGCGATTTCAAGGGGGATTGCAAGTATTTTTTTCCGACGCAAACCCTTGAAAACAGGCCACTTTTTGCCAAAAGTCAGGAATAATTCACCGTTTTCAAACAATTGTTCCATCGTTGCCGATTGGTTTACGTAAAATCAAAAAGAATGACAACACAATATCTTGTGTTGTCATTCTTTTTTAGAACGCAAGTTGCGCTAAATATAGAGTTTTCAGAAAAAGTTGCAGGTCTTTTTTCGTCATTTTTAACGAATTTTCACGCAAATCCCCTTTTTTACGGCAGACAGTCTCCGTTATGGTCAACCATCTTTTCCACACCGACTATACTTGTTCCTATGTGTTTCGTCCGCTTACATTGCGGCGGACAGCACGTCAATTCTCTGCCTCTTCCGCAGTCTTTCTTTCTGCCTCCAGCTTTTCCCGCTGTTCCTGAAGCTTGGCGGCGGAAGCGGCCCGGAATGCGGACCGGGACTGCTTCACCTCGGTCAGCGCGGCCTGTACAGCCTCCTCCGTCCGGGCCAAAGCGTCCTCTGCGTACTCATTTGCCACCTGACAGAGCTGGCGGGAGCGGTCCTCCGCGTCGGCGATGATCTTCCGGGCCTTCTCCTTGGCGGCATAGAGCACCTCGCTGTCAGAGACCTTGCTCTTGGCCTCCAGATCCGCCTGACGCATCATCCGCTCCACGTCCCGCTTGGCCTCGTCCACAAATTTTTCCCGGGCGGCCAGCAGCTCCTGAGCCCGTTTCAGCTCCACAGGAAGCTGGTTCCGCAGCTCGTCCAGCAGATCCAGCACCTCGTCCCGGTCCACCATGCTGAGGTTGGGCTTCAGGGCGGGGGACTTGGCGTCCTCGACCCGTTCATACAGCATATCAATTAAACGGTTTACATCGTTTTCAGCCATAACGCATTCTCCTTATCGTTGTTCCGTCCAGTCCCGGATCAGGGGCAGGATCGCCTTGGGCAGGTACTTATCAAGGGGCTGATGATAATGGATCATCTCCCTTGCCACGGTGGAGCTCAAATAGATGTACGCCGGGTCCGCAGGCAGCAGCAGCGTTTCCAGGCCCGGATGCAGGCCCCGGTTCACCATGGCCTGCTGATATTCCGTGTCGAAATCGCTCTGGGTCCGGATGCCCCGGACAATGGCGGTAGCCTTCCGCTCCGCGGCGAAATCGGCCAGCAGGCCGCCGTACAGCTCCGCCGTTACGTTGGGCAGCTCTAAAACCGCCGCCTCCACAAGCTTCAGCTTTTGCTCCGGGGTGAACATCTGGCCCCGCTTTTCTGCATTGGGGCTGACGCAGACATACACCTGATCGAAGCAGGCCGCTGTGCGGCGAATAATATCCATGTGTCCCAGCGTGATGGGGTCAAAGCTGCCGGAACAGACTGCGATCCTCATACCTGCGCCCCCTCGTCTCCGTCCCGGTGGTAGATGGTGACGGCGATTTTGCCGTACCGGTAGGTCCGGCCCATGCGGTAGGGTGCGGACAGGGCCGGCAGGACCTTGTCCACCGGATGCTCCGCGATCATCATGCCGTGAACGTTCAGCAGGTCATGGCGGGCAATATGGGCGATGGCCGTCTCCAGCAGTTCCGTCTCATAGGGCGGGTCCAGAAAGATCAGGTCATATTTTTCCCGGGCGGCCTTGAGAAATTCCATGGAATCCCCGGCCACTACCCGGCTCCGGTCCGTCAGATCGCAGAGCTTCAGGTTTTCGCGGGTCAAAGCTGCCGCATCCGGCCGCCGGTCCACAAACACAGCGGAAGCCGCGCCCCGGCTGAGGCACTCGATGCCCAGCTGGCCGGTGCCGGCAAACAGGTCCAGGACCTTACGGCCCTCAATATCAAATTGCAGGACGTTGAACAGCCCTTCCTTCACCCGGTCAGTGGTGGGCCGTGTCTCCATCCCCTCTAATTCCTTCAGGCGGCGGCCCCGAGCGGAGCCGGTGATCACACGCATGGCGCGTCCTCCTCTGAATTCAACAGGATTCCAGTTTTATTTTACGGCAACATTGCCCATATTTCAATAGGCTTTCCCATTTTTCATCCGAATTATATAGCTGCCGCGTCCGGGTCTTAATAGCTGCTGATGTCCAGACTCTCATCGTCGGTTCCCTTTTCGATGCTCCGAATCTCCACGGTGTACTTCAGCTCCGGACTGACCGCCACCTGTACCCGGTCGCCGACCCTATGGCCCATGAGCGCCTGTCCCACCGGGGACTCCTTGCTGATGAGACCCTTCAGCGCGTCCTGCCGCAGCGTGGTGACAATGCGGACGGTCATTTCCTTT
>ERZ1106935.2521-NODE-2521-length-12243-cov-3.937808_pt1 | contig 12243 bp, 7 predicted proteins | sample MGYA00403666_ERZ1106935 | MGnify/ENA primary metagenome ERZ1106935 (study PRJEB35170, sample SAMEA104062452) | human gut metagenome | biome: human gut; feature: human-associated habitat; material: faeces | place: Denmark | collected 2012-11-20 ... | reverse complement strand
ATACAGGAAGGTCACTGCCTGTGCGCGGGTGCAGGTAGCGTCGGGGCTGAACTTACCGTTGCCGGTGCCGCCGGTGATGCCGTTTTCAACGGCCCACGCCACAGCCTTGGCGTAGTAAGCGTCAGCGGGGACATCCGCGAAGCTGCTCATGCTCTTGGGGGCGGGAGAACCGGCCGCGCGCCACAGGAAGGTGACGATCTGGCCGCGGGTGCAGGGAAGGCCGGGGGCAAACAGGTTGTTGCCGATACTTGACGGCCTCATAGCAGTAAGCGTCCACGGGAACGTCCGCGAAGATCTGCTCCGGAGCTTCCTCCACGAACTTACCCTTAATGGTGACCTTGGAGGCAGGCATGGTGAAGGTGTACTTGCCCTTCTTCTCGGTGATCTTCACCTTGTCGCCGTCCTTATCCAGAACCTTCAGGGTATCCAGCTCATAGCCCTTGTCGGGCTTCACGGTGATGGTCACGGTGTCGCCCTTGTAGGCAGACTTGGGAGAAACGGTGATGGTGCCGTGCTTCACGCTGTCCACGGTAATGGTGTAGCGGGAAGAGTGGGAGCTGCCGCCGCTGCTGCTGGACTTGTGATACAGCTTGATGGAGCCGGTCAGCGTTGTGTAGTTGGTGTTGGTGGGGGTGAAGCGCCACTTGTAGGTGGTGTTGGCCGCCACGGTAGTGGTATCGGGCAGGACATTGCCTGCGTCATCCACCCACTCCAGCGTACCGGCGTTGGGGTTCAGCGTGCTGCCGGTAACGGTCAGGCCAGCATCCGCCAGCGTCTTGCCGCTGGTGGTGATCTTGGTATAGGCAGGCTCGCCGGTGGGGGTCGCCTGCTTGATGGTGAAGGTGTAGGTCTTGTCGGCCGTGGTGCCGTCCGCCCAAGCGGTGGTGGCCTTATCCCTCAGCGCCACGGTGACGGTGTGGTCACCGGCGTTGGTCTGGCTATTGCCGGTCACGGTGTAGTCCGCGGTATCGGAAATGCCGTAGGTCTTGGCGCTTCCGTCATAGGTGAACACCGTGGTGTCGGCGGCGGGGATGGCCACCTTCTTGGGAACGATGGTCAGGGTGGCCGTGGCAATGCCGAAGTTGATGCTATCCTCGTAGGTGGCGGTCACGGTGTAGGTGCCGATGCCCTCGGGGAACCCTGCTGCCATCAGCGTGCCGGTACCGGCGGTGTAGATGTAGTTCCACTTGGCGCCGGTGCCGAGGTTGGTGCCGCTGATGGAGGCCTCCTCATACTTCATCCAACTGCCGGTGTACTCCTTCTCGCCGTCAGGGAAGGTGATGAAGGTGCTGACATCGGTCTTATCCAGCACGTAGACGGTGATGGGACGCGCGGAGACGGCGATGTGGTTGGCGTCACCGGCGTAGTGGGCCTTGAACGTCTGCGGGCCGGCGGTGTTCATAACGGTGGCGGGGGCATCCCAGTTCCAGCCGGCGGGCAGCTCCACAGTGGACAGGGCATTGCCCTTGACGCCCTTCAGTCCGGTGGGGTCGGCGGGGTTGATCTGGTTGATGTTCACGATGGCGGTGGTGGTATCCTTGTTCAGCGTGTAGTTTTCACCGAGGCCGCCCTTTTCCATCTTCACCAGCACGTTGACAGTTTTGCCGGTACCCGCCGTGTCATCGGCCATGGTGGCGAAGACGTGGTAGTGGGTACCCTGCTTCACATCGGAGGCAACAGGCAGCTTCACGGTGCAGTCCACGTCCAGCCTGCCCTCCTCGTAGTCGCGGTCCGTCGTTTTGACGTCCTCGATGTCAATGGGCTTGGGCTGGATCTTGAAGTTGCGGCTGAAGGTGCCCGTGTAATTGCCCTTGCCCTCGACATAGACGGTGGCCGCCTCAAAGACGTGGACGTTGGTGCCGTAGCTGACGGTGTAGTCCGTGCCCTCGACCAGCGTCTTGGTGCCGTCCATCACCACCGGGAGAATATCCACGCCGGCCTCTTTGGCCAGGGTGAAGGCCCCGGCCTTGAAGCGCCCGATCTCGCCGTTCTTCGAGCGCGTGCCCTCGGGGAAGACGGCCACCGAAGCCCCGCGCGAAATCCACATCCGCCCGTCGCGGACCATCTGTTCCAACGCCTCGGCGGCGTGGCCGCGGTCGATGCAGATGTCGCCGTGCAGCAGGAGGAACTGGCCGAAGAAGGGCGTTTTGAAGACCTCGCGCTTCGACACCCAGCGGAAATTGAGCGGAATGTAGTAGAGCGCCGGGATGTCGATCACCGTGTTGTGGTTGATGACGATGACGTAGCGCTTCTTCCGGTCGATCAGTCCGCGTCCGATGACCCGCTGCCGCCAAAAGGGCGGCAGGAAGAAGAAAATCCGCACCAGGATGCGCGACAGTTCATGCACCGTCCGGCGCCCCCGGTCGAAGGGATAGCAGACGACCAGCGCAAGGGCCGACAGAATCATAAAAAGCGTGCACAAAAGCACCAGCAAAAGGTAGTATAAAGCACTTAACATACGATCATCGTTCTATTACAGCATTTGTAAAACAGACTGTCCGAACCCGCGGCCGCGGGCCGCGTCCACAAATCCGGCCCGCCCCGGATTCCAGCCTCCGGGAGGGACCCGGCAAAGGGCGCAGCCGGTTGAAAAAAGCCCGTATCAGACGTCCGGGGACAATTAGCCACATTAATTCAATCTGCAAATTTAGGAATTATTTCCCGGGATTCCTACCCCGCCAGTCGGCGAATTTTCAACAAAATATTCACTGCACCTGTTTTCAGGAGGCGAAAAAGCGGGACCGCGAAAAAAAGTTACGGAAAAATTTGGTTCGCAGCCGGAGGGGGGGGGTATCTTTACACCCGGAAAACACCCCCGCAAGAACCGCGGGCCTCCATATACATAAGTATCGAAAATTTTCTGAAATTTACAGTACTATGTCTTGCATAGTATAAATATTATTACATATCTTTGCACTGACAAATAAAGTGCAAAACAGAATATTATGAAAAGACTGATTCTCCTTATCGTAACGCTCGCAGCGGCCGCGACCCGGCTCTTTGCGGCGCATCTCTGCCCCTCGACGGGCCGCGTGGTGGACGAACAGGGAAAAGCCGTCGAATACGCAACGGTCGTCCTGCTGAAAGGAACCGAACAGGTGGCCGGCATGGCCACCGACGCCGAAGGACGTTTCGCGCTGAAAGCAGCTCCCGGCGAATACACGCTCCTGATTCAGTACCTCGGATTCGACCCCGTGAAAAAGCCGGTGCGCGTGGAGCAGGAGAACCATCTGGGCGATTTCGTGATGCGGACCTCGGCGACCGGCATCGAAAGCGTGGAGGTAAAGGCCCGGCTGGTGCGCCGCGAGGCCGACCGGTTCGTGGTCGACGTGGCGAACGCCCCGGCGGCCATCGGCAAGGACGGCATCGAACTGCTGGAACGCGCCCCCGGCGTATGGATCGACGGGGAGAAAATATCAATCAACGGCAAGAGCGGCTCGAAGGTCTACGTCAACGACCGCGAACTGCGCATGGAGCCGGAACAGCTGCTGACCTACCTGCGGTCGCTCCGGGCCGAGGAGATTCAGAAAATAGAGGTCGTGCCCACCTCGGGCGCCGACTACGACGCCGACTCGGCGGGAGGCATCATCCGCATCACGCTCAAAAAACGCCGCGAGAACGGCGTCAACGGCTCGGTGGCGTTCAACACGACGCAGGGAGAGATCGTACACAGGTACAATCCGTCGGCCAACATCAACCTGCATTCGGGCCGCGTGGACTTCTACGCCTCGGCATGGGGATCTTTCGGAAAGGACGAGACGACCACCGGCGAGCAGACGCGCTACGAGGCCGCGGACAAGGAGCTGAACGCACATTCGTCGATGAAAGGCCGCAACCGCAGCCTCGGGGCCAGCGCCGGCGCGGTGGTCGAGATCGACAACAGGAACAGCGTCGGCGCGGAGTTCGAGTACTGGCGCAACCGAAACGGGGAGCCGAACGACACCTACACGGATTTCCGGAACGCCGGCACGGTGACACGCACGGACAGCCATTTCGACAAACTCGACATCCGCAACAACTACTCGGCGACGTTCAACTACATCCGCAAGATCGACACGCTCGGCTCGACGCTCAAACTCCTTGCCGACTACACGCGCCGCGAAACCGACTCCGGAAACGACAACTTCAGCCGCATGACGGCTCCGGGAGCGACGGCGGATTCGACCTACCGCGACAACACCGAGAGCGTCTACAACATCGCCACGGCGACACTGGCACTCGAAAAGAGGTTTTCGCCCCGCTGGACGCTCAAGGCCGGAGCCAAATACACCTACAACGACATGCACAACGACGCGCTCTACGAATACCTCAAGGGCGACGCATGGACGCGCAACGACAACCAAAGCTTCACGATCGACTACACGGAGAACATCGCGGCGGCCTACGCCGTCGCCTCGGCGCAGCTCGGCCGCTGGGGCCTCGTGGCTGGTCTGCGCGGCGAATACACCCACACGACGGGAAAAAGCGTCGGACAGGATTATTTCTCGCTCTTTCCAAACGCCAACGTCTCCTTCGCCCTTTCGAAGGAGAAAGGATGGTCGCTGATCGCCCAATACGCCCGGACCATCGAACGGCCGCGCTTCTGGTGCCTCAACCCCCAGCGGATGCAGATTTCGGACTACACCTACCAGACGGGAAACCCGTCGCTCGACCCGGCGTTCAAGCAGGACGTGAACCTCACGCTGGTGGCCGCCCACAAATACACCCTCACGGCCGGCGTGCAGCTCGTCAGCGGCGAGATTCAGCAGACGATACAGGCCGACCCGGAGAATCCCGACCTGCTGCAACTGGCATGGGTCAACTACGACCGCACCAAAAACTATTACGTCTCGGTCAATCTGCCTTTCCAGCCCGCGAAATGGTGGCAACTGAACGCCAACTTCACCTACATGCGCCACGGTGAGCGCGTCGAGCAGCACGGCGCCGAAACTTTCTACAACTGGGCATTCGGCAGCATCTCGACGACCTTCACGCTGCCGGCTAAATTCTACATCGACCTCTCGTACAACTATCAGAGCCGCATCGACCTGGGCAACTGCTGGGTCGAACCCGACCACCGGTTGCAGGCCGGCGTGAAGAAACGCTTCGGCGACCGGTTCACCGCCTCGTTCTCGGTGCAGAACCTTCTGGACCAGGGACAGGTGATCGGAGCGCACGGCGACGGATTCGTCCGCACGATGAACGCCCGGCAGACGTGGAGCAACCGCTCGTTCCGAATCGGGCTGACCTACAACTTCAAGTCGGGGAAGGCCTTCAAGCGCAAAGCCGTCGAGGCGGGGTCGGCCGACGAAAAGAGCCGGCTGTAACGGTACGAAGACAAACGCGCCGGCGTCGGAGGAGATTCCTCCGGCGCCGGCGTGTTTTTGCAAAATCCGTCAGCGGGTACGGCGGATGCGCGGCAGCGGCAGGCGGCGCGCCCAGCGCACGGCCCAGCGCGGCAGGCGCGGACGGGCCATCCACCGGGCCAGGTGCGTGACGGAGGTGGGGATGCGGATTGATTTGCCGGCGATGATGAGCGTCACGGCGACGAGGATCAGCAAAACGCCGGTTCCGATGCGCAGCGTGAACCGCTCGCCGAAGACCGCGACGCCGAAAAACAACGCCGTGACGGGTTCCAGCGCCCCGAGGATCGCCGTGGGCGTGGAGCCGATGCGGCGGATGGCCCCGGCCATCGCGACCAGCGAAACGATCGTCGGGAAAAGCGCCAGCGCAACGGCGTTGACCCACATCAGGGACGAAGGGACGGGTTGCAGATCGGCACAGCCCCGCAGCCGAACGACATAGACCAGCGAGCCGAAAACCAGACAGTAGAAGGTGAGTTTCTCGGTCGGAAGGTCCTTGAGCGACGAGCGGTTGACGGCGACGATCCAGACCGCATAGGAGAGCGCCGAAAGGAAGACCAGCACGACGCCCGCGAGGTTGAGCGTCGCGCCGTCGCCCCCTTTGTAGAGCAGCGAGATGCCCCCGCACGCCAGGGCGATCGAGACGACCGTGGCGGCGGTGACCCGCTCGCGGAAACCCACGGCCATGATGACCGCGACCATCACCGGATAGACGAACAGGATCGTCGAGGCGATGCCGGCGTCCATGAGGTTGTAACTCTCGAAAAGCAGCAGCGACGAGACGGAGAAGAGCACGCCCATAGCCGCAAGCGGCAGGACGTCGCGCCGCCGCAGGGCAAACGACTGCCGCCGGAACAGCATCAGCGCACCCAGCATCACCACAGCCAGCACATAGCGGTAGAACAGCACGGAATCCACTCCCAGGCCCGCGCCGTAAAGCGGCAGCGCAAAGAGCGGATTCAGTCCGTAGCTGGCCGCGGCTATGGCTCCCAGCACATAACCGCGGGAACGTTCCGAGATCATTTAGAAGGTGACCTGCGGAGCGGCCGCGGCCCCTTCGGCCGACTCGAAATAGGGCTTCTGGCCGAAGCCGAACATCCGCGCGACGAGGTTGGCCGGGAAGCGGCGCACCGAAACGTTGTACTGCTGCGCCGCGGCGTTGAAGTCCTTGCGGGCGACGGCAATGCGGTTCTCGGTCCCTTCGAGCTGGGCCTGCAATTCGAGGAAATTCTGGTTGGCCTTCAGGTCGGGATAGCTCTCCGACACGGCGATCAGGCGGCCCAGCGCGGAGCGCACCTCGGCCTGCGCCCGCTGGAACTGTGCGAGCCGCTCGGGCGTCAGGTCGTCGGCCGAAAGGTTGATCGACGTGGCCCGGGCGCGCGCCTCGGTAACCTCGTTCAAGGTCTGCGTCTCGTGGGCCGCGTAGCCCTTCACGGTGCTGACCAGATTGGGAATCAGGTCGGCACGGCGCTGGTACTGCGTCTCGACATCGGCCCAGGCGCCTTTGAGCCCCTCCTCCTTGTTCACGAAGCCATTGTAGGTCGCATAAAAGAAGATCACCACCACGGCAACTGCGCCGATCCAAATCCATTTTTTCATACTTATCCGTTTTTTAATCGTTACCATCTCGAACCGGCGCCGCCGCCACCGAAGGAACCACCCCCGAAGCCGCCGCCGAAACCTCCGCCCGAACCGCGTCCGAAGCCGCCGCCGATGATCGTGCCGCCGCCCGCTCCCCCACCGAAGTTGTCGTCGCGGAGGTTCCGGGCCTGCCGTTTCACCACGGCGCCGCAATTCGGACATACATAGGTATACTCCACCAGCCGATAGTTGTGCGTGACGCTCAGCACCCGCTGGGAATCCTGCCGCAAGGTGAATTTATGGCACTTCGGGCAGCGGCGCCGGGCGTAATAGACCGCCAGCACCAGTCCCAGCGGCCCCACGATGAATCCGACGACGATCACGAAGATCATCCACGCCGGAAGTTCGCCGCCGTCGCCGCTGAGGTCCGCCTCGCCCCCTTCGAGCACCGCGGCCGCAGCCTCGACGCCCGCGACCATGCCCGCGCTGTAATCCCCCTCGCGGAAGGCAGGAAGCATATAATTGAGTTGTATGCGTTTGCAGAGCGCATCGGGAAGGATTCCTTCCAATCCGCCGCCCGTGACGAAGCGTATTTCGCGCAGTTCCTTCACCAGTAGGATGCCCAGTCCGTTGTCGCTCTCGGCCGAGCCCACGCCCCAGCTGCGGAACAGTTCGACGGCGAACGAAAAAGCGTCGCCGCCCGCAATGTCATCGACAGCGACGACCGCCACCTGCGCAAGCCCCCGTTCGCGCAGCGACGCGCAGAGGGAGTCGATGCGCGCCACGGCTCCCGCGGAGAGAATGCCATCGGGATTCGAGACATAGCGCCGCCGGTCCATGCGCTGGACATTGGGAATCTCGTCCGGGCGGTAGCTTCCCGCAAGGGCGGGCAGTGCGCCGACGAGCAGCAGACAAAGGATCGCAATCTTTCTCATAACCTCGGGAACAAAGATACGAATAAGCCGAGAGAAAAAAGCAAGCTCGCTTGCATTTTTTCCGAGGCGGAGTATCTTCGGCGAAGCCAAAGTACGAATAAGCCGAGAGAAAAAAGCAAGTTCGCTTGCATTTTTTTCCGAGCGAAAGTATCGAAGACTCTGCGCTGGAAAAGGAACGGACGGGAACGCCCCCGGGCGGTACGGCAAAAGGTCCGCGACATCCTAAAAGTGCCGTTACGGCACCGACCCCGTTCCGTTCGTCAGGGTCCGCTGCCGGATAAAGGCCGGATTCCGGTGTCGTCAGTCGAAACAGGCCGGGAACGCCAGCAACTGATACGCCAGGGCTTTGGCCATACGCTCGTGACCCGCGGCGTTGGGATGCAGACGGTCGGTCTGCCCGTCGCTGAAATAACGGACATGCGAATCGGCGACGGGATAAAGACCGCTGATGCTGTTGAGGTCGATCACCGGAACCGCCCAGACGCTCCCGGCCTCGCGGATTTTGGCGACATAGGCGTCGGCATAGAGCCCCAGCCGGTTGGGGTACGATTCGTCGGGCTGGACGTTCCGGTCGCTGAAACGCGCATAACCGCGGTGAAGCGGCGTGAGCAGGATGACCTGCTTGGTCGGATAGTGCTCTTTGAGAAAGGCCAGCACGGCGTTGATCCGTCCGCAGAGGGTCCCGGTGTCCGCCGAAGGCGTGCGGCGCATCCGCGTCCCCACGGAGGGACCCGGCATCGGGCACTCCGCCTCCCGGACCTCGTACCACTCGCCCAGCGGCACGCCGGCATTGAAATCGTTGGTCCCGGCAAAGACGACGACGGCATCCACGGCGTCGCCCCGCTCGGCATACAGCTTCCGGGCCTGCCCCAGCACATCGGACCACTGGTGTCCGTTGATTCCGTAGACGAAAGGCACGATGCCCAGCATCTCGGACAGATACTGCCAGTAGTTTTTCGTCGTGCCGACATGGCGTTCGTCCGTGATCGAATCGCCGAGAAAGGCGACCCGCTTGCCGGACCATTGATTCCGCATGAGGTTCATTCCGGCGGCGCACTCCCGGTTCTTTCCGGCTCCGTCGCCCGAGGCTCCCGCAGGCCCCGCCGCCAGCAGCAGGGCCGCCAGCAGACAAAACGTTTTTCGCATAGTTCGATCGGTTTGTTATTTCATTCAGCGTGTCAGTATCCGGTAGCTCCACGGCGCCATATCCTCCTCGACGCGGCCCCGGAGTTCGAAAGGTTCTCCCGTCATGGCATCGGTGTACATCCCGGCGTAGATGCCCGTATAGTAGTCGGCATGGATGGCGTAGGGCGAGAGGTTCATCACCGCCACGACCCGGTTGCCGCCGGTCTCGCGGACAAAGGTCATCAGGCAGTCCTCGGCGTTGTTGCGGATCTCGACCATCGCCCCGCCCCGCTCCCCGGCGGCGAGGGCCGGATTGCCGTGCCGCAAGGCCGTGAGACGGCGGTAGAACTCCGTGAAAGCGTTGGAAGCGTAGGACGGAATCGGATCGCGGTCGAAGAAGGCGAACGAATGGTCGTAGCCGATCTCCTGCCCGGTGTAGATCAGCGGCAGGCCGCGCGGCACGACGAACGTGAAGACCGCCATGATCTCGCGCGCATCGCCCAATCTGGAAAATTCGGAGCCGTTCCACGAATTCTCGTCGTGGTTCGACGTGAACGCCAGCCGCATGGCCGAGTCGGGATAGTCGTCGCGGTCGGCGTAGATGTAGTCGCGCAGAGCCGTGACGCGGGTGCGCTGCCGGGCCACGTCGTTCATCAGGTGGTGCATCCGCCAGGCGTAGCAGGCGTCGAAAGCCCCCTCCTCGAAAAGATTCCGCTCCTCGGCCTCGGCCAGCATGAACAGATCGGGCTTCACACGCCGCAGGCGCAGCGAGGTCTCGTTCCAGAACTCGATGGGAACCAGCATCGCCATGTCGCAGCGGAATCCGTCGACGTCGTGCTGCGTGAGCCAGAACTCCATGGCGTCGGCCTGCGCGCGCCACACGTCGCGGTCGGCGTAGTTGAGTTTGGCGGTGTCGGACCAGTCCCATGGCACGGCGGGACGGCCCGCGGCGTCGCGTTCGTACCACGAGGCGGGCTTTTCGGCGATCCACCGCGCGTCGCGCGCCGTGTGGTTGGCCACCCAGTCGAGCAGGACCCGCATGCCGAGGCGGTGGGCCTCGGCGACGAAGGCGTCGAAGTCGGCCATCGTGCCCAGCTCGGGGTTCACGGCGCAGTAGTCGCGGATCGAATAGTAGGAGCCGAGCGAGCCTTTGCGCCCGGCCTCCCCGATCGGATAGACCGGCATGAGCCACACGGCGTCGACGCCGAGGTCTTTGAGGAAAGGCAGTTTTGAAGTTGCCGCGCGCAGCGTGCCTTCGGGCGTGAGCTGGCGCACGTTCATTTCATACAGGACAGCCTGCGGCCAAAAACAATTCATAATTCACAATTCATAATTACCTTGTCCGCGATCAGCCGGCGCACGCCGCGGATTTCAAGTTCGACGGGGGCACCTTCGTTCGCCACCTCGACCGCATTGCGGGTGATCCGGACCGTCAGGACCCGGTCCTGGAAATTGACCTTGAACGAGAGGGACTCCCACGCGGCCGGCAACTGCGGGTCGAACGACAGCACGCCGTCGCGGACGCGCATGCCCCCGAAACCCTCGACCACCGAGAGCCACGAACCCGCCATCGAAGTGACATGGCAGCCCTCGCGGACCTCGCGGTTGTAGTCGTCGAGGTCCAGGCGCACCGTGCGCAGGTAGAGTTCGTAGGCCTTGTCCAGATCGCCGATACGCGCGGCGAGGATGGCATGGACGCAGGGCGAGAGCGACGATTCGTGGACCGTGCGCGCCTCGTAGAAGCGGAAGTTGCGGCGGACGGTGTCGAGGTCGAAATCGTCGCCGAAGAAATAAAGCCCCTGCAACACGTCGGCCTGCTTGATCAGGCACGAGCGCAGGATGCGGTCCCACGACCAGCGCTGGTTGATGGGGCGATCCGCAGGGTCGAGGTCTTTGGCCAACGTCTGCTCCTTGTCCAGATAGCCGTCCTGCTGGAGGAAGATGCCCAGTTCGCGGTCCTCGCCGAAGTACATGCCGTCGGCGATTTCGAGCCACCGCTTCGTCTCGGCCGTCTCGTCGAAACGTCGCTTCGCGCAGATGCGCGCGTAGTCCGCAGGCCGGTTTTCACGCACCCACGCCGCCGACTCGGCGGCATAGCGCATCGACCAGCAGGCGATGTAGGAGGTATACCAGTTGTTGTCGACGTTGTTCTCGTACTCGTTGGGACCCGTCACGCCCAGCATGACATATTTTCGCCGCGCCCCGGACCACGTGATGCGCTGCGCCCAGAAGCGCGCCACGGACAGCAGCACCTCCAGCCCGCAGTCGGCCAAATACGCCGTGTCGCCGGTATAGCGGATGTAGTTGAAAATCGCGTAGGCGACGGCGCCGTTGCGGTGGATCTCCTCGAAGGTGATCTCCCACTCGTTGTGGCACTCCTCGCCGTTGACGGTGACCATCGGGTAGAGCGCCGCACCGTCGCGGAAGCCCAGCTTCGCAGCGTTTTCGATGGCCTTGTCGAGCTGGTTGTAGCGGTAGACGAGCAGTTCGCGGGCGACGGCCCGCCCGGCGGTGGCCAGGTAGAACGGCAGGCAGTAGGCCTCGGTGTCCCAGTAGGTCACGCCGCCGTATTTCTCGCCCGTGAAGCCCTTCGGACCGATATTCAGACGGGTGTCCACCCCGGTATAGGTTTGCAGCAACATGAAGATGCAGAAGCGGATGCCCTGCTGCGCCCGGGCGTCGCCCCCGATTTCGATGTCGCAGCCGTGCCAGCGGGCGGCCCAGGCGGCCGTCTGCTCTTCGAGCAGGGCCTCGAAGCCCGCCTCCTGTCCCGAAGCCGCGACGCAGCGCGCCGCGGCGATAAGGTCCGCCGGAGCGTCATTTTTGACGCGCGCGCGGATATTCTTGTCTACGGCATGGGCGAGAGCGCGACGCTCGAGGCCGCTGACCGCCTGCGCGACGGCAAGCCCCTGCGCGGCATCCGCGGCACGGCGGTCATTGCCGATAAAGCGCCGGAGGGCGCGGTGCTCCTGCCGTCGTTTGAGGAAGTGCGGGACGATACGAAGAAATACGCTCTCGCCACGCGCGCGGAATACGCCGAGCACGACCCCATCCGGGGAAAGACGCTCGCGCAGGCGCACGGCGATAAATTCCTTGTTGTCTACCCGCCGGCCATGCCGCTCAAAACGGAGGAGCTGGACGCGGTCGCGGCGCTGCCCTATACGCGCGAGCCCCACCCGATGTACGATCCCCTCGGCGGCGTTCCGGCCATTGAGGAGGTGCGCTTTAGCGTCATCCACAACCGCGGGTGCTTCGGCGGG
>ERZ1106935.2520-NODE-2520-length-12247-cov-2.974163_pt1 | contig 12247 bp, 10 predicted proteins | sample MGYA00403666_ERZ1106935 | MGnify/ENA primary metagenome ERZ1106935 (study PRJEB35170, sample SAMEA104062452) | human gut metagenome | biome: human gut; feature: human-associated habitat; material: faeces | place: Denmark | collected 2012-11-20 ... | reverse complement strand
CACTGAAAAACACGCCCATATGCAGTCTATTTTCCCTTGTTCTACAAGATTTTTCTTATTCTCCCAATCAATATTTACAAAGACTGGTTTGTAACCCATACGAGAAAAAGCTTCCTTGGCAAGTTCTACATCGATCCCTGCCGGATTGCCATTCTCATCCGTATAGTTAAATGGAGGGTAGTTATCTCCACCGATAATAATCTTCTTGTTCGTATCCTTTATTATTTTTCTAGTCTGATCTTTTGTCTTTCCACATGCGCAAAGAAAGCATCCTAACAGAAAAAAGACCATGACTCCAGTCATAAGTTTCTTTAAATGCATAGTTCACCTCGTATGATTTGTCTATAAGTATTGTTCTATAATCTCATACAAACTTTCAATTCGGATAGGTTTCGCCATATGTGCATTCATTCCAGCTTCGATTGCAGCCTTTGCATCTTCCTCAAATGCATTTGCTGTCATTGCAATGATCGGAATGTCTGCTTTTGTCTTATCCTCTAATTGCCTTATCTTTTGTGTAGCTTCGTATCCATCCATGACCGGCATCATAACATCCATCAGAATCAGGTCGATCATATTTCCTTTCTCTGATTCCATATAATTTACTGCCTGTTTTCCATCTTCGACACTATTAACATGGAATCCTGCTTCTGTAAGAATCGTCTCAGCAATCTCCCTGTTTAATTCTACATCTTCTACGAGCAGAATCTCTTTTCCTTTGAATGCTTCAACTTCTAAAATGGTTTTATCTTTTGTCTTCACAGGACGGCTTGCGTTCTGCAGTACATCGTATAATTCTGATACAAACAACGGTTTCGCACAAAATGCTGTAACTCCAGCTTCTCTTGCTTCCTGCTCGATATCTGCCCAGTCATATGCTGTCAAGATAATGATCGGTACTTCATCCCCGATCTCCATACGGATTCTCCGTACCACTTCAATCCCATTCATATCCGGCATCAGCCAGTCGATGATATAAACTTGAAATGGATCATTTTCCTGGGATGCATATTTGGCTCTGAATATCGCTTCTTTACCAGACGTTGTCCATTCTGAACGAAGTCCGATCGTTCTCAGCATCTTCTCAACACTAGCACAACTATCCATACTGTCATCTGCTACTAATGCACGAAAACCATTTAATTCCTTGATAACTCCTCTCTTGCTGTTTTGCTGGGTTGTCTTAAATCTAAGAGAGATCGTAAACTCCGATCCCACTCCTAATTCACTTTTTACTTTGATAGTTCCACCCATCATATCTACAATATTCTTTGTAATCGCCATTCCAATTCCATTGTCTTTTACAACAAAATCGTAATCTGCAAAGCCTTCTGGTGCATGCCCTTTCTGAATAATGCGAAAGCCTACTGTTCCCCCTGCCTTTGTATATTTCATCGCATTACTCATACAATTTAATAAAATCTGTATAACTTCCTTCCTTTGAAATATGTCTCATCCAAGAAGCAAGATGCAATACCTCATAACGGTCTTCTCTGACATTTACTAAAATTCCTGCAAAATAGCTTTGGCTAAAAGCCTTTAAAATGTCTGCATCGTATTCTTTTTTCATATTTTCTCACCATTTATCTATTCTGTGTTTAACGCTCCCTCTGCACGGTTCATGTAACCAGTGCCATTAGTCTTCTTTGTTTTGCATATAATTTTACTGTATTTGATACACGCTGATAGACGATATTTGCATCAAATGGACGGTTAATATAATCGGTAACACCCATCTCATAGGCACGTCTGATATAATTCTCTGAATCCTCGCTTGAGATCATGATGACTGGAACATTTGATATCCAATCTTCTTCTGTCATATGTTTTAAAACCTCAAAACCGTCCATCTCTGGCATAATAATATCTAACAGTACCAGAGAAATTCCCAGTCCATACTCACCCAGTTTATGAAGAGCTTCTCTTCCACTTTCCGCTTCTACGATCTCATAGTCTTCCTGCAGGATCTCTGACAGAATTTCCCGGTTAAATTCTGAATCATCTACGATCATAATTCTTGGTTTATTCTTAGTTTCTTCATCATCCGGCATCTTTTTATCACATTCGGTCACTACTATCGCTTTATAATCTTTTGCCTTATACATCAAATGGTCTGCCCTTGCGATTGCTTCATCGATGGTTTCATTCTCAGACAAAACACCACCGATACTTGCTGTCAGTCTTAGTCTTGAACATTCTGGAATTTTCGCATTCTGAATTGCTTCCTGAATCTGCAGTAATTTCCCACGCAAAGTGCCTCTGACCATATTCGGAAGGATCAGTAAAAACTCATCTCCTCCATAACGAACCAGTTTATCCGTCTTTCGTATGCAGTGGTTGATTGCATCGGCTACGGTTTTTAATACACGATCTCCCATATCATGTCCATAAATATCATTATATAATTTAAAATCATCCAGATCGATCATTGCAACCCCAGCAGGATTCTGCATATCTCTAATCTCATCCTCAAAATATCTTCGATTATAGATTCCCGTCAAAGGATCACTGTATAATTTATCCTGATAACCTTTTAATTTGCCGACAAGTTTATCTCTTCCATCCATATCAATTAATGTATCATCCGCAAGATATCTGACAAGTTCCATAACACATGGTTCATCATCAATTTCCATATATCTTGAGATCACAAGATATATGTCTGTATCAAGAAACTCTAGTTTTGTCTTCTGCCGTTTCTCTGTATACGCTTTTACTGATATGCAATTCTCACATGGCTTATTCTTCTTCCAAAATTCATAACATTTACACATTCCAAGCTGTACTCTCACACAGGGATTCTCTTGCATCTTAGATAAAAATTCTCCATCCAAAATTCTAACAACATCAAAAATTTTCTCTAGTACTTTTATCTCTTCTTCTACCTCTTGTCTGGTCATCTTAACATTTGTATTCACGTACAACTTTCACCCCTAATTCATAATAACTTTTATTTTTTTATACATTTTACTTGCGTCACCCTATCTATACTCCCTTTATGTTAACAATACACTTTATTAACATATATTTTCATGATATCACATACTTTTGTCGTTTTCCATCGAGAATGCTGATTTTTACAATCTTTTTCTTTGGTAGTACCAAAAAAGGAGCAGATCCTACAATATCGCAGTATCTGCTCCTTCATCATCTTCTTATAACACTTTACTTAAAAATGTCTTTGTTCGTTCTTCCTGTGGATGGTCAAAAATCTGTTCTGGTGTTCCTTCTTCAAGGATTCCTCCGCCATCCATGAAAAATACACGATTGGCCACTTCTCTCGCAAATCCCATCTCGTGAGTTACAACAACCATGGTCATACCTTCTTTGGCAAGCTGTTTCATAACTTCTAATACTTCTCCAACCATCTCTGGATCAAGTGCGGAAGTTGGTTCGTCAAACAACATGACTTCTGGTGACAATGCCAGAGATCTTGCAATCGCTACACGCTGTTTCTGTCCACCAGATAACTGTGCTGGATAATTGTCAGCTTTGTCACCGACACCGACACGATTTAACAATTCCATGGCTTTTTCTTTTGCCTGTTCTTCTGTCATCATCTTATGACGGATCGGAGCTAATGTAACATTCTCAAGGATTGTCAGATGTGGGAATAAGTTAAAATGCTGAAATACCATTCCAACTCGTTTTCTCATTGCATCAACATCGAAATTCTTCTCTGTTAAATGCATATCATCAATGACAATATCTCCCTTTGTAGGAGTCTCTAATAAGTTTAAGCATCTTAAAAATGTACTCTTTCCAGATCCAGATGGTCCGATCACACAAACGCATTCTCCTTTGTCAATATGACAGTCAATGCCTTTTAACACTTCCAGAGATCCGAAATATTTATGCAAATTTTTAACGTCTATCACTTTGTCTCAGTCTCCTTTCTAATGCGTTTAATCCTAATGTCAGGAACTTAACGATCACATAGTAAATCAGTGCTGTTCCAAGCAATGGTGCCAGTGCTTCGAAGATTCTTGAAATCACGAAATCTGATACCTTTGTCAGATCGACGATCGCTACATATCCTAAAATAGAAGTTTCTTTTACCAGTACGATAAATTCATTTCCAAGGGCAGGAAGAATGTTCTTAATCGCCTGAGGCAGGATAATATCTTTCATTGTCTGTACATAGGATAATCCAAGAGAACGTCCACCTTCCATCTGTCCCTGATCAACAGCCTGAATTCCTGCACGGATGATCTCCGCAACATAAGCTGCACTGTTTAGACCAAAGGTTAAGGAACCTACAAGCAGTCCACTTTGACCTTTTAAAATAACGAAATACATGATCATCAACTGTGTCAACGTTGGTGTTCCACGAATGATATCAATGTACACGTATGCGATTTTTGATAAAAGTGTACTCTTTCCTTTCTGCTCTGCTGTCAAACGCATTAATGCTAACAATGTACCAAGTACCACACCTATGATGATCGCAATGACTGACACAAGAATTGTCATCTTTAGTCCATCGAGGTATAGCAGGTAACGTTGTTCTTCAATAAATGCGGTATAAAATGAATCTAACATTTTTGAAACCTTACCTTCCTATTTTCTAGTTTTTGGAATCAATATATTTAGCTTTCAGCTTATCATATGTTCCATCTTCTTTAATTGCTTTAATCTGTTTATTGACCTCTTCTTTGTAAGCTGTATTACCTTTTGTAAGTGCGATACAATAGTATTCAGATCCTGCAGAATCAATCACTATTTTTAACTTCTTCGCATTCTTTTTCACAAATTCATTTGCTGTTAATTCATCGATGACTACTGCATCAACTGATCCATTTTTCAGATCCATGACAGCATCAACGCCCTTCTTAAAACGTTTTACCTTTGCACCTTTGACAAGGACTTTCGCTTTCTTACCATCTCCAAATTTATCTCCAGATGAAATTAAATCTCCTGTTGTTCCTTCCTGAACACCAATCTTCTTTCCATCAAGCTGAGCTAATTTTGTGATCTTGCTATCCTTCTTTAAGATGATCGCCTGATTTGTTGTATAGTAGCTGTCAGAGAAATCTACAGCTTTTTCACGTTTCTCTGTCTTTGTCATTCCAGCAATGATCGCATTGATAGAATCAGATTCCATAGCACCGATCAGAGATTTGAATTCCATGTTTTTGATCTCAACTTTTTTACCCATACGTTTTCCGATTTCTTTGATCATAGCGATATCAAAACCTTCTGGCTGTTTTTTATCGTTCATGTATTCAAATGGTGGAAACTCTGCGTTTGTTCCTACGATCAGTTTATCTGGAACTTTACTTTCTGCTTTTTTACTGCATCCTGTGAACAGCATAGAAGCTGCCAGTACACCGGCTAATGCGACTGTTAAAAACTTTTTCATAATCTTTTCTCCTTTTAAAAATGAATTTGCCCTTTACGGGATTTTATAAGTCTGTAATTATATACATAGTTTTTATTTTACAATATCTTACGAAATATTTCAAATGCTGACGGCAATGCATACGTATTTTCTAGTTCTTTTTTTAGTACCCAAACGTAATCTTTGCTTTCTATAGGTGTTTTTAAGGAAATTTTTACTCCTTCCATGTGCCATTCCACATGACTGAAGATATGTTTTCCTTTCCCTGCTGCTTCTACCTTGGCATCTTCCATATGATGCATAGTCATCCATTCCTTGATATCTTCGGCATCCATTTTCTTATCTTCATTCGGGAACTCCCATAATCCGGCAAGCAATCCTTTGTCTCCTCGTTTATGGATTGCGATCTGATCGTTGCATTCTAATAAAAATACAGTCTTATGCTCGATCTTTCTTGCCTTCTTCGGCGTTTTGACCGGTAATTTGTCTATAAGATCTTCTTTGTAAGCTCTACAAACCGTATCCCATGGACACTGATCACATAATGGTTTCCCATTTGGCACACAAACTGTCGCACCCAGTTCAATCAATGCCTGATTAAAATCTCCCGGTCGGTCTTCCGGCATAAATTCCATGATCCTTCTTCCCATATCTTTCTTTGTTTTATCTTTGAGAATATCAGAGTCATCTCCCCATAATCTAGCCAGCACACGAAGAACATTTCCATCAACTGCAGGAACCTGTAGTTCGAATGCGATCGATCCGATCGCCCCTGCTGTATACATTCCAATGCCCTTAAGCGATAATAATTTATCATAATCTGCAGGCAGTTGTCCACCATATTCTTGAACGATCGTCTGGGCTGCTGCTTTTAGATTCCTTGCACGATTGTAATAGCCAAGGCCTTCCCATAGTTTCATCAGTCGATCATCTTCTACTTCGGCTAGATCATAAACCGTTGGCAACGCCTCCATAAAACGGTCAAAATACGGTTTCACTGCTTCTACTCTTGTCTGTTGCAGCATAATCTCTGAAATCCAGATTCTATAAGGATCTTTATTTTCTCTCCATGGTAACAGACGTTTATTATAATCATACCAGTGAAGCAGAGATCCACTTAAGTCATATCGATTTTCCATCTATTTGCCTCTTTCTAACTCTATCTTCTTCCCTCTGATCCATATCTTTTTCAAATCTTCATGGATCAGCCAGACCTCATTATAACAGACCTTTCTACAAAATACCATGACGGAAATATCAGGAAAATCCTTTTCCGATCGCTATACAAAATACATAAACCTCTCTGATTCCTAGTTGTTTCAAAGCTACTGTTACCGCTTCTGCGGTTGATCCTGTTGTATAAATATCATCTACTAATAACACTCTTTTTGGCATTCCTGCTCTCTGATATTCTTTTAAATTTCCACGAAATGCTTTCTTTAAATTGCTTTTTCTCTCTCCTGGGTTTAATTGTTTCTGCGGTTTCGTATCATGAATTCTTTCTACAATCTTTGTATACATAGGTTTGTTTAACATTTCTGCAATTCCATTTGCAAAAATTTCTGCCTGATTAAAGCCTCTTTTTCTTCTCTTTTTTCTATGGATCGGCACAGGAATGATGACATCTATTTTTAACTGTAACAAATCTCTGTATTTTCTTTTTTGAATCTCTTCCAGATAATATTTTGCAAATTTCCTTTCATTCTTATATTTGATCGCAGCCAAAGAATTCGTGACTGGTTTCTGATAAATACATAATCCCATTCCACGTTCAAAGTTTTTCGGGTGTTGTCTGCAGTCACTGCAGTATTCTTTTTCGTGATTTTTCATTGGTTTTCCGCAGGAATAGCAGGTCGGTTCTTTGATAAAGATCTGCTTTTTACTGCAAGATTTACAGATATGCTCTCCTTTGTCCAACAATTCTTTTGCACATAATGGACAAATTGGAGGAAATAGAAATGATAACATAAGATACCCCCTTTTTATTGAATTGTATTATTTTATTTAAATTGTATATTTTATCCAGTTGTATGCGTAAGAAAAAGCACCAGACATTAATGTGGTGCTCTTTCTTTATTTCCAAATTTAGTGTATTGTCCTAGCCATACAAGCTCTACACTACCCGTTGAACCATTTCTCTGTTTATCCACGATGATCTCTGCGATTCCTTTCTTCTCAGAATCTTCGTTATAGTATTCATCACGGTAAATAAACATTACAACGTCGGCATCCTGCTCGATCGATCCTGACTCACGAAGGTCAGATAACATTGGTTTGGCTGGTTTTCGCTCTTCTACTCTTCGACTTAACTGAGATAATGCGATCACTGGCGCATTCATCTCTCTTGCCAGTGCTTTTAACGATCTGGAAATCTCAGAAATCTCTTGCTGTCTTGATTCGGAACGTTTTCCTCCTGACATCAGCTGCAGATAGTCAATAATGATCAGATCAAGTCCGTGTGTCTGTTTGTATCTTCGACACTTAGATCGCAACTCCGCAATTGTAATACCCGGTGTATCGTCAATGATCAATGGAGAACGTCCGATCGTTCCGGCACTTTCCATGATCTTCTCCCAGTCCGTTTCCTGAAGATCACCAGTACGGATGGACTGAGAATCAACCATCGCTTCCATCGCCATCATACGGGTTACAAGCTGTTCCTTTGACATCTCCAGACTAAAGATCGCAGTTGGAACATGATCTCTGACTGCCGCTCTCTGTGCAATATTCAATACGAATGCTGTCTTACCCATAGCAGGACGTGCTGCCACGATGATAAGCTCGGATGGATGTAATCCAGATAATTTGTAATCCAGATCTGTAAATCCTGTTGCAATACCCGTCACTCGTCCCTCAGAGCTTGCTGCCTCCTCGATCGCGTCCAGCGTATTTAACACGACTTTATCAATCGGTACAAAATCTTCTCTTCCACTTGCCTGCTGAAGAAGTCCAAACACATTCTTCTCTGTATGGTCAAGAATCTCTGTCACATCATCTTTGCCGAGATAACATTCCGTTGTGATGTCCTCTGTGACTTTGATCAGTTTACGAAGTGTTGCCTTTTCACTGACAATCTTTGCATATTGTTTCGCATTCGCAGACGTTGGGACTGCTTCTAGAAGATCTCTGATAAATTCAAGAGATTTCATAGATTCCGGCACATCTTTTTTCTTTAATTTATTCTGAAGCGTTACCAGATCCACCGGCTTTCCTTCCCGATATAATTCTGTCATCGCTTCAAATAAAATGCCATTCTGCTTCTGATAGAAATCATCCGCACTTACAATATCAATAACATCAGCGATCGCGTCTCTATCCATGATCATTGCACCGATCACAGACTGTTCTGCCTCTGGGCTGTTTGGCTGCACTTTCTTGATAAATGCTTCATCCATAAATATGCCCTCTTATTTTTCCTCTACTTTGACTCTTAATGTTGCTGTTACCTGTGGATGAACTTTAATTGTAACATCATGGAATCCAAGATTCTTGATCGGTTCGCAGTGCATTTTCTTCTTATCTAAGTCATACCCTAACTGTTTCTTTGCTTCTGCTGCGATCTCTTTTGTGGAAATAGATCCAAATGTTCTTCCACCTTCTCCGACTTTCATCTTTAATACTAACTGTTTTTCTTCAATCTCTTTTGCTAAAACTTTCGCTTCTGCTAATGCTTCTGCTGCCAGTTTGTCATCATTTGCTTTTCTTAATTTCAAATCATTTAAAGCTTTCTTTGTAGCTTCGATTCCTAAATTTTTGCGGAATAATACATTTCTTGCATATCCGTTGTTAACTTCTACTACTTCGTCTTTTTTTCCAACTGATTTTACATCTTCTAATAAAATAACTTTCATTGTTTATATATCTCCTTTTGATTCCAAATATTTTAATGTCTCACGGATAATATTTTTTGCTTCATCTAATGATACATCGACAAGCTGTGCTCCTGCAACTGTCAAATGGCCACCACCACCGAATTCTTCCATGATCTTCTGGACATTTACTTCATCGATCGATCTTGCACTGATATAAACCCTCTCATGAACACTTGTTAAAACAAATGACGCTTCTATTCCATCTATATCTAACAATTCATTCGATACTTGCGCACCAATGACTGTAGGGCTGTCCACTCCGATTCCTACAAGTGTTGCAATCGCAAATCTTCCATACAAAATCTCTGCCTCGCTGATTGCTTTGGCTCTGATCCTGTAGGTTTCTATACTCTCTCTTGACATCTTTCTTACCTTTGTAAGATCCGCCCCATTACGTTTCAAATATGCCGCTGCCTCAAATGTTCTGACTCCTGTTTTATTCACAAAATTATCGGTATCAACAAGCATACCATAATACATAGCATTCGCTTCCATTGGTTCCAGCTTTGGCTTAGAATCTACATATTGAAGAATCTCTGCAACTAACTCACAAGTAGAAGAAGCATATGGTTCTACATAAGAAAGAACTGGATTTCTGATCATATCTTTATTCTTTCTATGGTGATCTAAGATCACGATTGTCTTAGTCCGATTTAGCAATTCTTCACATTCTGTATAATTCGCATGATTTACATCTACAACGATCAAAAGTGTATTCTCATCTGTGATATCAATGGCCTGTTCATTATCAATAAACATATCTTCATCGTAAATGCCGCTCTTATTCAGTTCATCAACCATTGCTCTGACAGAGATCGTCACTTCGTTCATAACGATGTGTGCCTTTCTTCCCAGAGAAAGTCCCAGTCTGTATAACCCAACAGCTGCACCGATCGCATCTGGATCTGGGATCTTATGAGCCATGATCACAACATTCTCTTTAGATTCCAACAATTCTTTTAATGCATGTGCCTTCACTCGTGCTTTGACTCTTGTTGTACGTTCCATAACCTCACAGTTACCACCATAATAAGAGATATCTTCTCCATCTTTGATAACTGCCTGATCACCACCACGTCCTAAAGCAAGATCCATACCAGCACAAGCTGCTTCGTAGCTTTCCTGATACGTGTTTCCATTAATTCCAAAACTGATACTTAGTGTCATATGCATAGAATTTCCAAGGTTGATCGTCTTGATTTCATCAAGAATTGAAAACTTGTTTTCTTTGATCTTATCCAGATATTTTTGTTCAAACACAACAAAATATTTATCTCTCTCTGTTCTCTTCACAACACCAGAAACATTCTGGATAAATTTATTGATCTTACGATCTGCAACTGCGATCAACATTGAACGTTTCACTGCATCAATATCATCAAGGATCTCATCGTAATTATCAATATAGATCAGTCCGGCAACCAGACTCTTCTTCTTCGACTCTTCCTCATATCCACGAAGCTGCGTCTCATCAAAAAAGTAAAATACCTGAAGAACGTCTCCTTCAGCCCCATCATCCTGAATCTCTTCCTCTTTTCCACGTTCCAGATTCTTAAATACCATACTCTTACATTCCACATGATATTTATGTTCTTCCTGTGTGATACAGTATTCTTTCGTCTGTCCATTCTGTGGAAAAACCTTTTTGTAAAGGCCCGGAAAGATCTGTGTGATACTCTTCTTTATGATCTTTTGTCCCGCGATTTCTGAAAACTGTTTATTATACCAGATAATCGTTCCGGACTGGTCTGTCATTACATACGGCACCGGCAGTTCTTTAAGAATCTGCTTCTGGATCTGACTCTGTTCAAACCCTGCCGTAAGCAATTCATTATTAATCATCTTTTCTGTATATTCGTAACACAAAACAGATGCAATAAGATATATGACATCTCCTACTAAGATCGTATATCCGAGACCGGGATTCACTTCAATCACACCTAAGGCCGCTACCAATATAAAGACCACCACAATAATAGGCAGCCATAAATTCAGTGCGACCTTTCTTGATATATTCTTTTCTCGTTTCATTTCTTTCTCCCAATTAGGAAATATACATTGTTTCCGGCTCACATGCAAACCCTCTATGTGGCCTGCAGCTGAGCAGCAACCTCTCTGATTCTAAATTGTTACAGATATAGTATGAGTTATTATAGCACTGTTTTTCCTAATTTAAAAGCAAAAAAACATCCCTGCTGTGATTCGCCCCTAAAACTCTCCGGCAAAAAATGCTGTAAAGTTGTTTTATATCTTCAATTTTTTCAGATTTTAATCCTTAATGAATCCTAATGAATCATTGCGATTTTTGTCAAAATTCAGTATAATAAACATCAGTAATATTTCATTTAAGGGAGGTTCGTATGAACGATAAATTTTCACTATTAAAAAGAATGCGTCGTCTTTCCGGTATTTTAGTTCACCCAACATCTTTGCCAGGTAAGTTTGGCGTTGGAGATTTAGGTCCGGAAGCCTATCGTTTTGTAGATTTCTTACAGGAAGCCGGACAGCATTTATGGCAGACACTTCCTCTTGGCCCTACCGGAGGACATAATAGTCCCTATCAGTGTTTCTCCTCTTTTGCAGGGCAGCCATTACTGATCAGTCCAGAGCTTCTTCTGCAGGAAGGTCTTCTTGCGGAGTCGGACTTAAGTAATGTTCCTGCTTTTCCGGAAGAAGAAGTTGACTTTAAGGCTGTACAAGCATACAAAGAAGAACTTTTCAAAAAGGCATTTACCCGTTTTAAAGAACTTCCGGAAGAAAGCGAGCTTAAATCCGAACTGGCTCTTTTCTGTAAAAGCTCTCACTGGTTAGATGATTATGCTATGTTTATGGCAATCAAGAAGTCCAAAGACGGACTTCACTGGTTAGAATGGGAGAAGAAATACCGCAGACCAACGAAATCTCAGAAAGCTGTCATCGAACGTGACCTCGAAGATGAGATTCTTTATGAGAAGTTCCTCCAGTGGACATTCTTCCGCCAGTGGAGCCAGCTCAAAGCTTACGCAAATGAGCGCGATATCCTTTTAATCGGTGA
>ERZ1106935.2515-NODE-2515-length-12272-cov-9.517721_pt1 | contig 12272 bp, 9 predicted proteins | sample MGYA00403666_ERZ1106935 | MGnify/ENA primary metagenome ERZ1106935 (study PRJEB35170, sample SAMEA104062452) | human gut metagenome | biome: human gut; feature: human-associated habitat; material: faeces | place: Denmark | collected 2012-11-20 ... | reverse complement strand
AAAGGTGGGTCAGGTGACTTTTATAATAATGGGTCAAGTGACTTTATATTTTCCATAAGTGGTTCATTATCCTCTGATGATATAACAACGCCCGATATGTTCAGTTGCTGAGCGGATGCATACGAAATACTCAACAAACTAAACAGTAAGCTAAAACATAATGTTAACCTTTGATTAATCTTCATACTTTTATATTTAAAAACACATTTGTTGTAAGGTCGATACAAAGTGTATACCAATGGGGTATAAAGAATTTCTTAAAAAGATAAGATACAGATTAACAGCGAAGTTGAAAAATGGATATTTGGGAGGAGGTGTGGAGGAAATGTGGAAAGGTGTGGAAAATATACCCAATCGTTGGTACAGTCAATAGTGTGGCTATATGGATCATTGTACCGATAATGATTGGGTATATGGGTATTATAATTTAATATCCCGGATTCTGATACTCGCTGCCATTAATAATGGTAGCGGTAAAGGTCGTAGAAATGGGACGTAAAGCATAATTCGGATCAAAGAACCGTGCGAGATCCGGGTGAGTATCTTTCAGATAATCGGAACTCTTGAACATCCCTGTCCGTTTCAAATCGTAGAAGCGGCAATATTCACCGCATAGTTCGCGTCCTCTTTCGTCTAATACGTCACGAACCGTCATGTTGCCCGTTAACGGATTTGCTCCGGCACGCTCGCGAACCTTATTCAGGTATTTGGCGGCATTCGCTCCTCCGTTCAGATAAATGTCAGCCTCTGCGGCAATCAGATAGACTTCCGCCATACGCATGATAAACGTAGCGTTTAAGTTTCCGTTTCTTTGTTTGGAGGCGTTTGCAACGTAATAGTTACTGCTGTTGTGCTTGTTTAGTGACGGATAATAGTAACGGAACAGATTCTCGCTGGTACCGTCGTTCTTGTAATTCCCTGTTACATTTGTATACGAGTAGTTCATATTCACATTGTTGTTTCTATCACTGTAGACATGGTTGTAATCAATCAACAAATAGTCGGTCTTGTGCTCATTCTGTTTTTCCGTAGAATAATCCGCATCCTGCGGCATGATAAATTTAATGGCCGGATCACCTTTCTTCAGAGTTTTGCCGATAACTGTTTCGTCTTTGTCGTACATGTGTACGGCACTTTCGTCCCAAGTATAACTTTTATTGGCCTTCCATTGGGTAGTGAATGACTGGTGGAATCTGGGGTCTAACGTGCCGTCATTCTGTACATACAGATTCAGCAAGTGTTGCGTAGGCATGAAGATGCCGCTGACGGAGCCTTCCCATGTCAGTCGTGTCTCCTGATTGTCTTCACGGGCACCGAACTTATTGATGTCACACAGGAAATACTCGTCATTGCGGTTTAACTTGTAGTTACCGTTGCTCGAACCGTGTCCGTCCGTGCCTGCATACCAGCGATGTTTCCAGAGCGCTTCCTTGTTTTCCCAGTTATTGCTTTCTTCGAATACTTCACTGTACGTAGGATACATATAAGTGTTGTATTTCCCGCCACCCGATTCGCAGTCGGAGATCAGCTGCAAGGCTGCGTCGAGAGCTTCCTGCAGGTATTCCGTGCTTCCATACTCGTAGGTCTGCAGACAGGCTTTTGCCAGAAAACCGAGAGCGGCTTTCTTGGTCGGGGTGGTAGTCGTGGCATGATTCCCGATTGACAGCCATTCGGATGCGAATCTCAGGTCGGGCAGGATGACTTCTTTGTAGATAGTCATCGGGTCGGTGCGGACAGGAGAGTAGTTGAGGCTGGTTTCCGGTTCCGTAAGCATGGTTACCCCTCCGAATTGTTCCACTGCGTTGAAGTAATAGACAGCTCTCATGAAGCGGGCTTCGGCAACTTTCGCATTCCGTTCCTCTTCTGTGGCGTAGGGAGGCTTGTCGCCTAAGGCGATGGCTTCGTTGCAGGAACCTATTCCGTCGTATGTCCCGTTCCACCAGTTATTGGTGTAGGTCGTGTTGGGCGATGTGTCGGCGAAAAACCAGAACCATTCGGTGTAGCTTGTCGATTGGTTAGCCTTGTACGTCCAGAGGTCCGTATCCCCTTCGGTCAGCGACATCCAGTCTGCGGCACCGTAGTAAAACCTTTCCATTGCGAAGTAGCACTGGTTGATCAGTGTTTCGTATCCCTCGGTTGAGGTAGCCAATGTTTCATTGGTAAATGCGCCCGGGTTGTACTCTTCCAGCGAGCAGGAATGTAGGAATAGTGCGGACAGCAGGACAGAGCAAAAAACTGTTTTTAAATGTATACTTTTCATTGTCATTTTCTTCTTTAATTAGAATGTGAGATTAACTCCAAATACAAATTGCCGATAGGTGGGAAACGCGTCCGAACCGTTCGTTTCGGGGTCTGTGTCCTTCAGTTGCTTGTCTTTCACAAAGATGAACGGATTGTAGGCCGTAGCGTAGATGCGGCATTTCTCCATCAATACCTTGCGGGAAATGTTGGCGGGGAGGGTATATCCCAGAGTGATATTCTTGATCTTGATGAAGGAGCCGTCGTGTACTCTCAGCGAAGGATATACCGTTTTTTGTTCGTCTCCCGTTCCGGGACGCGGGAAGTATGCGCCCTGATTGTCCTCTGTCCAGTAATCCACGCCTGCCAGCTGATTCTTGGTCACACTTTGCTCTGCGGTATAGTAGCCGAGCAGGTCACTGTTGATTGTCTGCCCGTAGCGTGCCATTGCAAAGACGGATAAATCGAAGTTCTTGTAGGTGAAGGAGTTGTTCAGTCCGATGATCCAGTCCGGATTCGTGTGTCCCAGAATCTGTCTGTCATCGGTGCTGTATTTATGTACTCCGCCGTCTCCGTTTTTATCCACTGTCTCTATCTTGATAAATCCCGGATTTACGCCATACGCATCCAGCGTCTCCTTCGGAGTGTCACTTCCCCAGATTCCTGCATATTTATAGCCGTAAATGGCGTGAATCGGTTCGCCGGTAAACAGGTTCTCGGAGATCAGGTCACCGTCGGGCAGCTTGTCTATCTTCTCCTTGCTCCAGGTGGCGGACAGGGTCGTGTTCCATGTAAAGTCCTTGTGCTGTATATTGTGGGAGTTCAATATCACTTCCACGCCCTGATTGCTGGTTTGGGCGATATTCTGCCAGATAGACAGAGGAGAACCCCATCCGGTCAGTCCGCTGGTGATGGGCAATATACGCTTGAATAATAATCCTTTGGTGGTTGTTCTGAACCATTCAATGGAACCGTCGATGCGGCTGTTCAGTATGCCGAAGTCCAGACCGATGTTCCAGTTGTACGATTTTTCCCAACCGAGGTCGGCACTGCCGTAAGTCTCCGAGTATTGTGTGAAAGGAACGATTTTTCCATTGACGGAGACTCCGCTGGCAGAATATACGTAGGCTTGGGTAGTGGTGCTGTAAGCGTCTGTTCCGCCGGAGTTGCCCGTGATGCCGTAGCTGACTCTCAGTTTCAGGTTGTCCAGCCAACTTCGTGTCTTTTCCATAAAAGCCTCGTCGGAAATTCTCCAGGCTATGGCGCCTGCCGGGAAAGCATCCCATTTGTGTCCGGCGGAGAATTGTGAGACTCCGTCCCAACGGGTGGAGAAGTTGAATAAGTACTTGCTCTTGTATGAATAGTTGAGGCGGAAAGCAAAAGACATTTTCTGTGTCTGTGCGAAGTCCGATTCCACATGTGGGGAGGAACCCGAAGTCAACCGCCAGAACGACCATTGGTCTACCATCTGTCCGCTTGCGGCAGCCATGTTGCTTTCCGACTGGTTCTTGTTCCACGAAGTGATTAAAGAACCTCCTACCGTATGCGCTTTGGCAAGGGTCGTGCTGTATGCCAGAATGTTTTCCCACGTGTAATTCCATGCGTTGTCATTGGTGATGGAGGCGTGAGGCGAACCCGCATAACTCGGACGGTTGGCGTTGCATTGGTTTCCCCAGTATTGTCCTCGTCGGGAATGGTTCAATGTCCCGTTGATCCGGCTGGTGAATGTGAAATCTTTGAGAGGAGTCAGTTCGACATACCCGCTCATATTCAGGTAAGTGGAACGGGTGTTGTTCGCATATTGATTCTCTATAAAATCTCCCATCGGCGAATACTGCCCTGTGATATATTCGTGATTGATCTTGCCTTCCTCATCATAGGCATCCCCCAACGGGAAAGCGGAGAGGGAGCGGGTAAACGTGTTTTTCACGCCGGAATTCAAATCACGGTACACCAGATTGGAGGTGAAACCGACTTTCGCCCACGAAAAGAGTTGCTGGTCGATGTTGAGCCGTAAAGAGTACCGGTTCAGATTTTCATTGCTGAGCAGGCCTTCTTCCCGGTTGTAGGAGGTCGAAGCGAATATCCTTGTTTTTTCCGTTCCGCTGCTTACCGAAAGGCTGTACTTTTGCGTGGTAGCTGTATTGCCGGAAACCTCGTCTACCCAGTCAATCCATTTTCCGGCATTATACGCATCTGTAAAAGCCTGCTTGCCCAGTAGGGCAGACATATCGGAAGGGAAATCACTGTTCTTATATCGGTATGCCTCTTTCTGGTAAGTCACCCATTCATCCTGAGTCATTCCGTGTTTGTAGTTGGGCGATCCGCTGAAGCCGTAATACGCGTCAAAGTTGATTGTGGCTTTGCCTTCTTTTCCTCTTTTGGTGGTGATAATCACAACACCGTTTGCTCCTGCCGAACCGTAAATGGCGGTGGATGAAGCATCCTTCAGAACATCGACACTTTCAATATCGGAAGGGTTGACCTGATTATAGCTTCCGGGGATTCCGTCGATAATAAACAGTGGCTCGTTATTGCCATATATGGAACGCGAACCACGCAGCAGGATGCTGACTTCACCGCCTACCTGTCCCGATGTTTTGGTGATGTCCATGCCGGGTATCTTTCCTTGAAGAGCTTCCATCACATTACTGGTAGGAGCAGCCAGTACCTCGGCACTTTTGACAGAGGTTACCGCTCCTGTCAGATCCCGCTTTTTGACGGAACCGTATCCTACTACTACCACTTCGTCAATCAGTCGGGCATCTTCCACCATCGTGATTTCCAGTTTGCTTTTATTGCGTGTGCTGACTTCCTGTTCTATGTATCCCATATAAGATACCTTGAGTACTGCGTTGGTCGACACACGCAGTGTGAAGAGTCCGTCTACATTTGTAATAGTCCCGTTGTTTGTGCCTTTTTCTACAATATTAGCTCCGATTATCGTCTCTCCCTGAGAGTTTTTCACTACGCCGGAGATGCTTCTGCTCTGCTGGCCGTAGACTTGTGTGGCTCCGACTACCGATATTACCCCTGTTAAAAGGAGTAGCAGGTAGAATCTTATCATATAAACTGTCTTTAGGGTAACGTCTGTCCCTATGTTTGTTTTATCAGAAAATGATTTCATGTTTTTTGTTTAATTGTATGTTCACTAATTGGTTTTTGAATAGTTAAATCTCTGAATGATTTAAATCTATGTTCCGATTATACCGATTTGATTTACCTCATAGGCTATTAGATTTTATTGGTTAAAACTACGATTGTACCGTGAATTGACGGTCAATCTCTGAGTGTATGTATTTGATGTGGCGCCACGATCAATATCAGTTTATTTAGACTGATTGGACAAAAGTAGGCATAGAGCGTTGTGGATTGAAAAAAATAAAGTTGACTTTTATTTGAATTAAGTTGATTCTTACTATCTTTGCCTAAACGTATTCACTTAAATAACAATGATATGGATGTTGAAATAAAAGATAAGGCTAGCCAAAGGCATGTCGGTCGCAATTTACAGAGGATTCGTGTGTATTTAGGCATGAAGCAGGAAGCTTTGGCGGCTGATCTTGGTATTAGTCAACAGGAGATTTCAAAAATAGAAAAGCAAGATGAAATAGAAGATAAGCTTTTAACGCAGATAGCTACTGCCTTGGGGGTATCTGCTGAAGTAATAAGAGACTTTGACGTCGAAAGAGCTATTTATAATATTAATAGTTATAAAGATGCTACGATTTCTCCGGGAGCAACAGCAACTGTTTATGCTCATACACAACAAATTAATCCTCTTGATAAAATCGTGGAGTTGTATGAACGTTTGTTGCAGAGCGAAAGGGAAAAGATTGAGTTGTTGAAAAACGCAAACAAATAATCACAGAACAAATAAATTCTAAGCAAGAACCATTATTATGAAACCTGAGACTTATACCAATGCCTTACACATAGGGCGGAAAATAGAAAGAGTGCGTCGCCTTCGTGGAATGACTCAAACTGATTTAGGAGACTTACTGGGTATTACCAAGCAAGCTGTCTCCAAGATGGAGCAGACAGAGAAGCTTGACGATGAAAGAGTGAAGCAAGTAGCAGAGGCATTGGGTGTTACTGAAGAAGGATTAAAAAAGTTCACCGAAGAAACTGTCCTGTACTATACAAATAACTTTTATGAGAATTCTAATGCGACTGCTACTAATATTGGTACAATCTCAAATCTTGAGAATATAAATCACTTTTCAATGGATCAAGCTGTGAAGTTGTTTGAGGAATTGTTGAAAATCGAAAGAGAAAAATATAGTGGAGGAAAAGAGGAAAGCGCTAAATAATAATAGGTTTATCCTTTTCCTTATTTAGGATTCTTAGAAATATATGATAAAGCTCCATTTAGTTGTTCGGACATTGAAGAATAACTAAATGGAGCTTTAATTTGATAGATATCCTATAAATGTGTTCTAATCAAATAATTGATAGAAGTCAGCAATTGAATTATTGCTTCTTGCTTATCATTTAAAATGGGTTGAATGATTTAATAATGGGCTAACCGATACGCAAAAGAACTAAATCGTCCAAATATGAATTCAAATCATATAAATCTAAAAGTCGTTTATTGGATAAAGAATTCCTATACTAAATTTAGCTCCGGCTTGTGCAATAAATAATCTCTTTCAGTACATAAATTAATTCGTCCGCCTATAGCCGGACGCAAGTTTGCCTATAGCCGACGTTACGTTTGCCTATAGTCGGACGCAAAGTTGCCTATAGGCGGACGAATTAATTTATGTACCCGCGGATATTATTTTTTATAGAGAAAATGTTTATTGTGTTCGTCTGCAATGATTGCAGTAACTCGAAAGTAGATTCAAGAAACATCAATAGAGTAAGTAACTCATAGTCACTTTTTTCATAATGCTCTATTATACAGATGAATACAACGCACCTTCTTTTTGGGTATTATGTTCTCTCTCTGTATATTTGAATGTCGCAATCATGCTTTTCTATCTATGATATTGATTGGCGCATATAGTGCGACAACTAACTCACATAATGTGCAATAGCTACCGCACATGATATGGATTAGCTATCGCACATCATGTGAGTTAGCTTAAAGGCATAAATTATTTTATAGAATGACAATTTCAAATCAGCAGACTATGTGTCTGTTTACATTAAAAGAATAAGAAGATGCATTGTAACAGGCTGAACAATTGAATGATAGATGAAAATATGATTTGCTGACGAGGTTTTATTTTATTCATAACTGCATAACAATAGGTCAAACGGTATGAAATTGGTTAGTTATCTTTGGGCAATGAGACTAGCGAACTTTGAAAATTATTATCTTTGTTACCTTATGTAATGATACAGTTTGGTCTAGAACAATAGATACTGTAATTTGTGACTGAAAATTTGATAATTATGAACATTGGCGATAGTGATATTCTATATTCTTTTGATAGAGCTCGTCTAATTGACAGAGCTCGCAATGGATTCATGAGAATAGACGGGCTTACCTTTAAACGAGCTAGAGATTATATGGACAAATATAGTGCTCGTGATTATTTGATGCAATGTCCACTTGACCTTTCAACGAAAGAATTGGTCAGTGGGATGAAAGATTATTGCCTGCAGCGTAGAGCCGAAATGCTCGAACCTTATCGAAAAAAAAGATATTCAATTAATGGTGATCCCATTCATCATCTTTATATTATAGGTAATGGATTTGACAGATATCATGGTGCTGATTCTACTTATATGGATTTTCGCAATTACCTATTAAAGCGCAATGATTTTGTCGTGAAGATGTTCGAACTCTTCTTCGGTCCCCGATCTATGATGAATAATTTTGATGATTATAATGATTATCTTTTGTGCCTACAATACGGACGCAAATTGCCAGCTCCAAAGAACACTTGGGCTAAAGACTATTTATGGAAGGATTTTGAAAAATATCTTAGTGAACTGAACAGGGAACGTATTTTTGATTTTGTTGATGAGAATTTGCCGCGATTATACGAAGATGACGAGAATTTTAGTTATGCTGAATATTTAGGTCCTATAGATATTGTTGCTGATGTTGTTTCTTCTTGTACCTTCGAAATGCAATATCAGTTTCACCGGTGGATTAATACCATACATTACAAGAAAGGGTTTAGGAAGAATATGCTGTATCTTGATCCGAACGCTGCTTACCTGAATTTTAATTATACATTGTTTCTTGAAACAGAATATAATATTTCCCGGGAACATATTCTTTATATTCACGGAGATAGAAGACAGAAATTTGGCTCTTTGGTTTTAGGGCATAATGTAGAGGATAATGAAGTCGCTTTTGATGAGTGGGTTCATAAACATAAAAATCGTCGGAGATATCGCCCGAATCTGAAGGATAAGAAGGGTAAATATTTTGCCAATGATAAGTTGGTCTATCTCGCTTTCTTTTTAAAGGATATGAAAAAAGGGAATTGGAAAAATCCAATAAGATATTATGCTGTAGATCATATTGAGGAGCGTTTGGAAAATTATTATGCGAAGAACATAAAACATTCTAATGACATAATAGATCATAACTTGGGCTTTTTTGAGTCGCTGAATGATTTGAAAGAGATTACATTGCTTGGTCATTCGCTGGGTGATGTAGACTTTCCATATTTTAAGGCAATTGTTGAAAATGTAAGAAATGTGGATGATCTGATTTGGAATTTTAGTTATTATAGTGATAATGATATTAAAAATATCAGAAGATTTTGCAGACATCTGAATATTCCCCAAGGAAAAAATGTCCGGCATTTCAAGATGTCTGATATAAAGCGGTAGCCGGACTCACATCATTCGCATACCTTTAATTCTAAACGATCTGTTTGGTGGTGTGTGACTAGTTAATGCTGCTATTATGCAGTGTTCTATTGTATAGGTGTGTACGCTTTCTGCCTTGAGCAGAGTTTCTAAAACCAGAATCGCTAGTAGGTCTTTAAGACTCGAATGTGATTTGTTTAATGGTTATGAGGGCAGGCACAAGTCTGCCCTCTTTTCAAAATTGAAGGATATCACAATCCTCTTTTTTTATTTGAATAAATAATAATAATTGCTTGCGGCAAAAAGAGCCAGAAACCGGAGGCAGGTTCAATAATACAACCGATTATGGTAAGCAGTAAAATAGAGTAACCTAAAAATACGGGTGCCGGTTTTTGTTCTTTTCTGATATAATATTGAAGCGTTTGCCCCAAAAGGATAAGTATTACTCCACAGATCAAGAACCAAAAGGCGAATCCTTGACTATAATTCTCTCCAATAGAGTTTACCAATCCATTTCTGAGCATTTCCGAAAAAGCATCTTTTCCGATAAATAGTGCATAAATCGTATGAATGATTCCTGTCGCTGTTAAAAATGTCCCACTATATTTCCAAAGTTTCATGTTCTTATTATTTATATACTTGGTTAATGCTGCAAATATAAAGTATAATAAGATATGGGTATTGGATGAATTCGACTTTTTTTATTTTGTATAAATGATAGTAGTCTCATTATCGGGGGGCAATGATAAAAAGAAATTTGGAGTACTACCGGATAGCTTTTTCACTTCTCTTGATAAATGAGAAGCATCATAATATCCGGCTTTTACTGCTACTGATAAAAGGTTGTCAGATGATTCGTTCCTCAATATTTTAATCGCATTCTTGAATCTTACTATACTGTTATATTTTTGAGGAGTAAAACCTGTATGTAACTTGAATTTTCGTTCAAAGTGTCGTTGGCACAGATTAACTTCGTTCATTAAATGGCTTATGGATATCTTGCCTTCATGCGCATTAATTTGATTCACAGCATATGCGATTTGTGCATCCATTGTATGGTCGCTTTTATATAGGTGTTCTTTCAGATAGCGTTCTATTAAATTAATCTTGCCCTGAATACCCTGTTCTTCGAATAACCTTTCAGCAAAAGAATCGCTGAAAATAGTATCTAAGTCATTCACACTTAATCTTATATTTGTCAATTCGCTTAGAGAAATTTTCATAAAACGGGATAGTCCGCATGGACGAAAGCGAACTCCAAATGTATTGATAGTACCTGATGATGTTATTAATGTCGAACAGATGTTCATGGGACCAATAAAATAAGAATGATAAGGTTGCATCATAATGCCGTGATTAACTGTACTTTCTAATATAAACATAAAATCTGTACATCCATCTGTAGATAATTTTATTTGCATACCTTGTTCTGTTTGGCCTTTGAATTCCCAATATCTATCAACATAGGGAGCAAGTATATGGCATGGTAAGTATTCTTTGTACATATTTAGAAAGGGTATCTGTTGAAAAACGATCTGATAGTACAAATATAAGCAATCGTATAGGATTCCTATTGTACGATTTCGACATTTGTATTTGTTTTAGATTCTTTATAATAGGAAATTTAATTCCTTATTGTGCTGCTTTCGGGTAGACATTGAGTATGTCTCTTTATTCTTTTTACCATCATCCTTGGTTTAAGATATTGCACATCTTGCGTTATGAAAAAGAGCAACTCAAAAAATAACTTTGAATTGCTCTCTTATTTTAGTGATCCGCCTGGGATTCTCCTAAGAGAGTTACCATGCTGATATTTAAAACTTTATATTTTTAGCTTCAAGCATATCCCATGATTTAACCCACTAATTTGCTACGTGCTTTTGCGGTAGTTTGCTCATGGAGAATACTGGGAACAAAGATATGCAATTCATTTGCATTATTAAAAATATGTAGCTATATTATATATTTCTCAAGAATCAACATCACAGCAAATATGAATATACAGCAAAATATAATCCATACAACAGATAAAAAGACAATACTTTTTATGAGATAGAAAATAGCAATTAGGATAAATACTATAAAGCTTATAGCTTTAATTAGTTGTATAAAATATGCTATTACTCTTTTATAAGTATTAGTCGTGTCATGTTTTAGAAAATATTGATTTTCTTTTCGAATTATCTCTGCACATTTATCAATCGTTTCTCTTAGCTCCTTTCTTGTGTCTAACACTAATCTTTCATTAGTCACTTCTTTAAATGCAATCTCTATAATATTTACAATTATCTTTTCATCAACATAAGCCAGTTTGTCTGATAGAATTATTTTTTGTAGTTCTTCCTTTATATTTGTCTCTTGAGGAAATAATGCAATTATATTTATATAATTGTACAGTTCTGACAATATGCCAATCCTTTTTTCTGTTACTTTGAAAAAAGTTTCTCTAGATTGTCTCATAGGTGTTTTGATTAATTCTTTACATATCCAAGCTATGAAACCTACTAAAAGCGTAATTAATATACTTAATATGTCTTTATTCTCAGATATGAAATTATTGATTACATCCATGTGTACATTTTTTTTGGGCTAAAAATATTTCGAGCAATATTTTTAATAGAGTTAATAAAGCTTCCATCTTTAGAATAATCATTTATAGAGTTTTCTTGCCTCATTATCCCTAAGACAATCTTTTCATTCCCTAAAATTGCAAATCTTTCTTTATTTCCATTTGTAGTCCCTGTTTTTAAAAATAAGTTATTTATATCTATTCCTAGTTTTATTTTTGCTATTTGACATAATAGTTGCTTGCATTCATTTTTAAAAGGATCATCATTGTTTAGGAAAAAATCAGCATATAATTTAGTGAGCTCAAATAAAGAAATTCCATCGCTAGTTGCTCCAAGAATGCTAGATGGGTGTATATTGCTCTCTTCTTTATTTAGTAAACTAGCTATGAATTTTAAGACGTTATTCATGCCTATTTTATTGGCAGCATTTATAAAAGCGTTGTTATTTGATGTCAAAAGTGCTTCTTGTATATTTAAGACAGACTTGCTGGGTAGTTCTGCTTCCTTTACGTTCCATTTTTGATTGTTAATTGTAGTTATGCAATTAAATGTTTCTTCTTTTGAAACCCCATTTTCTCTATAAAAAGTATATAAAAAAGGTTTTAATGTAGAGCCTATATTAGAATGAAGTAAGCAATCAGTAAACCCCGTATCCTAGACCATAATAGTTCTTCATACCTTTGC
>ERZ1106935.2506-NODE-2506-length-12308-cov-4.474986_pt1 | contig 12308 bp, 7 predicted proteins | sample MGYA00403666_ERZ1106935 | MGnify/ENA primary metagenome ERZ1106935 (study PRJEB35170, sample SAMEA104062452) | human gut metagenome | biome: human gut; feature: human-associated habitat; material: faeces | place: Denmark | collected 2012-11-20 ... | reverse complement strand
TATTTTATTTATATATCCTTTTATCTTGAAAAAAAAAGAGAAGATACTAGACAAAAAAAATATAGTGATTCAATTAAAGAAGTAAAAACAGAGCTTGCTACTTATAACTTTTATACCTATCCTGATGAAATATTAATATCAGTTAATGGAAAGTTTGCCAATATTAAAACGAAATATATTGATATTAAAGAGAATTCTAAAATTGATGAATTGGTCTTTGATGGTGTAAAGCAAATTCTTAATTTTAATATTAAAGCTTCAAAGATATCATTTATTAATTCTAATTATAAAGAAAAAGATGGCGTTATTTTTGATGATAAGGATACAGTATGCTATATTTATAAAACGCAAACAATTGAAAAATTAAAGGCCTTGGCCAGAAATTATAATATAAAAAGAAGTGCTTTGAAATTTTTTTCAAACGCTTCATATATTCAATTTACTAACAAAGGAATATTAAGAATATCTCATCCATATAATCAAGACGAAAATAATCCTAAGCTTGTTTGTCCGAAAAAAATTGATGGAATTGAAGTTAAATTGCTAGAAATAAATTATCATAATGTTGATTATTTATTTCTAAATGATAATATTAAGCAGGTTATATATGAAAAAGATTCTAAAATAAGAAGAATTGATTTAGATAAATCAAAATATTTAAAAATAAGAAATGGTAATCTTGTTTATAGAAAATACAATTTGATTATTTCATGCTTTAACGATGTGAGAAAAATCGACAAAAATTCACCTAAATACTACTATAAACCTCCTTTTAGTATTGAGAAAAATATCACATTTTGTCGAATTAAAGAGAAATAAAAAAATATTTGAGCTTTTCCTCTTTTTTTTGTTGAAAAAGAATTCTTTTTTGATTTATACTAAAAGAAGAAAAGGTGAGGAAGTGTTTTTATGCCATATAGTTCTTGGGGAGATTTTATTTGTGGAGCTTTTGTTCTTATAATTATTATTTTCCATTTTTTAAATAAATCTAAGAAAAATACTGCTTTAAAATCAGTGTTATTTATTTTAGTATCAGTTTTAATTTTTAATGTTTTACATGGTGTTTCGGATTTATTAGTTTACAATAAAGTAACACTAAAATTAGCTTTAATTTTTAAGTATTTATCAATAATTGTGTTTTCAATTATTGCTAGTGGTTTTGAAATTTATTGTTTGGGTGTTATAAAAGATACTACTAAGATATTAAAATGGCATTATCTTATTTTAGTGTTACCAGTTTTATGGAATATTATTTGGTTAATCATAAATAAGATTACTAATATTTGCTTCGAAGTAGAAGGAAATACTATTATATACCATGTTGCATATTGCTTATTATTTTTATGCTTCATTTTTGCAATGATATATATGCCTATAATGTGTTTAGTTTATAAAAGGGGAATATATCCTTCTCTTTTTAAGGTTGGTCTTACTTTTACTATTTTTTCGGCTCTTTTTGGAATATTTCAATTTTTCTTTTCTTTTTTTATCAATAATAATGTTTTCTTTACATCTGTTTTTTTAACTTTATCAACTGCATATACTTATCTATATTCGAGAAATGATTTGATTAATATTGACCAAATGACTAATTTATATATGAGAAACAAATGTATGGATGATTTGACAGCCTCTGATGGAGCTAGTGTATATATGCTTGAAATTATGCGTTTTCATCATTTTAGTTCTTTTACAGGAGATCAAATATTAATTGAAATTGTTAATTTTTTAAAAACAATTTTTAATAAGTATACAATGTATAGAGTGTCTTCAAATCAAATAATTGTTATTGTTGGTAAAAGTGATGATATCTCTAAGATTTCTTTAATTAATCAGGAATTTAGAAAACCTATTAACATTCAAGGTGATGACTACTCAATTGATATAAAAACTTCAATTATAATTAAGAAAAAGAATGAAACGGCAGAACATACGGTGTATCTTTTAGAAAAAATGATTAATCAAATTAAGGATACAAATGAGGTATTTATCGTATATTCATCAGAGATGAAAAGAAAATTAGAGATTGAAGAAAATGATACAAATAAAATTATTAAAGCGATTAATAAAGGCTCAGTAGTGCCATATTATCAAGGAATTTATTCTATAAATGATGAAAAAATAACCTGGTGTGAAGCTCTTGCAAGATTAAATGTAAATGGTGAAATAATTCCTCCTTCTAAATTTATTCCTATTTTGGAAAATCATAGGTGTGTTAATAAACTTGATCGTAATATGTTATGCCAGGTTTTAAAGGAATTAAAATCAATGAATGATTCAGGAACAAGGGTTGATGTTAAAGGAATTTCAATTAATTTTACGGCAGAAGATATTTTAAATCAAAGCTTCATTGATGAAATAAAGCAAATGGTTAAAAATCAAGAAATTGATCCAAATATGATTTCATTTGAAATTTGTGAAAGTGTTATAATTTCTAATTTTCAAAAGGCAAAAGAAATTATGGAAGAATTAAATAGCTATGGTATTAAGTTTTTCTTGGATGATTTTGGGACAGGCTTTAGTAATTTAAAGGCGGTTTTAAGCTTGCCATTTTATCTTATAAAGATTGATAAATCATTGCTTGATGCCGCAAAGGAAAATACAAGAAATCAACAAATTCTTGATGGTGTTGTAAAGGCAATTAATTCCATTGGAATGAAAACTTTAATAGAAGGTGTTGAAACTAAAGAAGATGTTGAATTAGTAAAAAATTTTGGGGTTAATTATATTCAGGGCTATTATTATCATAAGCCATCAAATATGACAGAATTGAATAAAACTATCGAAGAAAAGGTGTAAATTGCATCTTTTCTTTTTTAAGCATAATTATTGAATGATTACAATAAAAAGTGTATAATATAATACGATAGAAAGGTGATATTAATGACAAAAATAGATATTATTTCTGGCTTTTTAGGTGCTGGAAAAACAACTTTAATTAAAAGACTTTTAGCTACTCATTTACATGATGAAAAAGTTATTCTTATTGAAAATGAATTTGGAGAAATCGGTATTGATGCTGGATTTTTGAAGGGGACAAAGGTTGAAATAAAGGAATTAAATCAAGGCTGTATATGTTGTTCACTTCAAGGCGATTTTGCAACCGCTTTAACTGAGATTAAGACAAAATATAATCCTACTCGTATAATTATTGAGCCATCAGGGGTCGGAAAATTATCTGATATTGTAAAAGCAGTTGTAGATGCAAATTTAAGTGATGTTAAATTAAATGCTTTAGTTTGTGTTTGCGATGCAAATAAGGCAAAGATGTATTTAAAGAATTTTGGCGAATTTTATGTCGATCAGGTTGCTCATGCAAAAACTATTTTCTTATCAAGAGCTGATGTAGCAACTGAGGCTAAGATGCAAGAGTGTCTTGAAATTGTAAGAGAAATTAATGATAAAGCTATTATTGTTACAACTCCTATTAATGAGTTGTCAGATGGAACTTTAATTGATTCTTATGAGGCAAAAAATGATGATTTTGAGGCTAAATTATTAGAAGAGGTTAAGCATATGCACCATCATCATCACGACGATGAAGAATGTGAATGCGGACACCATCACCATGACGATGAAGAATGTGAATGTGGGCACCATCACCATGACGATGAAGAATGTGAATGCGGACACCATCACCATGACGATGAAGAATGTGGATGCGGACACCATCACCATGACGATGAAGAATGTGAATGTGGACACCATCATCACGATCATGATGCTGATGAAGTATTTACAAGCTATGGCTTTGAAACAACACACAAGTATTCACATGATGAACTAGAAGCAATTTTACATGAATTATCATTTGGTGAAAAATATGGTTTCATTTTACGTTCTAAGGGAATTGTTGCTGGTATTGATGGTTGGTATCATTTTGATATGGTTCCTGAAGAGACAAATGTAAGACATGGTGAAGCTGCATCAGTTGGAAAAATTTGTGTAATTGGCTCTAAGCTTAATAAAGAAGAAATAAAAAAATTATTTATAAAGTAGGTTGGTGTTTTAATGGTTGAGGTACCTGTATTTTTAATAAACGGATTCCTTGAAAGTGGAAAAACAACTTTAATAAAAGATATAATTAATCAAGATTCAAAACTGCAAAAGCTTGATACCTTACTTATTGTATGTGAAACAGGCGAGGTTGAATACGATGAATCTTTCATTAAAGAAAATCATATTGATATTGTTTATATTGAAGATGAATTTGAACTTACAGTCGATTTTTTCAATAAACTTGATAAGGATTTTGAGCCCGCAAGAGTAGTAATTGAATATAATTCATTTTATAATCCTGAAACTATCAAAGATGCTTTGCCAAAAATTTATGTTTTATCACAAACAATTACAATGATTGATGCATCTTCATTTGGGCTTTATTTTAATAATATGCGTCAAATATTTAATAATGCATGTAAAGATGCTGATTTGATTATTTTTAATCGTATTGAAGGAATTGACACTTTAGCTCAATTTAGACGTCAAATAAGGGCTTTCAATCAAAATGCTCAAATTGCTTTTGAAGCTAAGGATGGTTCTATGACTGATATGCTTGATGAAGACCTTCCTTACGATATCAATAGTGATGTGATTAATCTTGAAGAAACAGATTATCCGATTTGGTATATGGATTGTTTTGATAACTATCAAAAATATTATAATAAGGATATTACTTTTATAGCTAAAATAGAAGTTCTTGAGGATAGTAAAGAAGGACATATTATGCCAGGTAGAATGGTAATGACTTGTTGTGAGGCTGATACTCAGTTCTTAGGCTTTGAATGTATAAATGAAACTGATGTGAAAATAACGGATACGACATGGGCGTTAATTACAGTTACTATTCATCATGAATATAGCTCCTTAGCTGATGCTGAGGTTGTTATGCTTCATGCAAAAAAAATTATTAAACTTGCTCCTCAAGAGGATAAAATTTTATCATTATAGTTGAATGACTAAACTATGTAAAAGTAGTTTAGTTTTTTTATTTTAAATACTATGAAAAGGCTTTCAAAATAAATGCGATTATGATAAAATATAAACACGAGAGATGAAAAGGAGTGATCTTATAATGGGAAATAAAATTAATGCTACAGAAGAAGTAGATAGTTTAGTTAAGAGATCCTTAAAATGTTTAGATGCCTATGCTAATTATACGCAAGAGCAAATTGATTATATTGTTGCTAAAGCATCAGTAGCTGCTCTAGACAAGCATGGTATTTTAGCCCTACATGCTGTAGAAGAAACTAAAAGGGGAGTATTCGAGGATAAGGCAACTAAAAATTTGTTTGCATGTGAATATGTTGTAAATAATATGCGTCATTTAAAAACTGTTGGTGTAATTAGTGATAATGAGGTAACAGGAATTACCGAAATTGCTGAACCTGTTGGTGTTGTTGCAGGAATTACTCCGGTTACTAATCCAACATCAACAGCAATATTTAAATCACTTATTTGTTTAAAAACAAGAAATCCAATTATTTTTGCATTTCATCCTAATGCACAAAAATGTTCTGCCGAAGCGGCAAAAATCGTTTATGAAGCAGCTGTTGCTGCTGGCGCACCCAAGGATTGTATTTTATGGATAGAGCATCCTTCAATGGAAGCGACAACAGCTTTAATGAACCATCCTGGCGTATCAACAATTCTAGCAACAGGTGGAAATGCAATGGTTAAAGCTGCTTACTCTTGTGGAAAGCCTGCTCTTGGTGTGGGTGCTGGTAATGTACCGGCTTATATGGAAAAAACATGTAATGTAAGACAAGCTGTAAATGATATTGTTATGTCAAAATCATTTGATAATGGAATGATTTGCGCTTCTGAACAGGCTGTCATTATTGATAAAGAAATCTATGATGAGGCGATTAGTTTATTTAAACAGTTTGGTTGTTATTTATGTAATGAAGATGAAAAAAAGAAGCTTATTTCTTATATGTTTGGTGTTAATAACGAGTCTGAATATGAGAAAGCTGTTTTAAAACCAATTATTGCCGGAATGAGTGCTGTAAGTATTGCTAAAAACGCAGGTCTTAATGTTCCTTCAAACACTAACATTTTGCTCGTTAGTTGTAACGAGGTTGGAGTTATGGAACCGATGAGTAAAGAAAAGCTTTCCCCCGTTCTTGCTGTATATAAATCAAACAGTACTGACGATGGGTTAGAGATTTCTAAAAAAATGGTTGAATTTAATGGCCTTGGACATTCGGCAGCAATTCATACGGCGTCGAAGGAATTGGCAACGAGATTTGGTGATATAATTCCTGCAATTCGTATTATTTGGAACAGTCCATCAACATTTGGTGGAATTGGTAATGTATATAATTCTTTCTTGCCATCTCTTACCTTAGGCTGTGGTTCTTATGGTCATAATTCAATTGGTGATAATGTTTCGGCTATAAATTTACTTAATATAAAGAAGGTTGGAAGGAGAAGAAATAATATGCAATGGTTTAAAATTCCTGCAAAAATTTATTTTGAACGTGATTCAATTGAATATCTACATCAAATGAAGGAAATGAACCGTGTTATTATTGTAACTGACCGATCAATGGTAGAATTAGGCTTTGTAAATAAGGTAACTGAGCAATTTAGACTTCGACATAACGAGGTACAATATCAATTATTTTGTGATGTTGAATCAGACCCATCTATTCAAACGGTAAAAAATGGTGTTGCATTAATGAATTCATTTAATCCTGATACAATTATTGCTCTTGGTGGTGGTAGTGCAATGGATGCTGCTAAGGGAATGTGGTTGTTTTATGAATATCCTGAGGTAGATTTTAATGATTTAAAACAAAAGTTTATGGATATTAGAAAAAGAGCATTTCGTTATCCTGAATTAGGAAAAAAAGCTAAATTAGTATGTATACCTACAACATCTGGTACAGGTAGTGAGGTTACTCCATTTGCAGTAATTACTGATAAGGAGGAAAGCAAAAAGTATCCACTTACTGATTATTCATTAACTCCAACTGTGGCTATTATAGATCCGACATTTACTATGTCACTTCCAAAAACGGTAACCGCTGATACAGGTATGGATGTTTTAACCCATGCGACAGAAGCCTTTGTTTCAACCCTTGCATCGGATTATACAGATGGCTTAGCAATTCAAGCAATCAAAATGGTATTTAAATATCTAAAACGAAGCTATGACAATGGTCCTAATGATCCAGAGGCTCGTGAAAAGATGCATAATGCTTCTTGCCTTGCTGGTATGGCTTTTGCTAATGCTTTTTTAGGAATGAATCATTCAATGGCACATAAAATTGGTGGCGAATTCCATGTTCCACACGGAAGAGCTAATGCTATATTACTGCCTTTTACAATTAGATATAATGGAACTAAGCCTGAAAAATTGTCAACATGGCCTAAGTATAATTGTTATCATGCGGATGAAAAATATTGTGAGCTTGCAAGAATTTTAGGACTTCCTGCCTCTACTATTGAAGAAGGTGTTGAATCCTATGCAAAGGCTTGTGGAGAGCTTGCTAAAAGCTTGGGTATAAAAATGAACTTTAAATCACAAGGCTTAGATGAAAAAACTTATATGGCTTCTTTAGATAAATTAGCATTTTTAGCATATGAGGATCAGTGTTCACCTGCAAATCCCCGTGTTCCTATGGTAAATGATGTTAAAGAAATTTTGAAAAAAGCATATGATTCAGAAGAATTCATGTAAATAAAGCTTTATAATACACCCTTAATGTTTTCAAAATATCAGGAAAACTTAGGGGTGTTTTTTTAATATTAGCAAACTAAAATAACAAAAATATTTAAATAAAATTGAATATTACATAAATAATGTAAGTTTAGGAGATATTATACTTATAGATTTGCAGAAAGGATGTAATATTATGGATGATATAAGAATAATAAAAGCGATAATGCTTTGCGAAGGAAAAAGTAAGGAACAGGCCTTGTTTTATTATTTAAGAATAATTAATGGCTATTCCTTTGATATAATTAAAATACAAACTGGTATTAGTATCAAGGGAATAAAAAAAGCGGAAAAAACAGATCGCATTTATAAAAGATTACCGATTAATATTCAAAAAAAATTATGTTTATTTTATGGTATAAAAGATATAAATAAGATTAAAGAAAAAATAGATTCGATTAAGATTTATCCCGATGAAATAGTAAATATTTATCAAAGATTATTCAATTATTCCCATTTAAAAGCTATGCTTTATGTTCATTCAAAAATAAGTGGTTGTTCAAAAAAAGAATATCAGCATTTAGTTAGAATTACTCGTGTTAACTTAAACAATGATTTGTCTAAAACAAAAGTATCAAAATTAATTTTAAAAGATGATTTCTATAATATGGCAAAAATAAGTTAATTAAACCATAATTTACCCATAATCATTTTGTATAATAAAGTTGCTTTATGGAGGAAATATTATGAAATGGAGAAAAATAACTTGTTTATTTACAATAATGATTAGTGGTGTGGCGCTTGCATCATGTGGTGGAAGTAGTCAAGGAGAAACGTCTAATTTAATCACAACATCTAATTTAAATGCTAGCGGAAATGGCGAAAATGCCAATAGCGCTTTAGCTGGTACTGATGCGGCCTTAGTATCTGGTGAAAATTTAGCAGTTTATAACAATTTCAAGTCATCATCAACTGATATTGAAGAAATTATGGAACAGGTTGTTGATTTTGCAGATAGTGCTACAATATGTGTTCAAAATTATCAAACGGTTTATCAAACCCAGTTTACAGGTAGGGGTTGGCAAACAACAACGACTCATACTCTTTATGGTTGGGGTTCAGGTGTAATATATTATAAGGCTCTTTTAACTGATGGTTCTTATTTATATAAGGTTATAACTAATGAGCATGTAGTTGCAGGCGATACAAGCTGTGTTTCAGGTGAAGAAGAATATCAAATTTATGATGAAAAATATGATACAAATTTATCTGCGACACTTTTAGGTTCAAATGAAGATAATGATATTGCGGTTCTTTCGTTTGTAAGTGATAGAGATTATAATGCGGCATCATTTGAAAGTGATGAAAATATAAAGAAGGGTTCATATGTTGTAGCAATGGGAACTCCAATTGATCTTGCTTATTATAATACAGCATCTTTTGGTCAAATTTCTAAAATTACATCTTCAACTGTTCAACATGGTGCTACAATTAATTCGGGTAATAGTGGAGGTCCTTTATTTAGTTTAAATGGTAATCTAATTGGTATTAATAATGCTAAGCTATCAGGAAAAACATCATCTGGGTCAACAATTGAAGGAATTTTCTTTGCAATTCCAAAGAAAATTGTTATAGAATCAGTCAATGGAATTGTTGGTGAAAATGAATTATAAAAAAATAAGGGGCTGTAAAAAAAGACTGTCATATTAACAATGATTTTCTATCATTTTAATACGACAGTCTTTATAACTTACTTACGTCTCATTTTATGCAACTTCTTTTTCTTCATTTTTTTCAAATAACTTCTTTACACCCTGTACGGCAACAATTACACCAAGGATTAAAAGTAATACTGCAAAGATTAACTGTAATGTATTTCCAAGTGATAATCCTGTTGTAGCAAATGCTCCACTTAATTTGTAAATTGTCATTCCAAGGGCTGTAAATGTAACTGCCATCATGAAGAACATTGGTACCCATAACATCCAACCCTGACGTTTTGTTTTCTTTAAGAATACTGCACAAGCTACTAAAGCAAGTACTGATAACAACTGGTTTGCTGAACCAAATAATGGCCAAATTTCTGCATAACCAACTTTTGCAAGTAAGAATGCAAGAACTAATGTAATAACTGTAGCAAAATACTTATTTGTTACTACCTTCTGGAATGGTGTCATATTATCATCAGTTACTCCTTCATCTAAGAAGAATTCCTGGAATGAAAGACGACCAATTCTTGCAACTGAGTCAAGTGATGTTAAAGCAAAAGCTGAAACAGCAAGGTTAATTAATGTAAATACTAAATTATGTGGTAAACCAACTGCTGATAAGAAGTTTGCAATTGCACCTGCAAAAATCTGTGGCTGTGTTGTTAAGCCCTGTGCTGCTGCTTCTCCTTTTGCAAATGAAGCAACTGCGATTAATGCGATTACACCAAGCATACTTTCCATAAGCATTGCACCAAATGATACAGGTAACATATTCTTTTCATTTTTAATTTGCTTTGAAGCTGTTCCTGATGAAACAAGTGAATGGAAACCTGATACGGCACCACATGCTATTGTTACAAATAAAATTGGGAACATATACTGTCCATCTACGTTGAAACTTGTAAATGCCTGTAAGTTACATGAAGGATTTGAAACAAATATACCTACAACTGCACCTACAATCATAAAAATTAATAAATAACTGTTTAAATAATCTCTAGGCTGCAATAATGCCCATACAGGAACTACACTGGCAATAAATATATAAGCGAATATAAAAAGATGCCATGTTTCTCTTGTTAAATAAACAGGGAAGTTTAAACCAATTACAACTGCTGCTACTAACATTGCAATTGCTATTACTGTATTTACCCATTTATTTAATTTTGCATATTTTAAAATCATTCCAAGTGCTACTGCTTCAAAAATAAATAAAATTGAAGTCATTGCTACTGCACCATTTGCTGAGATTTTTTCTGCTGCCTGTCCTGCAACTTCAGGTACTGTAAATCCGTTAAATGTTCCGGCTACAACATCTGCAAATGCTGCAACTACTAAAATACAAAATAACCAACAGAAAAGTAAGAATAATTTCTTTCCTAATTTTCCAATATATTCTTCAATTATGTAACCAATTGTACGACCTTTGTTCTTAACTGATGCATACATTGATGCAAAATCTTGAACAGCTCCGAAGAACACACCACCTACAAGCAACCATAATAAAACAGGAAGCCAGCCAAAAACTGCTGCCTGAATAGGTCCATTAATAGGACCCGCACCTGCTATTGATGCAAACTGATGTCCAAATACTACATTTGTATCAGCCGGTACATAATCAACTCCATCCTGTAATTCATATGCCGGAGTTTTTGCATTAGGGTCAATGCCCCATTTGTTTTGAAGATAACGACCATAAAGAAGATACGCTCCTCCAAGTACTACAATCGCAATTACCATCATTAAGATTCCATTCATTTGTATTACCTCTCTTTTGTTATTATTTAGATAGTTTATTCTTTTATTACAAAAGAAAAAGCCTTCATTGTCTTACGACAACAAAGGCGAAAATATCAATTTCGTGGTACCACTTTGTTTGAAATAATTATTACTAATTAAAACCACTCATCACTGTCACATCCAACAGCTTCTTCTGTAACGTGAAGACTACGTCTCTGCCTACTCACTATAAAAAGTTTTGGGAGAGATGCTCCAGGGTGATGTTACAACAATTCTTTTCTTCCGATTCTCAGCTACCTCGGTTCTCTGTAATCAAGACACTTTATTGTAATGTATCCCTTTCTACGCAACTAACTATTACTTTTTACAAGTCCTGTTTTATCACTTATTATTAAATCATGCAACAATAAATTTATTATTTTTCTACAATTTAATTATTTAAACTATGTCCAAATTATTTGTATAATTATATTAAGCATTATTTTAATAATTTTAATATTTCAGCTGTTTTTCTTATATTTTTTTCGTCTGTTCTATAAATTTCATATTCACTTAACCCGGGAATTCCCATATTAACATCATCATTTTGATATTCCATTTTGCTGTTTTCTACAACCTTACCTGTCATATGAAAGCTTTTTGCCCCGGTTATTTTAGCTATTTCCTTAATATTATCTGAATTTACACCTGCACCAACTAAAATCTCTATATCACTTGATCTTTCAACTAGTTTTTTAATTAACTTTACACCTTCAATACAACTATTTTTTTGTCCTGAAGTCAATATTGTATCTACACCTAATTTTCTAGCGGTCTCAAATGCTTCAAATGGATTTTTGCACATATCATATGCTCTATGAAGAGTAACTCTGCATCCTGTTGCCATATTCATAATTTCCTTCATATATGCCTCATTCAAACTTCCATCAGGATTAAGACAACCTATAACAATGGCATTTGCTCCTTCTCTTGCAAATTTTTCACTTTGTCTGCACATTATCTCAAATTCTGATTCTGTATAGCAAAAATCTCCAAATCTTGGTCTTATCATAACATTTATTGGAATTTGAATTTTATTTCTTATTATTTTAAATAACTCTAAATCAGGCGTTGTTCCTCCTATAATAATATTTGAACATAATTCAATTCTGGTTGCCCCTCCATTAGTTGCCGCAATAGCTGATTCTACAGAA
>ERZ1106935.2504-NODE-2504-length-12320-cov-2.412556_pt1 | contig 12320 bp, 11 predicted proteins | sample MGYA00403666_ERZ1106935 | MGnify/ENA primary metagenome ERZ1106935 (study PRJEB35170, sample SAMEA104062452) | human gut metagenome | biome: human gut; feature: human-associated habitat; material: faeces | place: Denmark | collected 2012-11-20 ... | reverse complement strand
GAAAAATTGATGATTTTTTAGTGTCATGGAAAGAAAATCCGGATAGAAAACCTCTGATTGTAAAAGGCCCCCGTCAGGTCGGAAAAACAGAATCGATAAATCGATTTGGGAATCAATCTTATTCCAGTGTGATTTATATTAACTTTGTAGAAGAGCCTAAGTATAAGATGATTACAGGGGATAGCTATAAAGCAGCTGATATTATTAAGAATATATCCAGAATAGATCCGTCTAAGAAATTTATAGAAGGAGAAACTCTGATATTTTTTGATGAATTACAGGAATTTCCGGAGATTGCCACAGCATTGAAATTTTTTAAGATAGACGGTAGATTCGATGTTATTTGCAGTGGCTCCATGTTGGGAATCAATTATAGAAAGATTGAGAGCAACAGTGTTGGCTATAAGACTGACTACGAAATGTTTTCCATGGATTTTGAAGAATTTTTATGGGCAAAGGGATATGATAATTCCTTTGTTGAGGATATGTTGGAGCATATGAAAACGCTTACCCCCTTCAGTGAATTGGAAATGACTGTTTGCATGGAAATGTTTCTTGATTATTGTATTCTCGGAGGAATGCCGGCTGTTGTGCGAGAATATATCGAAAAAGGAAATTTTGAAGGTTCTATTGAAGTGCAGCAGCAGTTGCTTGCAGACTATAAAGAAGATATCCGAAAATATGCGGAGGGTATGGATCAGACCAGAATATTAAATGTATATAATCATATTCCGGTTCAATTGGCGAAGGATAATAAAAAATTCCAGATCTCCAAGGTTGCATCAGGCGCACGTTTCCGCGATTATCGTGGTTGTATAGAATGGCTGGATGATGCCGGAATGGTTAATGTCTGTTATTGCCTGAATTTCCCGGAATTACCATTGAAAGGAAATTATGACGAAACAAAGTATAAGATATATTTTGCCGACAGCGGTTTATTGGTTGCGATGCTTGACGAAGAAGCACAGGAGGATTTAAGGGCAAATAAAAATCTGGGTGTATATAAAGGCGCTCTTTATGAAAATGTTGTTGGTGAAGCGCTTGTTAAAGCAGGATATCGGTTATATTACTACAGAAGAGAGGATTCCACTTTGGAACAGGATTTCTTTGTGAGAACTGCGGATAGCTTAATTCCGATTGAGGTAAAAGCAAAAAACGGTACTGCAAAGTCGCTGAGAACACTGATTCGTAGTGAAAAGTATCCTGATATTCATTGTGGCATTAAGTTTATAAGCGGAAATATCGGGTATAGCGATGATGTTTATACATTTCCATATTTTTGTGTATTCCTCTTAAAAAGATATCTGGGGAGTCAGTCTGTATAAAAAGCAAACAAAAATGTCAATCTCTGCTAAATGCAATAAACATATAAATTATAGCATATTCGTGACGAATATGCTATAATTTATATGAGGTGATTCTTATGGAAACAAGAGAACTAAAAATCAGTGCGAATGCATCTGGCGGTACTGCGGCGGCAGGAGCAAAAACATACCGAATAACATTACCGTCCAGCTGGGTGAAAAAATTGGATTTAGATCATGCGGATGCGAAGGCAGAGGTTGTGTTCGACGGTACAAGCATTATCATTCGTCCAAAGGCGGCAGAGGATATTCTTTTATTTCAATCGCAGGCACTCAAAGCGGGACATGAGGTTGTGCGCTATGAATATTTTGATCAAAAAAACCTTTGCAGTACCATTCTCTGTGATTTTACGGAGAAAATACTGCGGGTAAAAAATCATACGGATCAGATTTTAAAAACTGCTTTCGGGCGACAGGAACGACCAACATGGGATGATTTCATTGAATTTCTGGAGGAAAGATGCGTTCCGAAAAGCAGGGAAAATATCAATATTCTTCTGAAAGAAATGGGCTTGACGGAATATGACCCGATCCAGATTGTAGAGAAAACACAGGGAAGAATGGCGGAGGATGCACAATGGCTGAAAATAACAAGGCTATAAAACTTTATACAGGAGATGTTGTTGCTGCCACTTCCTCGAAGGGCAATCAGGAAAAATGGTATGATGCGGCGACAGACTGCTGGTATAAGCTGGATCGCATCGGCTTCGAGGCATTAGCAGAGACAGTCACAAGTGAGCTTTTGCAGAGATACAGCAATATTGAAACAGAATTGGGATATAGAATTGTAGCGTATCACATTGACTCTGTAGAGGTTCACAGAAATACCAGAAGGGCAAGCGTCAGCTTTAACTTTTTGAGGGAAGGACAGAGCATCCAGACAGCGTATCATATTTTAAAACGTGCCCTTGGCTCTGACTATCAGAAAATCCTCGCGGCAGAAAAAACGATTCCGGGCAGATTGAAAAAAATCGTGGATACAATAGAGGACATCAGTGGTTTGGAGCATTTTGGAGCATACCTGACTCTGCTGTTTGAGGTAGATGCACTGATTGCAAATGAGGACAGGCATTTAAATAACATTGCAATTCTTGAAGAAAACGGCAAATATCACTATTGCCCGTTATTTGATAACGGGGAAGGGCTGATGCTGGATAATGTAAAATACCCGTTTGACGTAGAAACAAGGGGATTGATGAAGCATTTACGGGCGAAACCGTTTCAGTGCAGGTTTGGCACAATTCTTTCCGCAGCAAGAGATTTATATGGCGCACAGCTTAAAATTGTATGCAGTGCGGCAGAGGTTTCGGAGATTGCAGAGAAATATCTGGACTGGTATCAGCCAATGTTCCGACCATTCCTGAAGGAGCGGATTGTAGATGTTGTGTTGTTGCAGATGAAAAAGTATTTTTGATAAGGAGTGTGAGAATCATAGCCAAAAATAAAGAGGAACGGGACATCTTTTTTATCCCGCCAAACTTCCTCAATGAAGGCTCGTTGTTTGGTGGGATGCTAAAGCTAAGAAATACATTAGAGGCTGTTATTTTGGTAGCCGGGATTACAATCCCGATACTGAAAATAACAGTCTTTTCTTTTACCACAAAAACGATACTTCTGTGTCTGACAGCGCTACCGATCTGCATTTTTGCGTTAATCGGCGTTGGTGGGGAAAGCCTGACAGCTTTTCTTATGAACTTCTTCCGTTTCCTGCGGAACAGGAAAATGCAGTATCGTTTGGATGCCATGCCGGAGCAGGAGAAAAGTAGGTGGTCTCTCTGGCAATCCGAGGGAGAATGGCCGGAGGAATACGGAGAGGAGGAAAAGCTGAAGAAAAGCAGAAAAACAGCAAAAGGAAAAGCGAATGAGCCGTTTCCTGTAGAAAAGATAGAAAACGGTATCTGCTATCTCAGAGATAAGCGTTATATCAAAATTATAGAGGTAGAACCCATCAACTTCCTGCTACGTTCTGCGAGAGAACAGCGTAATATCATCTATTCTTACATGTCCTATTTAAAAATCAGTCCTGTACGGATGCAGATTAAGGTTGTTTCCAAGAAGGCTGATATATCAAATCATCTGGATAAGATACAGGAGGCAATCCGGTGGGAACAGGATGAGCGGTGTAAGGTGTTATTGATGGATTATTATAACCTGATTCGTCGGATCGGGCTGAAAGAAGCCGTGACACGGCGTTTTTTTATTGTCTTTACGTATGAACCGATTCCCGGCAGCAGTAAGAAGAATGAGGAAAAGGATGCTGTGAATCAGCTGGAGATTGCGGAGCGCACTGCAAGAACCTATCTTATGCAGTGTGGCAATAACGTAGTGGAGCATGAAAATGCGGACAGCTTTATGGCGGAGGTTTTATATATGCTGCTGAATCGCAAAACAAGTACAGAAACACCATTCTCTGCGCGCGCTGCGGCGGAGGTCGAAAAGTATATTGCAGAAGGGGATGCCAACGCCATTCCAATTTCTGCTTTTCTTTTGCCGGAGCAAATGGATTTCGGTAAAGCGGCATATTGCAGGATTGACGGTCTGTACTATTCCTATTTCATGATTCCGTCTACAGGGTATAAAACACAGGTAACCGCAGGCTGGCTGTCGCTGTTGGTGAATGCAGGGGAAGGGATAGATGTAGATCTCTTCCTCAGCAAGGAGCCGAAGGAAAAGATACAGTTTCAATTAGGCAGACAAATCCGTATCAATCGTTCAAAAATGAAGGAAACATCAGATACCAATACGGATTTTGATGACATCGACAGTGCGGTACGAGCAGGCTATTATCTGAAGGACGGTCTGGCAAATAATCAGGATTTCTACTATATCAATACTTTGATTACAATTACCGCAGATAGTCGGGAGGAACTGGAATGGCGTACCAATGAAATGAAAAAGCTGATGCTGTCGCAGGATCTTATTCTGAAACCATGCTATTTCAGACAGGATTTGGCATTTCAGTCCGTACTGCCATTGAATCAGCTGCATAAGAGTCTGTACGAATTATCAAAACGCAATGCCTTAACAACAGGGGCAGCAAGCTGTTATCCGTATGTCAGTTTTGAAATGAGTGACGATAACGGCATTTTGCTGGGGGTAAATAAGTACAATAACTCCTTGATTATTGTGGATATTTTTAATTCCAGAATATATAAGAACGCAAACATGGTTCTACTTGGCACATCCGGTGCAGGTAAAACCTTCACCATGCAGCTGATGGCACTGAGACTTCGAGAAAAGAATATTCAGACCTTTATTCTGGCACCATTGAAGGGGCATGAATTTCGCAGAGCCTGCCATAACATCGGTGGAGAGTTTATACAGATTTCTCCGGCATCGAAAAACTGCATCAATATCATGGAAATCCGAAAGAATGATAAAACTGCGGAGGATGTGATAGACGGCGAAAGAGCGGAGCGTTCCGAGCTATCGGCAAAAATCCAGCGGCTGCATATTTTCTTTTCCCTGCTGATTCCAGATATGACACATGAGGAACGACAGCTATTGGATGAAGCGTTGATCCAGACCTATGCAGGAAAAGGCATTACCCATCAGAATGAATCGCTGTATGACGAAACGGGAAGCTATAAAGCAATGCCTGTTTTAGGTGATTTATATGACTTTCTGAAGAAAAACACAGAGACCAGACGCATGGCGAATATCCTGAATCGACTGGTGCATGGTTCTGCAAGTACATTTAATCAGCAGACCAATGTACGGTTAGATAATAAATATATCGTTCTCGATATCTCAGAGCTAACCGGAGATTTATTGACGGTTGGGATGTTTCTTGCTCTGGACTATGTCTGGGATAAGGCGAAGGAAGACAGAACACAGGAGAAAGCAATTTTTATTGATGAGGTCTGGCAGTTGATTGGAGCATCCAGCAACCGCTTGGCTGCGGAGTTTGTTCTGGAGATTTTCAAAATTATCCGAGGCTATGGCGGTGCTGCAATCTGTGCCACACAGGACATCAATGACTTCCTTTCTTTGGATGATGGGAAGTACGGAAAAGGCATTATCAATAACAGTAAGACAAAGATTGTGCTGAATTTAGAGGATGAGGAGGCGCAAAGGGTACAGCATATTTTGAATTTAAGTGATACAGAGATTATGAATATCACGCATTTTGCACGTGGGAACGGTCTGATTCTGACCAATAACAATACAGTGACGGTAGAATTTAAAGCATCCGGATTGGAAACGGAAATGATTACAACAGACCGCGAACAGCTGCGCGAGATGATACGAAGGAAACAGGAGTAGAAAGGAGGCATTGCATGATTTGCTTACAGAGCGGTGGAGCGATTGAAGGGAAAATCGTGGAGCTGATTGGTGAATATGGCGCATTGCAGATGGAGCAGCTGCAAAGATATTTTTCTATAGAAGATACGCAGATGGAAAAAATAATACGGAAACTGGTGAAGAAGGGTAGGCTTGTATCTGACAAAGAGAACGGTTACATAAAAGCATCTGAACAGAAAGCGTATGACGAAGGACTGGCGCAGTGTTTCTGGGTTGTACTTGATTTAAAGGAGAATATTGAATTTCACGCCGTCGGGAGGTATCCGTTATTGATTGCAGTATACGCAGATGGTGAGGCGTATGAAATCTATTCCTGTAAAAAGGGTGATGAAATGTTTCTGTGCCATGTGATAGAACGCTTGCAGGAGAAAGTACAGGGAAAGGTGCTGATTGTGCTGGAGGATACGGAGCAGATTGGTAAGTTACAAGGGATAAATTGCATTTTCTGTACTGTAAGCAGAGAGGGAGAGGTGAGGTATTATGAATCGTCTGCTGTTTCGGCAGAGACTGAATCACCTGCGTGAGGATACACTGCGGTTTCAGAACACGCTTTGTGCCTATGAAACAACAGATGCAGTCAGATACCCGGAAAATTTTGAAAGGCTTGGTCTGGATATGGCTAGGCAGGCGGAAAGTATTGCGTGCAGTACAAGAAATATCGTAAGCATTTTTCAGATGAACGGCAGGGAACAGGTACAAAGCTGTGCCGCAGAGGCACAGGGGATTACAGTTAAGGAGCAGTCCTATGGCTACGAAGTGATTCTGCCGCATTTGATGCCAAAACGAAGTCATCGGAACCATACCGTATTTCTTCTGGAGCCGCTAACCTACGCCTTAAAGGAATTTACTGTAGCACATCCAATCTGCCGTTTGGAGTATGCTCTGATCTGGTTTATTTATGAGTATACAGAAGATACGCCCATCCATTGCATTAGAGATTACGATAATATCGAGACGAAGGAAGTATTGGATATTATTAACAGCTTTTTTCTTCTGGACGATGGCGGCGCATTTTGTGAACTGCATTATAGCACAAGACGCGGAAACAGAACTTGTACCAGAGTAATCATCAGCTCGGATATAGGTCTGGTTTCGTGTCAGAAAATAAACGGTAATTGACATAGGTTTTTCGGATATGTCGAAAAATAGAGATTTTCTCATGAAGTTCCATATTTTCAAAGAAAGGAGTAGGTAGGTTTTTGGCATAGTTTAGGAGCTTATGTTGAGAATGGTATCGGAAAGGAGGTGAGGACAATTCTTACAAAGGATTCGCAGGCTTATCGGGTATTGGCATTGGTCGCATTATCCGGTGAATGTGCAGAGGAGGCATTGACGCTTTTGTTGCCGCAGGAAAGCTATCGGCAAAAGGTGCTGCGGCGGTTGTTGGAGGAAAGACTGCTATCCAAGTATCAGAAGGATGGCGTAAAGGGTTATCGTCTGATGCGAAAGGGGAAAGAAACCCTACTACAGTTAGAGTGGGAACGGTTTTCTTTTTATCTGGCAGACGGTGCAGATTTTTCCATGCGCAGGGCAGGCTTAACACAAAGACAACGGCAGCACTGCATTTCGGAAATACTGGCGATTATGGAACGGGCGGAGATTCTGATGGATCGCAGTAAAAAACAACCAATCTTTGAAAATATCCCGATGCAGTCAGGCGAGCTTTCGCAGGATGCTTTTTTTCATCCAAAGGAGGTAAAGGCGCAGGCAGATTTCACAAGGAAAATCATCAGCTCCAAAATGACAGGTGTTTTGCTTTCGCAGGCAGAAGTATGGCTTTGCTATAACATGCAGGCGGCAGTACCCAAGTGGTTTGAAACGGTGGAAAACAGAGCCGATATTCTGATACAGTCGATACTGCGCTCGAAGCAGCTTTGCTTTAATGGCACAAATGCACTGTTGTTTGGCAGAGGAATGCGGCAGGCAGTGCAATGCTTAGAGGATACAAAAATGCGGGTAACTATCTTAAATGCACCGTTTCAACGATTCTGCTTTATACCATTGGATGAGAATGGGATTCTTCTGTTGAAGCTCATATATGATGCAGAAGCCCATCAAAGCCTGTTGGCTGTTTTGGCGGAGGACTTACAGCAAAAGGAAGGACAGCCGTTTATCATACAAGATGGCTATAACCAGAATGGACAGCCAGCCTTGATTTGTGTTGATTGTGATTTGAAACGATTGATACAGTTTCAGACACAGCTTTCATATCTCGGTGTGCAGGGAGAGGTAATCTGTTTTGATTTTCAGAAGGAGGCGATAGAGAAGTATTGTGGAGAACAAACAAAGATTTCGACGGTTAATCTGGAAACCGTCAGAAAAAACTTCCTCGCAGATAAATAAGCGCAGTATGAAGATGTTCGGATACGTCTGTATGGCGATATTTCCTGTTCTTTATGCAGGGGGCTATCTGACACAGTTGATAGAGAATTATAGCATCTGGCAGAAGGCAGGGCATATCCCGGGAGACGGAACTGCACCGTCCTTGCCCCAAAATGGAGTATCTGTATGTCTCAGCGCAGCATTTTCCTTGATGGGGTTAAAGGTGCTGTTTTTCCTTGGATTAGCGATTTCTGTTATCGTTCTTTTTGCAGTGTTTATCGGAAAGGGCGAAAAAGGTGATTATGATACGGAGCGGAAATTCCATTACTCCGAAAAAGGCAGCTATGGTACAGCGCGATTTATGGATAAACGAAGGATGAAGGAACTGTTGGATGTTACCGGTATCCAGAAAACAGAGGGAACGATATTGGGAACCATAGACGGTGCGGTTGTCAGTATCCCTGTCGCAAGTAGGATGAATCGTAATATCGCTGTTTTTGGTGCATCCGGCAGTATGAAATCCAGAGCTTTTGTCAGAAATATGATTTTCCAAAGTGTAAAAAGAGGGAAAAGTCTGATTCTGACCGATCCGAAATCCGAGCTGTATGAGGATATGTCGGTGTATCTGAAGGAGCAGGGCTATATCGTTCGGGTTTTTAATCTGGTACAGCCGGAGCATAGCGACCGTTGGAACTGCATCAATGAGGTTTCACACGATCAGATGATGGCACAGATCTGTGCGGATGTGATTATCAAAAATACAGGCGGTGGAAAAACGGATCATTTCTGGGATTCCTCGGAGCTGAATCTGCTAAAGGCACTGATTTTATATGTTGACTATGAAAAGACACCTGCTGAGCGGAACATGGGCGCAGTATATCGGATGCTATCCGATTTGACAGAGAATGAATTAAATCAGCGTTTTGAGATACTGCCAAGCGGACATCCGGCAAAAGCACCCTACCATATTTTTCAGCAGGCAGGAGATAAGGTGAGAGGTGGTGTAATTATCGGTCTGGGTGCAAGGCTACAGGTGTTCCAGAATGCGTTTATCTGCGATATTACGGCGCAGGATGAATTTGACCTCAGCAGACCGGGACGGGAAAAATGCGCGTTCTTCTGTATCAGCAGCGATCAGGATAGTACCTTTGACTTCCTTTCTTCGCTGTTTTTTTCGTTCCTGTTTATTAAGCTGGTGCGTTATGCCGATGCAGAAGGGGTAGACGGAAAGCTGCCGATTGGTGTGAATTTCGTTTTGGATGAATTCCCGAACCTTGGCGTTATCAATGACTTTAAAAAGAAAATTTCAACGGTGCGCAGCAGAAATATCGGGATTTCTGTTATTTTCCAGAATATAGCACAGCTGAAGAACCGTTATCCCAATGATGAATACCTGGAGATTCTGGGGAATTGTGACACGCAGATAGCGCTGGGCTGTACGGATGAAGTAACTGCACGTTTTATCTCCAATCGTACCGGCGAGGTAACGATTGATGTAAATAGCCAATCAAAGCAGCTGCATGCCATGCGGATGACGGATTACACACCGGAATACAGAGAGACCAACTCTGTTGGCCGCAGAAAACTGATGACAGCGGATGAGGTGCTGCGGATGCCGCTGGATGAGGCATTGATTATACTACGCGGACAGAATGTATTTAAAGTGAAAAAATTCGATTATACCAGGCATCCGGAAAGCCGAAAGCTGAAAAAGTGTAAGGCGGCTGCCTATATCCCGGACTGGAGAAAGGAAAAAGAAGACGATTCTATTGTGCAGTCTGTGGAAGATACAATACAGGAGAAAAAAGAGGAAAAACCAAAGAGCAGAACAGTACAGATTTCCAAGAAAGAACTGATGAGTAAATAAAGGAGGAAAATAAGTATGGCAAATGAAGCAGAAAAAACATTACATGAAATGCAACAGGTACTTACAATCGATGCAAACGGAGCATACGAAACAGAGGAGGATAAAGCGGAGCTCCTCTGGCATGAGCTGCAGAACGCATACCGCAGTAAACGGATACTGTCCGGTGTATTAAGCGGTGTGGAGGAGACAAACAGCGGCAGTATTGCAGTGGTTTATTATAAAGGACAACGCATGATTATCCCTGTCAGTGAGATGGAGCTGAATCTTTCCGAACAGAACGGCTATGGAGAAATGAAGGGCCGTCAGGTTCGTATTTTAAATAACATGGTTGGCTGCGAGATTGATTTTATCCTGATAGCACTGGATGATACTGCACGTAGTGTTGTGGCAAGCCGCAGACTGGCAATGCTTGCAAAACGCAGGAAGTTCTATTTCCCGAATGAAAACGGCAACGCCCAGATTACCGAAGGCAGAGTTGTGCAGGCGCGTGTTATCGCAGTAGCGGAAAAGGTGGTGCGTCTTGAGGTATTTGGCGCAGAGTGCGCAGTTCCTGCCAGAGATATTGCATGGGAATGGGTCGGTGATGCAAGGGAGAAGTATCATGTAGGTGACAGAGTGATGGCGGTAGTTACATCCGTAGAATCGGATGCAGAGACAATGAATGTAAAAATCACTGCCGATATGAAACGTCTTATGAAGAATGAAGTACTGGAAAAACTGAAGGAATGTAAGGTACAGGGACGGTATTCCGGCAGGATTACGGATATTCATAAGGGCGTGATTTTTGTAAGGCTGTCTAATGGGGTGAATGCCATTGCACATAGCTGCAACGATTACAGATTACCCGGTAAGAATGATGACATCAGCTTTGTTGTGAATCGTCTGGATCAGGAAAACGGCGTTGCGGTGGGGATTATTACAAGAATCATCCGTCAGAATATCTGAGGTGTACCGTATGAAAAGCAGACTATACTATGCCATAAGCTGCTTTCTCCTTGCAGTCGTTTTACTTTTTCTTGCAGTCCCGTTATTTACCCATCGGCTTTATCCGAAACAGCAGGCAATCCGTGTGCTACATACCATGGAAAAGGGTGAACAGCTGACAGATAAGGATATTGAACCGATTACGGTCGGTGCATTGCATCTATCGGAAGGAAGTGCACTGACAAAAGAGGATGTGATTGGCAGATATGCAGCTGTGGATCTGGTTGCGGAGGACATTCTCTTTTTATCCAAGCTGTCACAGCTTCCGTTAGAAGGCGATCTGCCGAAGGATATTCTGCCAAAGGGAAATGCCGCACAGCTGATGACACTAAGGATGATTGAAGGCAGTGAATACCCAATTCCAGAAACGGGCGATGTGATAAAGATAAATCTGTTTGATAAGAAATGGAAGGACATTCCGGAACTGCAATTCGTCCGAATCCTGTCTGTTGTGCCGCCGAAAAAAGCGGAAGATACCGTAGTAGTAACAGTAGCATTGAACGAAAAACAGCAGCAGTATGTAAAACGGCAGAAGAAAACAGTATTCTATGCATCGGTTATTGTGCGGAGCAATGAAGAACTGGCGGAAAAGCTATTGGCAGAGCAGGAATCATTTTTTGAGTAGGGGGTGAATCTATGGCAAAGCATATTCTGATTATTGGCAGTCCGGGCAGTGGGAAAAGTGTATTCAGCGCAGCACTGGCAAGTGCAGTAGGCAAACGAAACAGGCAGACATTACTGATTAGCGGAGACAGCAGAATTTCAATGCTGCCATTTTTTTGCGGAAATACGGATACAGACGGACTGGGAACGCTTTATGCAGGAGAGATTACATCGCAGCGTACCGCAGATGCAATTAAAATCCTGCGTGAATTTCCGAACATCGGTGTAATGGGCTTTCAGATACATGAACGGAAAAGGCAGGAAGGAACCATAGCGCAGATACAGCAGCTATATACCGTTGTGGATGGTATGGCTGAGGTTGTAATCTGGGACGGAACCTCTGACTGGACGGATGCTTTTCAGATCGTAATGACAGAAAAAGCGGAGGTTGCGGCGTGTTTGTTAACTGCGGATGTAAAGGGACTGCTTTATTTCAAACAGTATCAGGACAAAACCAGACGGCTGACGCATTGCCTGCTGTTGGAAGGACTCAGTAAACCATATTCCCTGCATGAGGAAATGAATATAACCATTGGCGGCTTTGACGGAATCCTGCCTTTTGGCAGAGAGATTGAGCGTTATGTTATGGAAGGGAATTTATTTTCCATCCTTACATGCTGCCATGCACGATACCGTGAAACAGTGGAGCGTACTTTGGATGATTTACTGGAAGGGAGAATAGAGAAATGACGGCAAAAAAGCGATTTCGCAGGAAACAGAAAAAATGGAAGGCTTGGGGAGCAGCAATAGCAGCAGAGAAGATACTGGCGGATCGATCCGTCAGCCAAGTTCCTTCTGCGGCGTAACCGGCATGA
>ERZ1106935.2503-NODE-2503-length-12340-cov-3.059992_pt1 | contig 12340 bp, 13 predicted proteins | sample MGYA00403666_ERZ1106935 | MGnify/ENA primary metagenome ERZ1106935 (study PRJEB35170, sample SAMEA104062452) | human gut metagenome | biome: human gut; feature: human-associated habitat; material: faeces | place: Denmark | collected 2012-11-20 ... | reverse complement strand
TTCTTTAGAAGTTGGAATAGATGAATGTCACCACGCCGGTGAAGGACAAAATGGCCCATACCGTCCACGCCAGCACATACAGGCCGCTGCGCCAGTTGGGACGGAACGTATCCATCTGACGGATGACGTTCCGGGGCCACAAAGCCGCCAGCAGCCCGATCCCCAAGATCAGCGCCACCCGCAGGTAGGCTGTATAGGGGCCGATGACCGGGAGCAGCAGCTCCAGCGCGCTGATCTCCCGGCGGAACAAGCCGTTCACCAGCCACAGGCGGATCCCGCCCATCCCGCCGGTAACGGCGGTTTTCAGCAAAAGCAGGGCAGAGGACACATCCGGCGCCCGGAAAAAGACCCATGCAAGGTTGATAAAGAGGAAGGTCATGGCCCACCGGACCCAGCGGGGCAGAGCGTCCCGCCGTTTTCCCCACAGGCGTTCCAGAACCTGCGCCAGCCCGTGAAGCAGGCCCCATAGGATGAAGGTCCACCCCGCGCCGTGCCAGATGCCGCTGACGAGGTACACCACCAGAATGTTCAGGTATGTACGGCCCCGGCCCTTTCGGCTGCCGCCCAGGGGAAAGTAGACGTTCTCCCGAAGGAAGGCCGTCAGGGTCATGTGCCAGCGTTTCCAGAACTCCGTAACGGAAAGGCTCCGGTAAGGAGAGTCGAAGTTGATGGGCAGCCGCAGTCCCAGCAGCCGGGCGCAACCGGCAGCAAGGTCGCAATATCCGGAAAAGTCGAAGTAAAGCTGAAGCGTGTAGCCCAGGATCACGCACCACGCAGTCAGAGCCGTCAGCTCAGAGAGGCTGCCCCAGCCGTTGTTCACCAGCACGCCCAGATTGTCCGCCAGCAACACCTTTTTGGCAAGGCCGAGACCGATGGCGTACAGACCGGCTGCGGTATCCTGGGGCAGGGGAGAGGTCTCCCGCAGCTGGGGGAAGAAATTCCCTGGCTTCAAGATGGGACCGGAGGACACCGTGGGGAAAAAGAAGCTGTAGGTCAGGTATTCTGCCGGAGTGGGGGCCTGTGAAAAGGTCCCGGCATAGACCTCCCGAAGATACCAGATCTGCTGGAAGGTGAAAAAGCTGATACCCAAGGGCACGAAGGGCATCCGTACCGCGCCGCCGGTGAAAAAAACGGTGTACTTGAAAATCCCCAATACCGCGATGTGATAGCAGACGACGGCAAGAAGGACGCTTTTTCGGCGGTGCTTTCGCAGCGTGTTGGCTGCAAGATAGCTGACAAAAGAGGACACCGCCAGCAGTCCGCACCCCCACAGAGCCGCTGGAGCGCCGCCCCAGAGGTAAAACACCAGACTGGCCGCCAAAAGCACCCAGGTTCGCTCCTTGGGCAGCAAACGGCAGACGCAGACGGTGACGGTCAAAAAGGCCAGAAAGGCCAGAGACTGCACACTCATTTCAGGCCGGACTGATTCAGGCGGTTGAGCTGGCCGTCCGCCGTGCTGAGGACTTGGATCATACCCTGACTCCGGCCGGGAAAGGCGCTGTTAAGCGTCTCATGAGACATATCCGGGAAGGCAGCCTTTTCACGGGACAGTTTCGCCAGCGCACGGGCGTAGTCCGTCCGGGCCAGAGAGGCCCCGGCGGAGGCGGCGCCTGCAGCGCAGTCCTCCTCGGGCAAAGCAAAATAGGCAGTGCTGCCTCCGGCAGCCCGGTGGAGCAGCCGGTAAAGCAGGTAGATGTGGCAGCCCAGACTGTCCGCCGCGGCGTTGATAGCATCCTTGTCTCCCAGCTTGCCCAGCAGGCCGAACAGCACACCGCTGGCGCTGGTGATGAGCTTGCCCCGCAGGGTGGCCAGCACGCTGCCCTGGAGCACATTGCTCGGCTCAGCGGCGTTGAGGATCTCTTCGGCAGTCAGCATACTGCCGTCCCGTGCCAGCGTCCGGCCCAGCATATAGTCTGCGGAGACATGATAGTAGTCGCAGACCTTGGACACAAAGGCAAGGCCCGGCTCCCGGATGCCGTTTTCGTAATGGCTCAAAAGGGCCTGAGACACCCCCAGATCCGCAGCGGCCACCCGCTGAGAAACCCCCCGCTCTTTCCGCAGCAGGGACAGCGTTCTGGAAAATTCTGTTGCCATGGATACCCTCCGTGAAACAGCCGGGGTGCTGCCCCGGCTGAATTGATTCAATACACAGCGTATAGTTTAACAGAAACGATACTGTAAGTAAAGAGATTTTCCCGGAAAAACAGAAAAAACCGGCGCATTTTCTGCGCCGGTTTTCCGATCATTCAGATATTCCGTGTTCAAAACAGTCCCACCTGATTGGGAAGTACATCGCCGCCGATGCTGCGGAGCTGGCGGTTGTTGACCTCCAGCAGCCGGTCGGTGATGGTCATTTTCCGGAGGATGTCCCGGACGGTGCGGTCCAGCTCCATGCCCTCCCGGTAGTCTGCCGGGAAAATGAAATCCACCCGTCCGTCCGCCAGCAGCTTTTCCACACCCTGCCGGTTGCTGGCCTGATAGACGGCGATGGCCTGTCCGCCGTAGGCCCGCATCATTTTCATACAAGGCACGTCGGAAAGACCGTCTCCCATATAGATCATGTTGGTAAAGGGGACCCGTTTGGAATCGTCCGGCATGGAGTCGTTCAGCTCCCGGTCTCTGGAAACGTCCAGAATGCCCTTGTTGATCCGGTAGACAAACTGGGTCTTATTGGTAAAGTTGACGTCCAGCTTGGGCCAGCAGGCGTCGCCATTTTCGTTGTAGTAGAACTCGCAGGCATAGATCTCCCGGAATTCCTGAGCGATTCCGCTGCCCTCGATGATCTCCCGGAGGCCGGAGGAAATGACATAGTGCTCCACCTGAACGCCCAGACTCTCCCCAAAGGCGTTGATCCGGGCAAACCACTCCCGGACGCCGGGGAACAGTTGGATGGACTCACCGCAGTGGTTCAGGAAGGCCCGGTCCAGCTTGATATTCTGCGCGGCGCACTCCTGGATCATGGTGTACATATAGGCCAGCAGGCCGTCCATCCGGTTTTCCCAGCCAAAGGCGTTGGCCCTGCCCCAGAATTCTGCCGGGGTATACCCAAGGGAGGGGATGAAGGCGTAGTCCTCCATGTCCGTGGTGCACAGAGTCTTGTCGAAGTCGTACAGGAAGGCGATGATTGGCGCTTGCGTTTCCATATAGCTACCTCCTGAAAGAGCAAAAAGCGGCCTTGCAGGCCGCTTTTTGTCAAGTATTGTAATTACGGCCGAATTTCAGTTCGTCCAGATTGATCTGGCGTGTGCTGGAAAGGTCGGGAAAATCCCCAAAGGGATCGCTGGTGTCAGCGGCGGAATCCGCCGCTTCGGCAACAGGCTCAGACGCTTCCGTCTGGGTCTCCGCCGCGTCACCGTCCTCCTCCGGCGCTGCTTCGCTGAACGCGGCCATGACGCTGTCCTCGATCTCCTGAACGGAGTCCTCCGGTCTGGCTTCCTCCTGGGGCAGCTCCACCGGGGCCTGAGGCAACTCATTCAAAAGCTGGATCTCCTTATCGCACACAGCCCGGACGGCAGCAGAAAACTTCTCCAGTTCCTCCTTGCCTTTCCGCAGACGTTCCTCCGCGGCGGCAGCCTCGTTTTTCAGGCAGTTGATCTTCAGCTTGGCGTCGATCTCCGCCTGCGTCATCATCTGATCCCGCTTCTGCTCGGCTTCCTTCACGATGGAATCCGCCATCCGCTGAGCGGTGAGCAGGGTGGCCCGCATGGAATCCTCGGTGGCACGGTATTCCTCCACCTTCTCCACCAGAACCTTCAATTTGGCTTTCAGCGCCGCGTTTTCTTTGTAGAGAGCGGTATAATCGTCAGTCAGCTCATCCAGAAATTCGTCCACCATGGCCATGTTGTAGCCGCCAAAGGACGCCTTGGCAAAGGAATGGGTCGAAACCTCCTGAGGTGTCAGCATATCCAATATCCTCCCTGCTTAGAAATATAAGCCGTTGCTTTCCAGCTCGTCGATGAGATCGCCCTCCAGTTCCACGTGGTAAGGCGTGATGATGTAGGTGTTTGCGGCAACCTTTTTGATCTTGCCCTCGCCGGCATAGGCCACGCCGGAAAGGAAGTCGATGAGCCGCCGGGCCACATCCTTGTTGGTGGATTCCAGATTCAGCACCACCGTCCGCTTGTCCTTCAATTGATCGGCGATCTCCGAGGCGTTCTCAAAGCGGTCCGGCTTCACCAGCACCACCTTCAGCTGCGTGGTGGCATGGATGTTTACCACCTTATTCCGGCGATCCTCCGCTTTGTTGCGGCGGTCATCGAAGGAGCGCTCACGGGGTTCCTCAAAATCCTCATATTCCTCATCCTCGTCATCATAGGGATGGGTCAGCTTCTTCAGCTCGTCCAAAATACCCATAAGCCAAAACCTCCTGCAATCAAGTGGGATAATACCGGGCACCGAAAATCGCGGTGCCCACACGGACCATGGTGGCGCCATTTCGGATAGCATCCTCAAAATCGCCGCTCATGCCCATAGAAAGGCACTTTAATTCATTATGGAACAATTTCTCGTTGATGTCAACATAAAGTGCCCGGACTTCCTGAAAATAGCGAATATTGGTGTCCCGGTCGCTGTCTGCGGGGGGAATCGTCATCAATCCCCGGACCCGGACATGGGACATGGCCTGAGCTGCTCTGGCGGCGTCCTCCAACTGAGCGGGGGCAAAGCCGCTCTTGGCCTCCTCGCCGCCGATGTTCACCTCCAGAAGAATGTCCTGAACGATGTCCTGCTTTTCCGCCTCTTTTTCAACGGCTTCCAGCAGGGGGAGAGATCCCACGGATTGGATCAGGGCCACCTTGCCCACCACCTGCTTGACCTTGTTCCGCTGAAGATGACCGATGAAGTGGAGCGGCGCACCGTCATAGGCGTTCTGGCTCAGCTTCTCCGTCATCTCCTGGACCCGGTTTTCGCCCAGCACGTCGATCCCGGCGGCGATGGCCTCCCGGCAGGCGGCGGCGTCATTCATCTTGCTGGCGCCTACCAGCGTGATCTCCTTGGGGTCCCGGCCGGATTCTCCGCAGGCGGCGGCGATCCGCTGGCGGACCTCCTGAATATTTGTCTGAATGGATATAGAACATCCCTCTCTTTCTTTATGAAACAACTTTTCCGTCATACAGATCCCGTGCGGCAACGATGATCTCGTCACCGGGCCGCAGCCGCAGCTTCTCCGTGGAGCCGGCAGACCGGACCACAGCGTAATCGTCACCGGTGAGCAGCACCTCTACCGGCTTGAACCGGGCCTTTGCGCCGGAGACGCAGTAAACACCGGTGACATTGACCTCCTTGCTGGCAGTCTCCTCGGTTTCCGGGTCCTTTTCCGTAACGGTCTGGGTGGCCACACGCAGCGCAGCCAGAGGGACCCGCAGTCCATCGGTGGTATCCAGAATGATCTCGGCGCTCTGGCGGCGCAGGAGCGTCAGCTCCTGCAAATATGTATTCCCCTGGAAAGTCACCACACAGCGGCCGTTTTCCTCCGCGCCCACGGACAACAGCGTGACCGACAGGTCCCGGTCCACATTCTTGGTAAACCGGAGGGACAGGCTCTCTCCGGTTCCCAGACGGTTCTGGCGGGTCTGAAGGGTCTGGGCCTCCTGTGCGGAGACCACGCCCACATAATACCAGTTGTCCCCCAGGATCAGCTTTCCGGTGTTGGCGGGGATCTCGGCAGGGGACAGCTTATTCAGAGCACTGGGAGTCAGCGCGGACAAACTGTCCGGCGTCAGAACGGATTCGTAGCCGTCCACCACGGCGGAAAACAAACCGGACCGGGGAGACCGGATGGTCTTTACGGAGTTAGCTGCCTGAGACCGCAGGGTTTTCAACTGATTTTTCAATTCCTGCAGCTGCCCACTGAGATCCTCGGTGCCGGAATAGGTATAATCCCGCTTGAGGACCAGAGACCGCAGCTCCTGCCCCCGGCTCTCCGCCGCGTCCAGCCGTCCCGCCGCCACAACGGTCCGGTAATCCAGCAGGGACCGGGCGATCTGGCTGTCCAGCTTCAGCGTGACCTCCGCGCCCAGCATGGATTCCTGAGCGTATTCCAGCTGCTCGATGCGGTTATTCAGGGTTTCGATCTCGTTCTGCCGGTCCAAAGACGCCTGATCGGCGTAGACGGTGGCCACGGCCCCGCCGGTGCCGACCCGCTCGCCTTCGTTTTTCCGCAGCCGCATAAGGCCGCCGGCATCGCCGGTGAGCACCTGCTCCTGCCGGACCACATAGCCGCTGATGTCCACCGTATCCTCCACCTGATAGGTGTAGGCCAGGGTGGTGGAAAAGGGGTCGCTTACATAGCCGTAGATCTGATAGCCGAAATAGGCCAGCACCAGAAGGGTGATGACCGGCATGAACAGCTTGCTTACAAAGGATGATCGATTCATGTACGCCTCGTATCGTTACAGGGCGGCTTCCTCCTCACTTTCCCGCAGGGCCACCGGACGAAGGGGGACCACCGTGGAAATGGCGTGTTTGTAAATCACCTGCTGCCTGCCGTCGCTTTCCAGCACCACCACGAAGGGATCGTAGCCGGTAACGGTGCCCCGCATCTGGAACCCGTTCATCAAAAACACGGTGACGGGCAGCCGCTCCTGCCGAAGACGCAGGAGGAAGAGATCCTGTAAATTGATTTTTTTCTGCATAGTATTCCGCTCCTTCTTTATTTGGGAGCGGCTGTGCCAGCGGTACGCTGTCTCTGTCGGTCGATGACCGCCGCCCCTGGGCTTATCCTAAGCCAGAAGCGGTCAAAATTTCTGTCGAAATCTGGAGGGCACGGGCAAAATCACGGTCTTTTTCCCAATAGATCCAGTGAATAGCCGGATTCCGCCGCAGCCAGGTGAGCTGGCGCTTGGCATACTGCCGGGAGCGGAGCTTGACCAGCTCCAGCGCCTCCTGCTCCGTAAGGGTCCCGTCCAGTACGCCCAAAAACTCCTTATAGCCGATGGCCTGCATGGCGGTGGCATTCCGGGGCAGCCCCATGGCCAGCAGAGCTTGGACTTCCTCTAAAAGCCCCTCCTCCGCCATCTTGTCCACACGGCGGTCGATGAGCGCCTTCATGTCGGCCCGGTCTGCGAATTGCAGGCCGATCCATACTGCGTCATACCGGGGAGGCAGTTGGCGGGTGGCAGCATTGTGGGCGGAGATGGTCTCGCCCGTTTCCAGATAGACCTCCAGCGCTCGGAGAATGCGCTTGGTGTCGGCGGGATGGAGCCGTGCGGCGCTTTCCGGGTCCACCTGCCGCAGCTCTGCCAGCAGCGGCTCAATGCCGTCCCGGTCAAACCGGGTCTCCAATTCCCGGCGCACCTCTCCGCCGGCGTGTCCGCCGGCGAAGCCGTGTCCCCGGATCAGGGCGTCCATCCACAATCCGGTGCCGCCCACCAGAATGGGCAACTTTCCCCGGGAAAGGATGTCATCCACGATGGGCGTGGCCTTCGCCACGTATTCCGCGGCGCTCCACTGTTCGCTGGGCTCCGCCACGGCGATCATGTGGTGGGGGACCCCCTGCATTTCCGCCTCCGTAGGGGCGGCGGTGCCGACGGTCATGCCCCGGTAGATCTGCATGGAGTCGGCAGAGACCACCTCTCCGTGAAAGCGCTGGGCCAGCAGAACGCCCAGTGTGGTTTTGCCGCAGGCGGTGGGGCCTGCGACGCAGACGATCTTCGGTGTCACACGCCGTCTCCTTTCTGATGTGTCAAGCGCAGGGGCAAATGTTCTCAGCGGTGATAGAGCCGCTTGGTCTCATACTTCGGTTCACAGCTCACCCGGACACCCAGCCGCTTGAAGATCTTCAGATCCTCCTCGCTGATGATGACGGAGAAGTGGGCCTCACTGTCCCGGAGACCGGGCAGCTGCCGTTTGGCAAGGTCCGCCAGCGGGTTGGTCAGGGCGGAGATCGCCAGGGTCAGCAGTACCTCATCGGTGTGGAGTCGGGGGTTACGGTGATCCAAATAGGTGGTTTTCAGATGGCAGACAGGCTCTAAGACCTGCTTGGAGATCAGCTCAAACTGATCGTCGATATTTCCCAAAGCCTTCAGAGCATTCAGCAGCAGCGCCGCCGCAGCCCCCAATGTCCCGGAGGTCTTGCCGGTGATGATCCGGCCATCCGGCAGCACCATGGCGCCGGCGGGAGCGCCGGTGGCTTCCGCCTTGTCCAGCGCCGCTGCCACGGCGGGGCAGATCTCCGGCGTCACGCCGGCCTGCTGCATCACCAGCTCCAGCTTGCGGACAGTCTCCTCCGCCCCCTTGCCCTGGACCAGCTCGGTTTTTGCGGTGTAATACCGCCGCAGGATCTCCATGCGGGAGGCGGCGCGGCATACCTCGTCGTCTACAATGCAGTTCCCCGCCATGTTCACGCCCATGTCCGTGGGGGATTTGTAGGGGGATTTGCCCTGAATCTTCTCGAAAATGGCGTTGAGCACCGGGAAAATCTCTACATCCCGGTTATAATTGACGGTAGTGATGCCGTAGGCCTCCAGATGGAAGGGGTCGATCATGTTCACATCATCCAGATCGGCGGTAGCGGCCTCATAGGCAAGGTTGACCGGATGCTTCAAGGGCAGGTTCCAGATGGGGAAGGTCTCAAACTTGGCATAGCCGGCATCGACGCCCCGCTTGTGATCGTGATACAGCTGACTCAGGCAGGTAGCCATTTTGCCGCTGCCAGGGCCGGGAGCCGTTACCACGATCAGGGAATGGCTGGTCTCAATGTAGTCATTTTTGCCCAGGCCCTCATCACTGACAATGTGGGCCACGTCAGAGGGATACCCGGCGATGGGATAGTGCCGGTAGCAGCGGATGCCCAGCTTTTCCAGCCGGTGAAGGAAAGCGTTCGCCGCATCCTGTCCGCTGTAACGGGTCAGCACCACGCTGCCCACATACAGCCCCATGTCCCGGAAAATATCAATCAGGCGGAGGACATCCTCATCATAGGTGATACCCAGATCCCCCCGCATTTTATTCTTCTCAATGTCCCCGGCGTTGATGGCGATGACGATCTCCACATCATCCTTCAACTGCTGAAGCATCCGGATCTTGCTGTCCGGTTCAAAGCCCGGCAGTACCCGGGAGGCATGATAGTCGTCAAACAGCTTCCCGCCGAATTCCAGATACAGCTTCCCGCCGAACTGGTGGATCCGCTTTTTGATTTGTTCAGACTGCGTAGTGAGATATTTTTGATTGTCAAACCCAATGGCTCCCATGATGAACGCCCCTTATCTTTTGTTTTTAAACATATAAATGAAAGTATAGCACAGGCCGTCGGTTTTGGAAAGATGCCGGGGAAGAAAAGGTAAAAAAATCCACAGACAGACCCAAGCCGCCGGACGGAGCCGTATTTGTGCAGTTTACCGTTTGACAGGGGGACAGCCCCGTGATACACTCAGTTTCATATTGTGAGATTTTTCAATGTTTTTCTTGCGTTTACATGAATTTATGGTAGGATAAACTTGATATTTTATCGTCTTGAACGGAGGGACCGACATGAGCGAGCTGAAGCTGCCCGAACTGTTTGGCAGCAGAGTATTCAATGAGGAAACCATGAAGGAGCGGCTGTCCGGCGCCTGCTATCAGGCGTGGAAGCGCTGCGTCACCGATGGAGCATCTCTGGAATTGGCTGTCGCCAATGAGATTGCCGGGGCCATGAAGACCTGGGCGGTGGAGCGGGGCTGCACCCACTATACCCACTGGTTCCAGCCGATGACTGGCTTCACGGCGGAAAAGCATGACAGCTTCATCGCCCCTGCCGAGGGCGGCCGGGTGATCTTGGAATTTTCCGGCAAGAATCTGGTTCGGGGCGAGGCGGACGCCTCCTCCTTCCCCTCCGGCGGCCTGCGGGCCACCTTTGAGGCCCGTGGCTACACCGCTTGGGACCCCTCCTCCTTTGCCTTTATCAAGGAGGGCACCCTCTGCATCCCCACCATCCTGTGCTCCTACGGCGGTCACGCGCTGGACAAAAAGACGCCGTTGCTGCGGTCCATGGAGGACGTGAGCCGTCAGGCCATCCGTATCCTGCGGCTGTTCGGAGACACGGAGACCCGCAAGGTCACGCCCTGTGTCGGCCCGGAGCAGGAGTACTTCCTGGTGGATAAGAAGATGTACAACCAGCGGGAGGACCTGCGGATGACCGGCCGCACCCTCTTCGGCGCCAAGCCTCCCCGCGGTCAGGAGCTGGATGACCACTATTACGGCGCCATCCGTCCCCGGGTAGCAGCCTTCATGAAGGACATGGACGAAAACCTCTGGGCTTTGGGTATTTACAGCAAGACCAAGCACAATGAGGCGGCCCCCGCTCAGCACGAGATGGCTCCCGTCTATACCGACGCCAACACCGCCTGCGACCACAATCAGCTCACCATGGAGGTCATGAAGAAGATCGCGGAAAAGCACGATCTGGTATGCCTTCTGGATGAAAAGCCCTTTGCCGGCGTCAACGGCTCCGGCAAGCACGATAACTGGTCCCTGAACACCGACACCGGCAAAAACCTCTTCAAGCCCGGCAAGACCCCCAGCCAGAACGCCCAGTTCCTGCTGTTCCTGGCGGCCTTTGTCAAGGGCGTGGACGAGTATCAGGACTTCCTGCGGGCTACGGTGGCATTTCCCGGCAACGATCACCGTCTGGGCGCTTCCGAAGCACCTCCCGCAGTCCTCTCCATCTTCCTGGGTGACGAACTGGATGCCATCGTGCAGTCCATTATCCGCGGTACGGAGTTTAAAGAGGCCGGCAAGCGCACCCTCCAGATCGGCGTGGACGCCATGCCCCCCATCCCCCAGGACAACACGGACCGGAACCGCACCTCTCCCATGGCTTTCACCGGCAATAAGTTTGAGTTCCGGATGCTTGGCTCCAGCCAGTCTATCTCCGGTCCCAACATTGCTTTGAACACCATCATGGCGGAGGAATTGCAGCAGTTTGCCGACCAACTGGAAAAGTCCAAGAATTTCCAGTCGGATCTGGAAAAGCTCATCAAAAAGGTCTTTACCGACCACCAGCGGATCATTTTCAACGGCAACGGATATGATGACGCCTGGATCGCCGAGGCGGAAAAGCGTGGCCTCAGCAACCTGAAATCCGCGGCGGATGCTCTGCCGGTCTACACCGCCAAGAAAAACGTGGACCTCTTCGTCAAGCATGGGATCTACACGAAAGAGGAGATCAATGCCCGTGCGGAGATCCACATCGAGAACTACACCACGGTCCTGACCATCGAGGCCCGGACCATGGCGGATATGCTGCGGCGGCAGATCCTGCCCGCCGTATCCGCGGTGACGGCGGAGCTGTGCGAGCGGGGCTGGAAGAAGGAGCAGATGGGTGTTAGCCACAAGGCGGATGACGCCGTGGCCCGTGAAATGGGCCAACTGACGGATAAGCTCTATGCTGCCACGGAAAAAATGGAGCGGGACCTCAGCAAGATCCCGGCAGACGCGAAGAAGGCCATGGCTTACAGCCATGATCACCTGATCCCGGATATGGAAAAGGCCCGTGAACTGGCGGACCGGCTGGAGGAGCTGACCCCCGCCGAGCGGTGGCCCTTCCCGGTATACAGCGACCTGCTGTTCTCTGTGTAACATCAGGATCGACGCAAAAACAGCAAGAAATGACCCCCTGCGGAATGGATGCGTCCATTCCGCAGGGGGTTCTCGCTTTTATTCTGTGTCAGATGCCTTTTCTGTGAAGCGCGTAGGAATAGATGGTAGGGATCAGAACCATCACCGCCAGCAGCGCCCCAAACAGCCAGCCGCTCCACAGCCGCAGCAGGGAGAGGGGGATCATCACAAGACCGCACAGCACCCACAAAAAGCCGCTCAATCGGTGGGTCCGGGTCCAATTTTCCTCGCTTTGCAGCGTCCACGGCAGCTTGATGCCCACGGTGCGGTTCTGCCGGATCTTCGGCAGGTAGTTACCAAGGATCAGGAACAGCAGTCCCACGAACACCGGTACCACGGTGCTGATGTGCATCTCATAGCCCAGCCCTGTGCCGAGGGTGACCGCCCCGCCGAGCAGCGATACGGCCGGGCAGAACCACAGCAGCACCGTCCGCAACACAGGATTCCTATTTTTCTTCGTCTCACGGCTCTCGGCGTAAAAGCAGACGAGATGCAGTGCCAAAATAAACAGCGGCAGGCCGAACACAGTGGCGGCACGCGATGACCAGCCGTTTGCGTTGCCGGAAAAGTCCCAATGTGTCGCCATGGTCTCCGGCAAACGCGGGTAGAGCGCCGCGCCCGCGAACAGCGGCAGCAGGCAGACCAGCGAAGTCAGCAGCATTTCCCTCTTGTTGTTCTTCATTTTTTTCCTTCCCCCTTCAAGTCCTGTAACCACAGCAGGACTTCCTCCAGCACAGAGGCGTTAAGG
>ERZ1106935.2500-NODE-2500-length-12362-cov-4.145364_pt1 | contig 12362 bp, 7 predicted proteins | sample MGYA00403666_ERZ1106935 | MGnify/ENA primary metagenome ERZ1106935 (study PRJEB35170, sample SAMEA104062452) | human gut metagenome | biome: human gut; feature: human-associated habitat; material: faeces | place: Denmark | collected 2012-11-20 ... | reverse complement strand
GTCCGACGACCGGGCCTTTCTCTGTCGGAACCCTTTCCCGAAGCGGGCGCAATCCGGCTTGCGATTGTCCGGCTTTTTATGTATATTTGTAACTCCTATTTCACAAAAATCATGGACAGACAAAAGATCGTTACCTTCGGGGAGATCATGCTGCGTCTCACGCCGCCCGACTACCTGCGTTTCAACCAGACGAACCTCTTCCGCGCCAGCTACGGCGGAAGCGAGGCCAACGTCGCCGTATCGCTGGCCAACTACGGCCTGCAAAGCGAATTCGTCACCCGCCTGCCGGACAACCGGGTGGCCGACGCCTGCATCGACGACCTGCGCCGCTACGGCGTACGGACGGACGCCATCCTACGCGGCGGCAAGCGGCTCGGGATTTACTACATGGAGGAGGCCGCCGCGATGCGCTCGTCGCACGTCGTATACGACCGCGCCGACTCGGCCTTCGACACCCTGCAACCGGGGATGATCGACTGGGACGGAATCTTCCGCGGCGCCTCGTGGTTCCACTGGTCGGGGATTTCGGCCGCGGTGAGCGCCGGCACGGCGGCCGTGTGCGCCGAGGCGATTGCGGCGGCGCACGCGGCGGGACTGACCGTCTCGTGCGACATCAACTACCGCAAGAACCTCTGGAAATACGGCAAGGAGCCGCAGGAGGTGCTCCCGCCGCTGATGGAGCAGTGCGACGCCTTCTTCGGCACGGACGACGAATACGAAAAGGTGCTCGGCATGCAGCTGCCGCAGTTTGCGGCCCGCGACGCCGCCTATCGTCCCGATACGGCGGGTTACGAACGGGCCTCGGCGGAGGTTGCGGCGCGCTTTCCCCGCTGCCGGAGCATCGTCTTCGGACTGCGCAGCGTATTGAGCGCCAACCACCACCTGATCTCGGGAACGCTCTACACGGGCGGACGTCTGCACTCCACGCGGGTTTACGACATCGACCCCGTGGTCGACTGCGTCGGCGTGGGCGACGCCTTCGTGGGCGGATTGCTCTACGGAATGGCCGCGCATCCCCACGACGCCCAGTTTGCGCTGGACTTCGGAACCGCGGCCTGCGCGTTGAAAAACACCGTGCCGGGCGACTACAACCAATTCACGGCCGCAGAGGTCGAACAGCTGGCCCGCGGCTCCGTCTCGGGCCGCATCGCCCGCTAACCGGCGTAAGACGCCGGATTCAGGGTGCGGCCGGTTTACCGGAATGCTGCTCCCCGGTTCCGCGCCCGCACGGCCAAAAGGCGGGATTCAGGGTGCGGGGCGTTTTCGTAATGCCATTTACCCCCTCCATATGCAAAAAACCCGGCTGGAAAGCCGGGCTTTTTTCATAACGCCTGCCGAACGGGCGGCAGCGCAACTCCGTTCAAAGAGCGGGACCGGCGAACCATCGCCGCTGAATCCCCGCCCGTCAAGCGGCTATTCGATGCCTTTCACCTGCTTGTAAAGGGCATTGTAGGTGTTGTACTTCTCCATGATGCCGGCCTCGTCGCGCAGACGGAAGCAGATGGATTTGAGGAACTCCAGCGTATCGACATCGTCGGGTTTGATCTGGTGCGCCTTCTCGAACCAGGGCACAGCATCCTTGTAGACATCGTTGACGACTTTCAGATCGGCGTCGTAAACCGCCTGGCTGCTGTACTGCTTCTCGTTCATCTCCTTGTTGAGCGCGTCGCCCTTGATCGTATAGAACACACCCAGGTAGTAGTTGCCCTCGAACAGGTCGGGCTTCAGCTCCACGACCTTCTTGAACGATTCGATGCTCTGATCGTAGTCCTTCAGCGCGTAGAAGATACGGCCGCGGCCGAACCAGAGGTCCACGTTCGACGGGTTGTCCTCGATGGCCTTGTCGATCAGCGCGATCAGGTCGGCGGGGTCGCCCACGCCCTGCTCTGCGGTGTAAAGCTGCATCAGGCCGTCGAGAATGCGCTCGTTCTTCGGGAACTTCCCGATACCCGTCAGCAGCACGTCCTTCGCTTTCATAATATTTCCCTTGTCGAGGTCCTTCTGTCCGTAGAGGCAGTGGAAGAGGTAGTAATAGATATTACCCTCCTCGTCGGCATAGCCCAGGTCGATGGCCTTGGTCAGGTACTCGCCGCCCTTGGCGAACGACTTGGGGTTGTTCGAGCCGTCGACGGTCAGCAGGTAGCCCGCATAGTAGAGCAGCGCGGGGTCGGCCTTCTCGTAAGCCGGGCTGGACTGCGCCTCGAAAGCCGTCACGTAAGCGTCTGCGGCCTCGACGTAGTTGCCCGAGTCGATGCCGACGTTGCCCACCTGCGAGCAGAAGTCGCTGACCTGCTTCAGACCCTCCTTGACCTTCTCGGCCGTCTTGGGATCGAGTTCATAAGCCTTGTTGTAAGCCTCGATGGCCTTCTTGGGAGCGTCTTTCAGCACCCATTTGCTCTGCTTCCACGTCACGACCTTGTTGTCCTTGACGTAAGCCGTGAAATAGGGATACACCCATGCGTCGTACTCCGTGCCGTTGAGCGTCTCCTTCGTCGTCGACTTGGGTTCGCCGACAGCCAGTTTCAGCATCGTCGGTTCCATGTTGGCGAAGATGCTCTTCGTAGGCTCCACGGCCACCTCGTAGAAAGCCTTGCCGCGGGCGAGCCACGTCGCGGCCTTCGCCGCCTTCTTCTCGTTGGCGATGTCGGCGTCGCTCTTTTCGATCTTGGCGAGAAGGGCTTCCTTGTTCACTTTCTGGGCTTTCACGGCGGGAACTGCCACGAGCAGCGCCGCAAGAGCCGTCAAAATCGTTTTCTTCATGGTAAACTGAAATTTTAAAGTTTTTGTTGTTTCTTTTTCTTATTCCTCCGCGGGGGCGGCTCCGGGGGTTTCGCCTCCGGTCTCAACGCCTTCCGCGGGCTGCACTTCCTCCTCTTCCCCGGCAGCCGGCACGGCCATCACCGAAGCAATGGCGTCGCCCTCGCGGAGGTTGATGATACGCACGCCCTGCGTAGCGCGGCCCGCGAGGCGGATCTGGCTGACAGCGGTGCGTATGGTGAGTCCCGAACGGTTAATGATCATCAGGTCGTTGTCGTCGGTAACGGCCTGTATCGAAATTAGTTTGCCTGTCTTTTCCGTAATGTTGATGGTCTTCACGCCCTTTCCGCCGCGGTTGGTGATGCGGTATTCGTCCAGATCGGTACGCTTGCCGTAGCCGTTCTCGCTCAATACCAGCACGTCCTGCTTCGAATCGGGTTCCACGCAGATCATGCCGACCACCTCGTCCCCGTCCTCGATCGAGATGCCGCGCACTCCGGCGCCGACACGCCCGATCGGACGCACCGTCGATTCGTTGAAACGGATGGCCTTGCCGTCGCGGGCGGCGATCATCACCTCGGCGTTGCCGCTGGTGAGCTTGGCCTCGATCAGCTGGTCGCCCTCGCGGATGACGATGGCGTTCACGCCGTTCTGGCGCGGACGCGAGTAGGCCTCCAGTTTGGTCTTCTTGATCGTGCCGTCCTTGGTGCACATGATGATGTAGTTGTTGTTCACGTACTCCGCATCGGCCAGGCTCTTGACGTTGATGTAAGCGCGGACCTTGTCGTCCGGCTCGATCTGGATGACGTTCTGGATGGCGCGGCCCTTCGACGAACGGGCGCCTTCCGGAATCTCGTAGACCTTGAGCCAGAAGCAGCGGCCCTTTTCGGTGAAGAAGAGCATCGTATTGTGCATCGAAGCCACGTAGATGTGCTCGATGAAGTCCTCGTCGCGCGTGGCGCTGCCCTTGGCCCCCACGCCGCCACGGTTCTGCGTGCGGTATTCGGCCAGCGGCGTGCGCTTGATGTAGCCCATGTGCGAAATGGTGATCACCATGTCGTCGTCGGCATAGAAATCCTCGGGATTGAACTCCTCCGAAGCGTAGACGATCTCCGAGCGGCGTTCGTCGCCGTACTTCTCCTTGATCTCCAGCAGCTCGTCCTTGATGATCTGCATCTGCATGCCGACGTTCGCAAGCACCTCCGTCAGGTGGGCGATCAGCTTCTCCAGTTCGTCGCGCTCGGCGAGCAGCTTGCCCCTTTCGAGTCCCGTCAGGGCGCGCAGGCGCATTTCGATGATGGCCGAAGCCTGAATGTCCGACAACTCGAAACGCTCGATCATCGTCTGCTTGGCGGCGTCGGGCGTCTGCGAGGCGCGGATGATACGCACGATCTCGTCGATGTTGTCCTGCGCGATCAGCAAACCCTGCACGATGTGCAGACGCTCCTCGGCCTTGCGCTTGTCGAAGCGCGTGCGGCGCACGACGACGTCGTGGCGGTGCTCGATGAAGTATTTGATCAGGTCGCGCATCGGCAGCATCTGCGGCCGGCCGTTGACCAGCGCGATGTTGTTCACGGCGAACGACGTTTGCAGCGGCGTGTTCTTGAACAGCGTGTTCAGCACCACGCTCGCAACGGCGTCGTGCTTCAGGATAATGATGATCCGCAGGCCGTTGCGGTCCGACTCGTCGTTGATGTAGGAGATGCCGTCGATCTTCTTGTCGTTGATCATGTCGGCGATCTTCTTGATCATCTCGGCCTTGTTGATCATGTAGGGAATCTCCGTGATGACGATGCACTCGCGGCCGCTGGGCGTATGCTCGATGTCGGTCTTGGCGCGCATCATCACGCGGCCGCGGCCCGTCAGCATCGCCTCCTTCACTCCCTCGTAGCCGTAGATGATACCGCCCGTGGGGAAGTCGGGACCCTTGACGTAGTGCAGCAACTCCTCGCCCGTGATCTCCGGGTTGTCGATATAGGCGCAGCAGGCGTCGACCACCTCCGAAAGGTTGTGCGGAGCCATGTTCGTGGCCATACCGACGGCGATACCGCTGGCGCCGTTGACGATCAGCAACGGGATTTTCGTGGGCAGGACCGTGGGTTCGGGAATCGTGTCGTCGAAGTTCAGCGTCCAGTCGACCGTCTCCTTGTCGATGTCGGCCATCACTTCGTCCGTGATTTTCTTCATGCGGGCCTCGGTGTAACGCATGGCGGCAGGCGAGTCGCCGTCCATCGAACCGAAGTTACCCTGTCCGTCGACCAGCGGGTAGCGCATCGACCAGTCCTGCGCCAGGCGGACCATCGCGTCGTAGACCGACGTGTCGCCGTGGGGGTGGAACTTACCGAGCACGTCGCCGACGATACGGGCGGACTTACGTGTGGGTTTGTCGGAGTAGAGGTTAAGCTCCGCGCTCATATCGTAGAGGATGCGGCGGTGCACGGGCTTCATGCCGTCGCGCACGTCAGGCAGCGCACGCGACACGATGACCGACATCGAGTAGTCGATGTACGCCGATTTCATCTGCTCTTCGATATTGATGGGGATGATACGCCCCGTCAAACCGGCATTCTTTTCTTCTTCAGTTAACATATTAATACTTAATTCTGTTATTCTTCGTCTTTCCGTTTCGAAGCGGGCTTTCGCGGCGTCCCGCCGCGTTTACATACTTGGCCCGCTCCGGCGCCCGCCAAGACGGGAGCCTCGTCGCATCGCGACCGGAATTTCGACCGAATTATCTCCAATTCAAATTTTCAACGCTCACAAGCGCCGCAACCGGCCCGTTGATACCCGTCGAAAATTACCGTTCTTTTAACGAACAAAAATACGATTTATTTCCGGTTTGAGCAACTTTAGGGGAATAAATCTGCTTCGTGCGCGCGATATTTTCAGCGGACCACCCCGTTTTTGCCCCTTTTCCGGCGATCTGACGGCCCGAAAAAAATCTCCCGGCAAACTGCCGGGAGAAAAGGCCGAAAAACACGATGCCGTCCGACATTCGAAAATTAGATAAAAAAGCACTTCAAACCATAGAAATTATCGCCTTTTTTCGCTATATTTGATTCAAATTAAAATTCATATCCATTTAGTTTAATTAAGTAAAACAAAACAGCAACACCCATGAAGAAACTTTTGTGTGTAACTATTGCTCTCTTGTGCACCGCGACCATGCAAGCACAGGAAGAGGAGAAAGACGTGACGAAATTTCTCGGCATTCCGGTTGACGGATACAAACCCGCCATGATTGAAAAACTGAAAGCCAAAGGGTTTACATCCACTACCTGGGATAAAGATGTTTTGGAAGGCGAGTTCAACGGAGCAGATGTCCAAGTATCCATTGCGACAAACAACAATAAAGTTTGGAGAATCATGTTGGCAGATAAAAACAATCGAGGTGAAACAGATATAAAAATCCGTTTTAACGAACTTTGCCGACAATTTGGGAATAATTCAAGATATACGCCCATGACCGACGAGGAACAAACAATTCCCGACGATGAAGACATTTCCTATGAAATAACAGTCAACGACAAACGCTATGAGGCTGGTTTTTACCAAATGCCAGACTCCGTAACCATATACAACGAATCGAAGCAATCACTGCTATCCCAATACACACAAGAACAACTAGACAAACCAACGAAAGAAATATCACGAGAGATCTATCTTCAATATCTCTTTAATAAATTAGCCTACCTAAATAATAAAGTTTGGTTTATGATCGCAGAATACGCTAGGAAATATTACATTTGTATGTATTACGACAACGGTTATAATAAAGCCGACGGCGAAGATTTGTAATAATAGTCAGACCGAAAACACATCGGGCCACCATGTACGCAATCGCATGGCGGCCCGGTGTTTTATTTCATCAAAAATTACCGAAAATCTATGAATTCATATCCGGCATAGGCATTTTTATCGAACCGCCGGACGTGCCCAGCGAGGGGCGCGACCTCCAGCACGTTCACCAGCACCTGTTCGCCGTCGTAGTCGTACGAAAGCGAGCGGGGGCGCATCGTAGCGGTGTCGACCGTCAGCGTGACATCGCCTGCCGGGGAGTCGTTCCCGGCGGCGGGCGTCAGCCGCACGACGGCGCGGCCGTCGGCTTCGGAGACGAGCGACGGCGTATATTCGCTGCCCAGAAAATCGAAGGCCCGGACCGGATTGTTCAGGATGTTGCGGCTCGCGGTGTCGACCTCCGTAACGGTCACCTCGCGGCGGCGGTTGTCGACCTCGCGGCGCACGGCTCCGTCGGCGAAAACCTCCGCGTCGCCCAGCACGAGGTAATAGCTGTCGCCTTCCACGACATAGCTGCCGCGGGCTTCGTAGTCGCCCGAGACGACCCCGAACTTCACGCCGTAGCCGTCCATCGCACGGAATCCCGCCGCAAGGCGTTCCAGTATCTCCGTGGCACGAGGCTGCGCCGCATTGCCTTGCAATATGCCGCAAAACAATACGGCAATGAAACAATGAAAAATGAAAAATTTTCGTCTCCCCATAGCGTCAGCTCCCGCAATTTTCAATTCCTAATTTTTAATTCTTAACCACAGGAACTGGGATTGTTTTAAGCCGAGGACTTAAAACAATCCCAGTTCCTGCAATTTCGCCTCCAGCGAAGGCAAGTCGTGGTAGAGGATGTCGCGCGGTTTGGCTCCCTGCTGGCGACCGACGATGCCGGCCCTTTCGAGCTGCATCATAATGCGGCCGGCGCGGTTGAAGCCCACCTCGTAGTTGCGCTGGATCATCGAGGTCGAGATCTGACCTCCGGACACGGCGTCGCGGGCGATCTCGGCAAAGAGCGAGTCGTATTTCACAGGCGCCGAGGACTCCTCGCTGCCCATTTGAGCGTCGCCGCCGTCGGGCGTATAGTCGGGCAACGTGTAGGCCTCGGTGTAGCCCTGCTGTTTGGAGATGTATTCGCAGATGCGCTCGACCTCGCGGGTCTCGACCAGCGCACACTGGATACGCGTCAGATCGCCGTCCTTCGAGAAGAGCATGTCGCCGCGTCCGATAAGCTGGTTGGCCCCCGGCTGGTCGATGATCGTGCGCGAGTCGATCATCTGCATCACGCGGAAGGCGATGCGGGCCGGGAAATTGGCCTTGATGCCGCCCGTGATGACCTTCACGTCGGGACGCTGCGTGGCGATGATCAGGTGGATGCCGATGGCGCGGGCCTTCTGCGCGAGGCGCATGACCGGTCCCTCGACCTCGCGGGCCGTCATTATCAGGTCGGCGAACTCGTCGACCACCACCACGATATACGGGAGGTAGCGATGTCCGTTCATCGGATTCAGCCGCCGCGAGGTGAATTTCTCGTTGTACTCGGCGATGTTTCGCGCCCCGGCCTTCTTACACAGTTCCAGACGGTTGTCCATCTCCGTACAGAGCGAGTTGAGCGTATAGACCGCCTTTTTGGGGTCGGTGATGATCGCGTCGTCCTCCGACTCCATCTTGGCCAGGAAATGGCGTTCGATCTTGGCGTAGAGCGAGAACTCGACCATCTTGGGGTCGATCATCACGAACTTCAGCTGCGCGGGGTGTTTGCGGTACAGGAGCGAGGTGATGATGGCGTTCAGCCCCACGGACTTGCCCTGTCCCGTGGCTCCGGCGACCAGCAGGTGCGGCATCTTGGCCAGGTCGAAGACGTAATTTTCGTTCTGAATCGTGCGCCCGATCACCACCGGAAGCTCGGCCTTCGACTCCTGGAAACGCAGCGAACGCACGGCCGAATACATCGAAACCACCTGCTTGTCGCGGTTGGGAACCTCGATGCCGATGGTTCCCTTGCCCGGAATCGGCGCGATGATGCGGATACCCAGCGCCTTGAGGCTCTGCGCAATATCGTTTTCGAGACCCTGCACCTTCGAGATCTTGATTCCCTGCGCCTGCACGATCTCGTAGAGCGTCACCGTGGGACCCACCGTGGCCTTGATGCGCTGGATCGGAATGCCGAAATATTTGAGCGTCTCCTCGATCTTGGTCTTGTTCTCGAAAATCTCCTCGTCCGAGACCTCCGAATCGGAAATGTAGTCCTCCAGCAGCGTCACGGGCGGCTTGCGGTAGTTCACCAGGTCCTTCAGCGGGTCGTAGCTCTCCGTGGGGATCGCCTTCTCGTCGAGCAGTTTCGCCTCGTTGGCCTCGACCGTCACCACGACGCCCTCCGGCTCCGCGGCGGGCGCATCGTCCAGCACGGTGATCTCGGTAAAGGGCGCATAGGGATCGGACTGTGCGGCCTCCCTCTCCGGAACCTCCTCCGGGGCAGGCTCCGCAGGCACGGCGTCGCGCACCGCAGGGCGTTCCAGCTCGACCAGCCCGCTGCGGCCGATCACCACACGGCCCTCGGGACGCGAAAGGTCCACCTCGATGAACTCCCCGTCCTCCGCGGGAGGGGGCGCCTGCTCCGCGGCAGTCTCCCCGGCGACGGGTTTCCCGTCGGGCGTCAGTTCGAGGAAGGGATTTTCGTCCTCTTCCGGCACGGACTTCCGAGCCGCAACGGGCTCCGACGGACGTTCCACACGGATCGGGGCGGGTTTTTGCGCCGCGGGTTCCGCCGCTTTCGACGGCGCGGGCTGCGGTGCGGCCGCCTTCGGCCCGGGTTTCGGAGCCGGTTCGGGAACATCCTCCGCAGCCCCGTCCTCCCCGGCCGCACGTCCGTGCAGCACGACTTTGTGCTTGAGGATCTCGACGACCTTCCCGCTCTTGTCGACCACCACGTTGCCCGCCTCGTTGACCTTGTTGATGAAGTTGCGGTTGATGAAAACACCCGTCAGTATCCAGCCGCCGACAAGCAGGATCAGCGTTCCGAAAGCCCCGATATGCGTGCGCAGCAGGGCCGAAGAGGCGATGCCGAAAGCGCCGCCCCACCCCGTCGAGCAGCAGAGGCTCCAGCGGTCGGCGAAGGCGAATCCCAGCGTCAGCGACCCCAGGATCATAATCAGGAACAGCGAAAGGATCGAATGGTTGAACAGCAGCGGCCGCTGACGGACGATCCGCACGCCGACCAGCACGATCATCGCGGGAATCAGAATGCCGAAAAGCCCGAACGAATGATCGACCAGCAACATCCCCAGCCGCGCTCCGGCCCAGCCGCAGAGATTTTCCGGTTCGATGCCGAGCGTCACCCGTTCCTCGACCGATTTTTGCAGCCCGCTCTGGTCGGCGGCCCAGCTGAAAAACGAAAAGAACACCGCAGCGGCGGCGAACAGACCGATGAACAGCAACAGCAGTCCGGCGATCCAGCGCGCACTGTCGCTGTTGGAACGCTGAACGGCCTGCCGGCTGTTGGAGGATGTATTTTTAGATGCCATTCCAGAATGTCGCTATTATCGAGCGAAGGTACGAATTTTTTCCGACAATTCCGAAGGCGCCGCAAACTTTTCAATCGCCCGGAGCGATTCCGGCCGGAAGCGTTCCCGCCCGCGAATGAGGGGGGGGGTATGGAGCCGGGAGCGTCTTACAGGTACGCCGCAACCTTCCGTTCGAGACGCAGGCGGTAAAGCTCGTCGGCGAAGGTGCGGAACGTGAGCGCGGGACGGTTATCCGCCGAAGCGCGCAGGCCGTAGCGGTCCAAAAGCTGCCCGACGCGGCGGGCGACGGCGGGCGACGGGTCGACGATCGCGGCCCGTCCGTCGACGATGCGTTCCATCACGGGCGTCAGAAAGGGATAGTGCGTACACCCCAGCACGATCTGGTCGGCGCCCCGCGCCAGCATCGGCTCCACGGCGGCGCGCACCGCGCCTTCGGCCTCGGGCGTATCCTCCCGGTCCCCCTCGACCAGCTCCACGAAACCCGTGCCCGGGTAGGTCAGGACTTCGATGCCGCTGCCGTACCGGGCGGCCGTGCGGCGGAACAGCTCGCCGTCGAGGCTCCGTTCGGTGGCCAGCACTCCCACCACCCCGCTGCGGGTCGCCAGGCAGGCCGGTTTCACGGCCGGCTCCATGCCGACGATGGGCATGCCGGCGTATTTTTCGCGCAGGAAGCCGATGGCCGCGGCCGTGGCGGTGTTGCAGGCCACGACGACCATCTTGCAGTCCAGCTCCACGAGCCGCGCCACGGCGGCGTCGGCCAGCGCCTGCACCTCCTCGCGGGGCCGCGAGCCATAGGGGCAGTTGGCGCCGTCGCCGAGGTAGGCGAGCGATTCGCCGGGCAGCGCACGCCGGATCTCGCGCCAGACAGTCAGTCCGCCCAGCCCCGAGTCGTAAATGCCTATGGGTCTGTTGTCAGCCACGGTCGGAGAAAGTTTGCACGATATGTTCGACCAGCTCGTCGTCGGACATCGGGTCGCAGTCGACGACGAGCGAAGCCTGCGCGTAGAACGGTTCGCGGGCCGCCATGTCGCCGCGCATGAAGGCCACCAGCTGTTCGTCGTCGAGACCTTGCAGACGGGGCCGCTTGCGGCGTCCGTAGGGGCTTAACCGCCGGGCGATCTGCTCCGGCGAGCGGCGCAGGTAGACCGTATGCCCGACGGCGTTCATGCACGGCATGTTATCGCGCCACGTGGGCAGCCCGCCCCCCGTGGAGACCACGGCGAAGGAGGCTCCGGCGATCACCTCGTCGAGGACCCGGCGCTCCGCCTCGCGGAAACGCTCCTCGCCCTCGTAACGGAAGACGTCGGCCACGGAGGCGCCTTCGCGCTCCTCGACCAGCGCGTCGGTGTCGATGAAATCGACGCCCAGACGCCGCGCCAGCTTGCGTCCGAGGGTGCTCTTGCCGCAGCCCATATATCCGACCAGAAAGAGAGGTTTCATCGCAGGCGGTTCGTTAAAACAGGTTCAGCTGTTCGGGGTCGATCATCTCGCCGGCGTCGCCTTTCGGACGCTCCACCTCGAACTCCACGCCTCCGACGATCGTTCCGGCCGAGGGCTGGCCCGCCGGAGCCTTTCCCGGGGCGGGCTTGGCGCCGAGCGGCTCCTTCAGGGCGGATTTTCCGGAAGCTTTCCCCTCTGCCGCAGCACGTTGCGCCGCGTCAGCTGAAGCGTCCGTCAGCTGACCGTCGTCAAGCGACTCATCCTCCGAAGGTTCCGGTTCGGGAGGCAGTTCGGGTTCGATCATCCGCAGCCGGTCCACGTCATAGGTCGTCAGGCGTTTGCCCTTGGCGCGGTGGCTCTTGACGCCCACGAACTCGTCGACGTCGATCACATCCGCGGGCCGCGAGGCGTGCGCCCCCTTGTAGGTGATCTCCAGTTTGGCCCCGGCGCGGTCCGTCACGCAGATGAAATCGGCGTCGGCGTCGAGGAAATCCTGAATCTTGTCCGACATCTCGGCCGTGAAACGCTTCATGTAGTAATACTTCTGGCCGCGGTCGTAGTAACACAGGCTGTAAACCCGGTCGGACTCGTAACGCGCCACGAGGACCGTGTCGTCGGGGAAGTGCTGCATCAGGTCGTAGCCCGTGATGTAGTACTGATTCTTCGAGGTCCAGACGATCAGGCGGTCGTCGCCCTTGAACTCGCCGAGCAGCTTGCCGCGCCCGTCGGCGTTCAGCCGGCGGACATCTTCGTCGAACCAGATGTCCTGCCCCCCGAGCGTCGAGGTGCCGCGCTCCTTCAGCACGATCTTGTGGATGCCGTAGCGCGAGAACAGATTGCCCTGGCTCTGGCGCCCCT
>ERZ1106935.2495-NODE-2495-length-12385-cov-3.238767_pt1 | contig 12385 bp, 10 predicted proteins | sample MGYA00403666_ERZ1106935 | MGnify/ENA primary metagenome ERZ1106935 (study PRJEB35170, sample SAMEA104062452) | human gut metagenome | biome: human gut; feature: human-associated habitat; material: faeces | place: Denmark | collected 2012-11-20 ... | reverse complement strand
CAGGTAATTTATTAATAAGGTTTTTCGACTGCTTACCTTCCTTATTGACATCATCAAGATTATCAATTCCTCTTTCTTCAAGCATCTTACATAATTTTAGGAAAATAAGTGCAGTACACTCTGCATCATCTACTGCCCTATGGTGATGGTCAAGCGCAATTCCCAATGCCTTTGCCACATTATTAAGTTTATATTTTCCAAGTCCCACTACAAGATATCTTGCCATTGCTACGGTATCAACAATAGTAAAATCGCATTCCAGTCCCATTTCTTTACAATTATGGGCAATAAAACTCATGTCAAAATCTGCATTGTGGGCAACCATTATTGCCCCCTTACAAAACTCCATGAATTTAGGCAGTATTTCGTCTATTGTAGGTTGATTAATCACCATATTGTCATTAATACTTGTTAGTTTTTCAATTCTAAACGGAATAGGTCTTTCAGGGTTAACAAATGTACTAAATCTGTCTACGATTTTTCCATTCGTAACCTTAACTGCACCTATCTCTATGATTTTATCGCTTTTCGCACTAAATCCTGTAGTTTCCAAGTCAAATACAACGTATGTATCATCCAGTTTCTGTCCTCTTGGATTAACAATCATATCTTTCAAGTCATCCACAAGATACGCCTCTACGCCGTAAATAACCTTAAAGTCGCATTCTTTTCCTTCTCTTTTACATTCTTTCTTAATATCGCAGTATTCATGCCATGCATCAGGGAAAGCCTGAACAACACCATGATCTGTGATAGCAATAGCTTTATGCCCCCACTCATAAGCACGACGGACAATTTTTCCGCACTTACTTACACCATCCATATCACTCATATTAGTATGACAATGTAGTTCCACACGCTTATCTACTGCTGTATCCTTACGCTTTTCGCCAACAGTAAATGCAGGTATTAATCTCATTCCCTCAACACTACTGATTTCTACCTGTCTGTCGTAAGTATCATATTTTGCTACACCTTTAACTCTGACAAAGCTGTTCTTTTTTACTTTTCCATAGAATTCCTTTTTAGCGTTTTCATCACCTAAGAAAAGCTTTACCGCAATACTGTCTGTAAAATCCGTTATTTCCATGGTTACAATGAATTTTCCGGTCCTTGTTTCTCTGTCCTCCATAGTCATAATCTGACCTCTTACAACAGTTTCTCCTGTACCTTCAAAAACATCTGACAGTTTTGTATCTGCATCGAATTTAAACTCTCTTCCATAGACCATGTCCGGATCTGTTGAATATGTAGCTTTTCTTACTCTCTTTGGTTTTTCTTTCTTTTCCTTTTCTTCCGCCTCTTCAATATCCTGATTTTTGCTTAAAAGAACATTAACCTCATTTTGGAGTCTTCTTGCATTTCTTTTTGCAAATCTGTTTTCGTCAATGAGCCTTTTTTCTATTCTTACTTCAATAGGCATATCAAATCTGTTGGCAAAAATTCTTTCAATTGTATCCTTCAATGTTTTCATACGTGCTTCTGATACTATGCTGGATTCAAGGTCAATTACCATTTTTCCATTATCCTCAAATCTTACAGGAGCTTTTTTAAACATTGTAGCAATAATTGGGCTAATCTGATTCAACTCAAGAATAATACTTTCTTTATATATTTGAAATAAATTTTCCCTCGTATATTGTTCAGACAAATGATATTTTTCTACTATTTCAATTTCTATTCTTTTTCCGGCTCTTAAGTATCTTGATATTTCATCTCTAACGGTGAAAATAGCAGACTTTTCTATAAGTCTGCTGCTTTCAATATAGATTCTCATTTTTGTATGTGTACTGTTTGCCGTTATCCTTGTAACATTAACGTATTCAAACAAATCGCTTATATCCTGATCTAACCTAAGGTCTTGGAAAACTTCAAAAAACTTCTTTTTTCCCATATTAGTTGCTCCAATTCTTTAGTTCATTTTCTAATACTTCTAATAACTCATCTTCCGGAATTTTTTTTATGATTTCGCCTCTTTTTATCAGTAATCCTTCACCTTTTCCGCCGGCAATTCCAATGTCGGCTTCTCTGGCTTCTCCCGGTCCGTTAACAACACATCCCATTACAGCAACCTTTATATCAAGATTGTCATATTTTGTAACCATCTTTTCAACTTTTTCCGCCAAACCAATTAAGTCAATACATGTTCTTCCACATGTAGGGCATGACACAACTGAAATTCCACCTTTTCTCAAGCCTAATGTTTTTAAAATCAGTTTCGCGCTTCTAATTTCTTCAATAGGATCACCTGTAAGTGAAACTCTGATAGTATCACCTATTCCCTGATTCAAAATAAGTCCAAGGCCTATGGCAGACTTTATATTTCCTGATGTAACTGTTCCCGACTCTGTAATTCCTACATGGAGTGGATAATTAGTCTTTTCTGCAATTAATTCATGAGCCTTTATACACATCATAACGTCAGAAGATTTAATACTGATTACTAGATTGTTATATCCCAAATCTTCTATAATTTTAACCTTATCTAATGCACTTTCAACAATTCCCTCAGCCGTAACTTTACCATATTTATCAAGAATATGTTTTTCCAGAGAACCACTGTTCACCCCTACCCTTATAGGAATATTCTTCTTTTTAGCTGCATCAACTACAGCTTTCACTTTATCTGCCGGGCCTATATTTCCCGGATTAATTCTTATCTTGTCTGCTCCATTTTCTATAGCTGTAATGGCAAGTCGATAATCAAAATGTATATCTGCAACTAAAGGAATATGAATTTGTTCTTTTATTTTTGATAAAGCCTTTGCAGCTTCCATTGTAGGAACCGCGCACCTGATAATATCACATCCTGCCTCTTCCAGGGCAAGTATCTGTTTCACTGTAGCTTTTACATCTTCTGTTTTCGTGTTAGTCATAGACTGGATCATTATAGGGTTTCCCCCGCCTATCACTTTATCTCCAATTTTTATTACTTTAGTTTTATCTCTATACATACTTTCTCACTTCTTTACAATAATTTTCTAATATCATTAAATATCAAAAATACCATCAATATCATAAGTAAAACAAAACCTATGAAATGTATCATTCCCTCTTTGTCCTTTGGAATTTTTCTTCTTGTAATAATTTCAATTATATACAGGAATAATCTTCCACCATCTAATGCCGGCAAAGGCAGTAAATTCATTACACCTAAGTTTGCACTTAACATTATGGCAAGATTTACAAGGGTCAATATGGTTATGGCTGCTCCTGCGGATTTTGTAGTATTATAAGTATCTCCGATGATATTTACAATACCTACCGGTCCGGATATTTCATTAGCAGATACCTTTCCCGTAACCAACATCTTTAAGCTCTTTAAAACCATTGTGATTTCATATCTTACTTCCGTAAAACTGTATTTAATCACACCACCTACGGACTGCTTATCCCTTGCAACATTATAGTAGAATCCACGGTTTGCAATTTTAGTCATTTGAGGTTTTACCGTTACTTTTTCTACTTTTCCTTTTCGTTCAAGAGTTATATTTACAGCGTTTTCTCCAAAAGGATGAGTTTCTATATACTCTACCATCTGTTTTCCTGTAGTTATCTTTGTTCCGTCTATTTCCGTAACCACATCTCCTGCCTGCACGCCTGCCTTCGCCATAACTGAATTTCTGGAAACCTGAGTTATCTGTGCTTTTGAATCACCGGTGTTATATGTCATTCCCACCATATATCTTTTTTCTGAATCCGGTTTATATGTTATGGTATTTTTTTTGCCATCTCTAATATATGTTACTGAAATATTGCTTCCATCTAGCGGGTTAACATACTCTTCTAAATAAATTTCTCTTCCAAGAGTAGCATGGGCCCCATTATATTTTGTAATTTTATCCCCTACCCTTAAGCCTGCTTCATATGCTGCAGAATTTTTGTCAATATCTGTTACATAAGATACATCGGCACCTTTCGCACCAATAACAATAAGAGCAAGTACAAATGCAAGAATAAAGTTAAAAAAAGGACCTGCAAAAACAATCGCCATTCTCTTAGGCATGGATTTTGAATTAAAGGAACCTTCCTCTTCGTTATCCTCATCCTCTCCAAGCATTGCACATGAGCCTCCTAAAGGCAACACTTTAAGAGAATATCTTGTGCCGCTTTTTGCTACACGACTAAATATTCTAGGTCCCATACCTACTGAAAACTCATTTATTACTACACCACATTTTTTTGCAACAATAAAATGTCCAAATTCATGTATTAATACCAATACGCCAAAAATTATTAAAGCTATAATTATACTTATTAATGTCTGCATTTTTCTTACCACCTACTCTCAATAGTTTCATACGCCCACTGTTCTATGTCTAATATTTCTTCCACTGACGGATTTTTAATTACTTTGTGATTATCCATACAATAATTAATAATATCAGTAATCTCGAGGAATTTAATTTCTCTGTTTAAAAATTTCGCCACTGCCTTTTCATTGGCTGCGTTAAATACCGTTGGCATAGAGCCTCCGGCTGTTGCAGCATCGTATGCCAACTGCAACCCCACAAAATTTTTCGGGTCAGGATCTTCAAAAGTTATTTTTCCTATTTTGGCAAAATCTACTCTCTCACCTGCAAGATATTTTCTGCTTGGATAGTATAAAGCATACTGTATAGGAAGTCTCATATCAGGAGTTCCCAACTGTGCTATAATGCCACCATCCTTAAACTGTACCATAGAGTGAATAAGACTCTGTGGCTGAACGACAACCTGTATATCATCCAGTCCTACCCCAAAAAGCCATTTAGCTTCAATAACTTCCAGACCTTTATTTACCATTGTAGCAGAGTCTATGGTTATTTTTTTGCCCATAGACCAGTTAGGGTGTTTTAAAGCATCTTCAACCTGAACATCTTTCATCTGCTCTCTGGTCCATCCTCTGAAAGGTCCTCCTGAAGCTGTAAGTAGGATTTTGTCTATTTCTTTTCTGTTTTCTCCGTTTAATGACTGAAAAATAGCACTGTGTTCACTGTCTACAGGCAGAATCTTTACATTGTACTCCTCTGCCATTTTCATGACTATATGTCCTGCCGTTACAAGAGTTTCCTTGTTTGCAAGAGCTATGTCTTTTCCTGATTTTATTGCTTCAAGAGTAGGTCTGATGCCAATCATTCCTACAAATGCTGTTACGACTATGTCTGCCTCACTAATAACGGCGCACTCAATAAGTCCATCCATTCCTGAAACAACTTTTACATCTGTATCAGCAACTCTAACTTTCAACTCCCGGGCTGCTTTTTCGTTATATGCACAAACAAGTTTTGGTTTAAATTCTCTTATCTGCTTTTCCAGTGCTTCTATACTTGTTGATGCTGCAATGGCAACAACTTCTAAATCATTATTGGCTCTTACTATATCTAAAGTCTGTGTTCCTATAGATCCGGTAGAACCTAAAATTGATATTCTCTTCATTTTAATCCTTTCAGTAATATATCAAACTTCCTTCTAGAAAATCTGTAACAATATCCATATTATTGGTGCCACATATATTACGCTGTCAAATCTATCCATTATTCCGCCATGTCCCGGAATAATTTCTCCATAGTCCTTTATATTATGATTTCTCTTAATTGCTGATGCCGCAAGATCTCCAACCATGGAAATCAAAGCTCCAACCGCACATATAATCGCAAAAGCAATTATCGGATTTATGCTAAGTTGTATTTTGTCAGCAAAGATTGCTGCATATATTGCTCCAAGGGCTGCCGCTCCTATTACGCCTCCAACTGCGCCTTCAATTGATTTTTTAGGACTAAGTACCGGTGCCATTTTGTGCTTACCAAATGCGACGCCTGCCAGATACGCACATGTATCACTTCCCCATGAGCAAAGAAAAATTAACCAGACCGTATAGGCTCCATTGCTTTCTTCTCTTACTAAATATATATATGAAAGCAATACTCCCGCATATAACATACACATTATGGCATTTGAAATCTGCTCTGTCTTATACTCCGGGAACATAAACACATACTGTGCCAAAAGGCATATAAGAAACACTACAAACAGTGTTATGATATATTCATTCTTTCCAAAATATATCAAAGCATAATATGCTACAACTGCAATGTATCCGGTTACTCCCGGTATTTTTTTTTCAAGTCCCAATACTTTATATAGTTCATATACTCCAACCAGTGAAATAAGCATATTTGCCACAAAAAGTATGTTGCCTCCCGGAATAATTGTTGCAAGCATAACTGCCACCAACACAATTCCACTTAATGTTCTTGTTACAAATGACTTATTTGCGAATTTCTCTAAAACCATTATTTTATTCCTCCAAAACGTCTATCACGCTGATTGTATTTTACAATTGCTTTCTTAAGTTCTTCTTTATTAAAATCAGGCCACAGAACATCCGTAAAATAAAACTCTGTATATGCCAACTGCCAAAGTAAATAATTTGACAGTCTGATTTCCCCGCTGGTTCTGATTAACAAATCCGGATCCGGTATACCTGCCGTATCCAGATAACTCTCAATTGTTTTTTCAGTTATCTCTTCAGGATTCAGTTTTCCGGCCTTAACGTCCAGTGCCATTTTTTTTGTGGCTCTTGTTATCTCATCCCTGCTACCATAATTTAAAGCAATAATAAAGGTAATGCCCTTATTATCCTTTGAACATTCTTCTAACTCATTTATCCTTTTAATAATATCTTCATCCAACCTTGACTTATCACCAATAACAAGACATTTCATATCATTTTTGTTTGCACGTTCAATACAGTCTTTTAAGTAATTTCTTAAAAGCTTCATTAACGCTTTAACTTCGCTTTCCGGTCTGTTCCAGTTTTCAGTAGAAAAAGCATACATAGTAATATACTTTATTCCTAGATCATGGGCATCTTCTATGATTTTTTCAACAGTTTTTGCCCCTGCAGCATGTCCCGCATTACGTGGCAAAAGTCTCTTCTTTGCCCATCTGCCGTTTCCGTCTAAAATAATTGCAACATGCCTTGGTATATTCATTCCTGAAACATCAATTTTTTCCGCCATACCTTTCTCCTTAAAAAATAACTGCTTCTTATAACCGAAAACAGAGGAAACAATAGTTCCCTCTTGATTTCTTACAATATCAAATTATACAGTCATTATATCTTTTGATTTTTCTTCTACTGCACTTTCGATTTTCTTCACATATGAATCTGTAGTCTTCTGAACATCATCTTCATAATCCTTTATTTCATCCTCTGAAATGCCATCTTCCTTTCCTTTTTTCTTGATAGCATCAATTGCATCTCTTCTGATATTTCTAATGGCTACCTTTGCATTTTCACCTTTTTTCTTTATATCTTTTACTAATTCTTTTCTTCTGTCTTCTGTAAGTTCAGGAAATACCAGACGAATCATCTTTCCGTCATTTGTAGGTGTAATTCCAACATCTGAACCTAAAATGGCTTTTTCAACATCTTTAAGAATTGATGCATCCCACGGCTGAATTACAATCATTCTTGCCTCCGGAACTGAAATATTGCCAACCTGCTGAAGAGGTGTCGGTGTTCCATAATAATCAATCTTAATCTTATCTAAAATATGTGGGTTTGCTCTTCCCGCTCTGATTGTTGCAAATTCTTCGTTTAAGTTGTTTAAAGACTTTTCCATCTTATCTTCATATGTCATTAATAATTCCTGCATAATAATCTCCTTAAATTTTTATTTGTAGAAATAAACAGCCTATACTGTTATTTTTGTTCCTATTTTATCTCCTGATACAGCCCTGTTAATACTGTCTTTTTCATTTAATCCGAAAAGAAGCATAGGCATTTTGTTTTCCATTGCAAGTACGCTGGCCGCCAGATCAATAACTCCTAATCTGTCATCAACAACCTTCGATATCGGAAGTTCATCATATTTCTTGGCATCAGGATTAACGGCAGGATCACTGTCATATACACCATCTATTGCCTTTGCACCTAAAATACAGTCAGCTTCTATTTCGATAGCTCTGAGAACCATAGTCATATCTGTTGAGAAATAAGGATGACCTGTGCCTCCTGCGAAAAATACAACCTTTCCAGCCTTCAAATCAGCTACTGCTTCATCTTTTGAAAAAAGTTTAGTCCATGTTCCGCAGACAAATGGTGTGTAAACATTAGTATCCATACCTTCTGTTCTGAAAATTTCCGAAACATACATACAGTTCATAATTGTAGCCAACATGCCAATTCCATCAGCCTTTGTTCTGTCTATCTTGTTACTTGTACGACCTCTCCAGAAATTACCACCACCTATAACGATAGCAACCTGTACTCCCTTATCTACGATAGCCTTAACCTGCTTTGCAACTGCCACACAGGTATCTTCATCAAAACCTGTTTTCTTATCGCCTGCCAAAGCTTCTCCACTTAATTTTAATAAAACGCGATTCATTTCATTTCCTCTCTGCTTTTCTTGTTTGTTTTTTTAATAATATTGCATTCTGCTCAATCATCCATCCGTTTTCTGACAGTAATCATAGTATTTTAAAACCTAAAGATAGAATACCATATATCATTTTAAAAATAAAGGTTTATTATCCTCTTTCAACTACCGGTAACAGGATTTTTCTACTCATCTTCCTTTGTTGTTTGTATCGTTGTTTCAGTGCCGCTTACAGTGGTTGTTTCCTGTTTTTTTGTTTCATTCTGTATAACAGTTTGAACTTCCGTTTCAGTTTCCTTTTGTGCTGTAGTTGTTATTTCTTTTTGATTGTTCCTCTTTTTTTCTTTATGTTTTTTGTTTTCTGTTTTTTCGTTATTCTTACCCGTAAGAATACGTCTTGCTGCACATGGATTTCCTATGCCGCTGATAATTATTCCTGCTTTCCGGTTAGCTGCATGGATGATTTTTCCATCACCTATATATATGGCCACATGACTTATTCGATTTTTATTTCTCCTGTCTGTATGATAAAATAGTAAATCTCCCAGTTTTATTTTATTATGGGATATTGATTTGCCATTACCCGCCTGCTCTGCCGCCGTTCTATTTAAATTATAACCAAATTTTCTAAAAAGTGACTGAACAAATCCTGAGCAGTCTGCTCCGTGGGTCAGGCTTGTTCCACCCCACACATAGCGGTTTCCTAAAAACTTTGAGGCATATTTAATTAATTTAGCCGCCTCACTACCATCATCTTTTAGATTTACGTCATCAAGAGTGTATGTAATAACTTTCTGTTTCCATTCAGCATCAAGCATATCATCATATTCTTCTGAGGTATACACATTCTCTTTATCAACTTTCAACTTAATGGTTTCAGCCTTTATCCATCCGGATACCTTATCTGTCTTTTTAACCTTAACCCATTTTTCGTCTTTACTTATTTCCTGAACAGAATATGTTTTATCTTTTTGCGCTACAGATATTTTTTTTGCTTTTTTTGTTTTATCAGACTTAATATCCGTATTTTTATTTTTTATTTTTGCCTGAATATGTTCGCTTTCCATTAGCACTTTTAGTGCTTTCTTTCCTGTGACAACATTCTTTTTTTCAACATATCCCGCAACCTTTCCTGATTTAATTTTTACCCACTTATCATTTTTTGACAGGACTTTGACATTACACCCCTTTACAGCCACTCCTGCTTCATTAGATCCTATGCTTTCCTTGGAGTAAACTTCTACAATTTCATCATCGTCATTGGCTACGGTTGTTTCTTCCTCTGTGTTTATAACACTTAACTTTTTGTATTTTTCAGGTATTAAAGATTTCTTCTTTTGTTTTGCAACTGTCTTTGTTTCAGTTGTCTCTGCAGTGCTGCTTTCTGTCTCAGCCTCCACAACTAACTGATTATTATTTTTAGGCATAATAAAACCTTTACATGTGTCTACGGTACAGGAAATAAGTAAAACCGTAGACACAGATAAAACTGCTGTTATTATTTTTTTCTTTATCATTAATCCGTTCTCTTTTCAATAGTATATATTCTTCACATTTCGTGCTTAAAAATCTTATTTTTTTCCATAACCCCATACTTAAGAATAATAACACTTTTTGCCTAAATAGTACACGTATTTTTACAAAAATTCACCATTTCTTCACGATATTTTTTCTCAAAATATCCTATTACCTATAATCTTTCGTCTTTACAATATGTGTTGATATCATTAATGACAATCCATACATCGTCATACCCGCTATAAGTAATATAACAGGAATTATTTTTGTATATGTCAAAACCGCATTAAACACTTTAGATTGTGTATGTGCACTTATACATGTCATTTATTGTACCTTCTTTAATCTGTCCGTTTAATATCTGTTCTTTAAGTTGTTCCCTTATCTGGGCATATATTGGCAGTTCAGACTGATTCGATATTATTATTCTCACTTTCCCACCTCCAACGTTTATATCGTATATACTGTATATATTTAATTATAAACAGTATATACGATATGTCGACAAAAAAATATGCCCACCTCAACTAATTTTCAAACTGTTAGTTTAGTATGAGCATATTTAAGTATCTATTTTTCTTTTATTATATTTTTACTGCAAAAGTATGTTATAAGGAAATATCCGCCATATATCACAATCAAAAATACTCCTGTCATAATAATAGATGGTAACAGACCTGTTCTTCCGATAACCTCTAATACATAATTGCAGAAATGAATTCCCACTACAGAATGTACAATGGCAATAAGTAAAGGAAATACAAAAAATATTCCTATTTGTCTGAGTAGTGCATTATTAATCATTTTGTCATCAGCACCAAGTTTTCTAAGCATTATATATCTTTCTCTGTTATCACTCGATTCCGATAATTCCTTTAACGCTATTACTGCCGTAGAACTTATCATGAATATAATTCCAAGATATAATCCAAGAAAAGTTACTAATGCACTTATTCCTGTTCCTGACTCTGCTATGTCGATTTTGGAATTAATTGTAATACTGCTTGTCTTCATCCAGATTTTTTTGTCTATAGCGTTTAATTCATCCTCTATTTTTCTTTTTCCGTCCTTTGAACCAATGTTGTAATCAGCAATTATTCCTATGGCCTTCTTTTCCATAGATTCTACTACATCATCCGGCAAAATAAACACCCCATCATTTGAATGATTTCCCGAAATTTCAATGTATCCGTACTTACATTTTTTAAATTTGGGTTTTAATTCCCTTCCCTTTATATTTATTGTCTGTCCATATGACAATGGAATGTTCCTTATAGAAACCATTGATTGGAAGTCACCAATTATTGCATATTCATTCTGATTCATTTTTAAAGACTCATTGCCATATCTTTTAGCAATTTTATTATAATCACTTAATTTAACTATGTTCTGTGGTGCTGAATAGGCAAGATAAGGAAAAGTTTTCTTTATTTCTTTAGCACTGCTTCCTAAAGACTTTTCCATAGTCAGTTCATCTGTCTCATATATGTCAAAATTTAACACATCCTTAAAATTTTTCTCCGGTTTAAAACCATTAACTTTAAGGGTTTCGTAAATAGATAATTTATCATCTTTAACAATATCTTTATTGCCAGGAAAAGAATCAAGATTTTTTATCAATTGCACATCTACAGGTGCTAATTCTTTTAAATTGTCAGACATTGATTTCTTAATGGAAAATGCACTGGATAAAACACAAATTGTCACAAACAGCATAAGGCATATAATTGTCAGCTGACATACTGCTGTGTTTATTTTGCTGCTTACCTGCCTTACCACGAAACTGTTTAATCCTTTTAAATATACCTTTTTCATAGACATAACTATTTTCAAAAGCAAGCCTGAAAGCGACCCAAATAAAAGGAATGTGCCAACAGCTCCTAATACAATCGGCTTAAAAAAATCAACTTCTGTATCTAAATATTTTATTCCACCGGTAACCAGATAATAAGCATATCCAATCATAGATATTGCTACCAAAAATACAATTATGCAGATAACAGGATTTTTTGCCTTTATCTGTTCTGTTTTCTTTCCTGCATTCAGCATGTCTATTAATTTACATTTGCTTATTATTATTGTATTAAAAACCATTACCAGGAGATATATGATTCCAAAATAAATAAGGGTTTTAATACATGCTGCACCTGAAAATATAAACTGGAATTTTGTCATATCTGCATCAAACATATTTGCAACAAACACACTCATAATCTGTGACAATGCCACACCTATTAAAAGACCGATTACAAGGGAAATAATTCCAATTATCAGGGTTTCGAAAAACAGTATCAGAGAAATTTTTCTTTTCCCCATACCAAGAGTTAAATATACTCCAAACTCTTTGTTTCTTCTTTTAATTAAAAATCGGGATGCATAAATAATAAGAAATCCTAATATAAATGAGACAAAAACACTTACTCCGGACAAAAGGGTTGTCATCATTTTTATTATTTCAGCCGTATTTCTGGAAACCTCAAGCATTACAGTCTGGGATT
>ERZ1106935.2488-NODE-2488-length-12411-cov-5.348009_pt1 | contig 12411 bp, 10 predicted proteins | sample MGYA00403666_ERZ1106935 | MGnify/ENA primary metagenome ERZ1106935 (study PRJEB35170, sample SAMEA104062452) | human gut metagenome | biome: human gut; feature: human-associated habitat; material: faeces | place: Denmark | collected 2012-11-20 ... | reverse complement strand
TGTGCTTCTCCACGCTCCCCGGCACCGGCGAGCTCATCTGCATCAAGCGCGGCGAGAGCGGCTACTATCCCAGCGACTGGTCCACGGACGATCCCGCGCAGAACCAAGAACTGGCGGACTATAACAACGAGCGGCTTGGCGTTACCCCCGCGCAGGAAAAAGCCATGAAAACGGGTTCCATGTTCGGCTGGGGCGTCCCCGGCGCGGACCCTGCCTGCTATGAACAGAAACAGGAAATGGGAGGGATGACCCTTGGATAAGAAGATATTCGGTGTGTATCTGGCAAAAGATGGCATCCCCAACAACGAAGCGTATGCAAAGCTGAAATTGCCCGCATCCCCGTGGGAACTGTGGGACGCGATGGAAAAAGTGCGGTTGAACGAGGGCGAGCAGTTGTACATGGAGATTGAAAACTACGTTGCCTTCGGGTATCTCGCGCCCTATTTGGACGGGTTGGACATCAGCCTCAACGAGCTCAACGACCTTGCCGCGCTGCTGTCGGTACTGGATGAGGTGCAGGAAGCTGCCTTTGAGGGGCTGTTTTCCATGGAGGTGCAGAGAAAAGTAAACGCCAACGGCGGCATCATTACGCTGCAGGATCTGCGGGATCTGGCGGTCAGCGCAAGAACTGACTGCTATCATGTGGTGGAGGCCGCGGATGACGCCCAGCTTGGCCGCTTCTACGCGGAAAACGACTTTGTGCCGGAACTGGAGGGCGTATCCAACGAGGTGTTCGAAATGCTGGACTTCGCCGGCATTGGAAGAATGATGCGATGCAGTGAAAACGGCGTTTTTGTGAACAGCCTGTATGTACTGCGGGATGGCGAGCTGACCACCGCGCCGCCCGTCCAAAAAACGCTGCCGGAAAAGCCGGGATACCTCTTTCGGCTGACCCTCGGCCTGTGCCCTGACTTCGGAGGTAACCGCACGACGGTGCTGGATCTGCCAGCATCAGAAGAAGCGCTGGCTGCGGCACAGGCGCAGCTTGGCACCCTGAATTGGGAAAACACCGTTGTCCTCAACTATGACGGCATTCTGCCCAACGCCGCCTTCTTTGCGGATCTGCCCATGGAGCTGGAGGAATTTAACGCCTTCACCAAGGCCGCGCGGGACATTCCGAGATCCGAGGTGCCAAAGCTGAAGGCTCTGCTGGAGCAGTTCGAGGTGCAGGACATCGAAACGGCGATGCTCCTAACGGAGCATCTGGCCGATTACATCCTCATGCCGAACCTCAGCTCACCGCAGGAGGCGGCGCTGGACCAGCTCTGCTTTATCATGAACCGTGAAGAAGCCGTTCGGCTGATCCCGTATGTGAACCTCTTCAACTACGGCGAGACAGTCATCCATGCGGACAACGCCGCCCTCACATCCTACGGCCTGCTGCACCGCGCAGACTACCAACCCATGCTGACACCCGTTCAGCAAATACAGGAACCGGAGATGACTATGTAATGAATAATAAGCGGTTACAAAATGAAAATGAAATATCTTTACCTTGCACGTCGCGGGAGCAATTTGATACACCCCCATGTGAGCCGTGTATATTGAGCAATGAGGAGAAAACGATCTTCTCTGCCATTGTCATGCAAAAGGGCGAGGCGGAGGCTGCGGAGATTTTCAGAGAGTCGCCGGAGCATCTGCGTGATTACACGATCCTCAAGGGCGTCAACAGCTACGCCGCGCTGGGCAGGTACTACCTCGCCAATGAGACTACCGTCCCGGAGGAGCTGTACGAATACATGGATCTGGATGCGCTGGGCTGCCGCTATGAGGACGAACACCCCGGCGTGTTCATCGGCAGTGATTATGTGCAGTATCCCCCGCAGAAACAGGAAATGAAAATGAAGTAATACCGTCTTGAACCGCGAGCGCGGTTAAGAATATTTTTAGGGGCCGATTTTCCGAAAGGGGATCGGCCCCTTCTTTTTTTATGCCCTTTTTCGGGAAATCACCCCGGAAAGGAGAAACCATGCGCGATGAACAACTGTTGGATTACCTCAAAGGCTCCTGCTCCGGCAGGAAAAACCGCGTCGGTGGGACGGAACTGGAGCGAACGCTCCATGTCAGCGGAACCGACCTGCGAAAGCTGGTGAATCAGCTGCGGCGCAAGACCCATCCCATCGCCAGCGACCGCAACGGCTACTTTTACGCCACAACTGCCGGTGAGGTCTACGACACCATCCGCCAGCTGAAACGGATGGCGGCGGGACTGGAAGCGGCCATCAACGGTCTGGAACGGTCTATGGATCGGTTCCGTGAGGACGAGGAGGCCGGACATGGCTAAGCCGCCCTTTCCCTGGATCGGCAGCAAGGAGAAGATCGCACCGTACATCCTGCAGCTTTTCCCGCCCAAGCTGACGCAGTATGTGGAACCATTCGGCGGCAGCGGCGCGGTGCTGCTCGCGCTGCCGCCGGACCCAAACCGATTGGACATTTATAACGACTTGGATGCCGAGCTGGTGAACCTGTTCTCTTGCATCAAGGAATGCTCCAATGTTTTGCTGCGGGAACTGAAATTCCTGCCCATCCACGGCCGCAAGCTCTTCGAGTATTACCGGGACTTTGTCGCCCACAAGGAGGTCTACTTTCAAAATGTGCAGGCGGAGATCGAATGTCTCGGAGATCGGTCCTGCTTTACGGAGGAACAAGCCGGAGAACTGCTCCCCATCTTCCAGGAGCGGCTGGCGCTTTACGATGTAAAGCGGGCAGCGGCGTATTACCTTGCCATCCGCGGCAGCTTCAGCGGGACGATCAACTCTTTCGGTGTCAAAGGGTTGGATGTCGAACGCTTCCTAAAGCTGTTTCCACCGGTGTCCGCACGACTGAAGGACGTGCCGTTGGAGAACAAAAACGCCTTGCAGCTCATTCGGGAACGAGATAAAAAAGGCAGTCTTATCTATGCCGATCCGCCCTATGTCAAAACGGAGCGGCTCTACCGTGTCGCTGGGAAGCTGGGACGTTTCCGCAGATTCCATGTCCGGCTCTGGCAGGTACTAACTGACCGTGACAGTTATGTGGTACTGTCCTACAACGACTGTCCCTTTATCCGCAAGCTCTATCAGGATTGGTACATTTTATCTTTTCAGCGCAGCAACCCGCTCTCCCAGAAAAGGGGTTCGTCCTTTGGCGAACTCATCATCACCAACTACGATCCCCGCCCCTACATGACCAGCCAGATGAACCTCTTCGACGAGCCGTTGGGCGAATGGGAGCTGAAGCTGGTCCATATCCCAAATCATCCACCAAGGAGGAAAACAGCATGAAATTCAATTTGAACCATGATCCTAACAATAAAACTCTTGCCATCCCCCGCGCCGCTTTGCAGCTCTCCGGCCTTGCGGGCGTCAGCGACCTGATCCTCCATACCGACAGCGGCTGTATTCTGCTGCTGCCGGGAGATCCTACCGTAGCGGAACTGCTGAAAACCATTTCTCTCATCTCCGCCGTTACACCGCAGCTGATCTCCCGTCTGGCGGAGAGAAGCCAGATGGCAATGGAAGCCGGAATGACGGAAACGGCGTGCGGCGCCTGTGAACACGAACCTCACTGCTCCGGCCTTGAAATTCCGCCCTGCCAGTTGGCGGAGGCAGGGATCTCGCCCAACGCCGCGCTGGAGTCCTTTGTAGAGAAGGGCAGAGTCATCGTGCAGGCAGCGGAGAAAACCGCCGCAGATGTGCTTATCGACGAGCTGGACGATGATGTCCGCACCATGCTGGAGGATTCCGGTGTGCAGCTGGAGGGCGTATGCCGTCTGTTGGAAAAGGAGGATATCTCGGGATGAACAATACTTATCCCTACCCGTATTCCGCTGCTGAAGCCCGTAAGCGGAATGAGCTTTCCCTTTGGCGGGAGAGCCACAAGGCAAACATCGCCTGCCGTAACGCTATCGAGGACGCCATTCGCCTGAACTTTGATGGCATGAACCTTCAGACAGATTGTTTAAAGACCGTGCTGGACGAATACGGCTTCAAGCGCACCGCGTGGGTGCTTGCCAATACCTTGCATGAGCTCAAGTGGGACGGGCGTTTCAGCTATGCCAACAAGCATTGGGCAGAGAAGATATATATTCCCACAGATCTCAACCACAACAGCGATTTTGTTGTCCGAAGCCATCCGGCCGTGCTGGATGGCTTCGTCAGTTTCTACCGCAAGGCGGTGCAGGCGTTAAATCTCTTCGGCGCGGAGCATTGTGTCGGTGACCGCGCCGAGCAGGACTATACCGGCAAGGTGCTGGTGCTGTCACCGGATGTACTGCGGGAGCAGTATTGGGGGCAGGATTACCAACTTCTGTATGCTCGGAGCGGTTTTGGATGCGAGCCGCATTCCAGTGGCCGAGCAGTCTTTGCCACCTGCCTCTCGGACGGCGAAACAGCCAGATGGAACCGGGAGGATTTCATCGGCGTACTGGATGACAAGTTTCTTCCGGAATGGGCGCGGGAAAAGCTGGCGGAGCTGATGACACAGGAACAGACGGACGCCCCCACTATGGGCGGTATGAAAATGAAGTGAGGAGGATACTTGCATGAGCATGACCTATTACACCGTGGACGATCTTCGGCCCGGAAGATCCGGCTGGGGTGTGAAACGTTTTTCCGCGTTGAATGACGCGATCTCCCATTACCGGTCGCTCCCTATGGATGGGGCCCGCGTCCTCGGCATGGCGGATGATGCCCACGCCTATGAGCTCATCCGCTGTGTGCGGCTTTTCCCCGGCGATGCCCAGGGCGAGGATGTTCTGGCGGCAGATCACTGGCACAGCGGCTTGACGAAAAAGAACGCTGCCCTGAAAGACGCGCTGGATGTTTGCCTGGAAACCCTGCGGCCCCGTTTTCTGATGGAGCCAGAGCGCCTGATTCCCGTTCCCCAGCACAAGAAGCTGCGGAAAGAACTGCGGGAGGCCCTTCTCTGGCAGGGCTATGAAGAAAACTATGATTCCGCCATTCGCGCTGTTTTTGTAGAAGGCGCTGGCTGGCTCTCACCCCAGGATGTGAAAAAGCAGCGGCAGCTTCCTCTGGTGCTGCGCTATCGGGTGGACGGCATGACGAAGGATGGGGCCTACCTCTCCTTAGAAGTGGAGCCTTGGGAATATGACCTCCTGCTGGAGCAGACAAGAGATCACTATAAAATGAAGAAACATTAAGGAGGAACACAAAATGAAACGAATGCTTTCCCTTTGCGCCGCGGCGCTGTGCCTGACCCTGGCGCTGACGCCCACCGCGCTGGCAGTGGACTTTGAGCCTGCGGTACCGAACGCCAAGGTCTGCTACCCCACCGCCATCGTCCGCGGTGACGATGGCACGGAACTGAAAAAGATCTATGATCTGAGCCCCGAAGACGATCCTGCCGGTATCCCCCGCTCGGACTTCCGGCAGGACGGCTTCCACTACACCCTGACGGACCTTCTGAAACAGGAGCTTCCGGAAAACGAGAGCCGCCAGCACACGGAGCACATTTCCGTTGAAAGCGCCAAAAAAGACATGGAATCTGTATTGGCGCTGCTGCCGCAGGAGCGGGAATTCATCACAGATGACGGCCTCATGGGGACCCTGACGCTCCGACTTGATACCGTGCAGGTGGAGCCGTCCGGCTACGGCAGCTCCACCAGGGAAATCTCCACCAAGCGCAGCTATCCCAATCTTGCCGAGCAGGACACGCAGTATCTTCCCAAAACCATTACGGAAAACGGCAAGACCCTGACGCTCACGGACATCCAGTGGCAGACGGACAACACCGCCAATCTGGATGGTTACGCCGTGGCGGATCGCTACACGGCCGTTGCCACCTATTCCGGCAGCGCCACCAGCAGCTATGTGAAAGGCTATACCGTCACGGCGGATTATACCGGAACCGTCAGCCGGATCGCCCTGAACCGTGTCCGCTATGTGGCTATCTTTGAGGGAACGCCCATCCAGCCCACGGAGCCTGCGGAGACACCCGCCACGGCATCCGCGTTCCACTGGTCTTATGTGCTCATTCCCATTGGGATCGTGGCCGCGGCAGGCGCGGGCGTCGGCGGCGCGCTGCTGGTGAAGCACAGAAAAGAAAACGCGGATGAGGAGGATACAGAATGAAAAAGATTTTGACTTTCGCACTTGCCGTCAGTATGATGGCATCCCTTGCGGCCAGTGCCTCGGCGCTGGAATACAGCATTGCCCCTCCGAAGGACTTTGACTTTGGCAGGGATACATCTATTGAGGTCATCCACACGGCGGATGGCGGCGCTATGAAAAACGACGACATGAGCAAGAACGCTGCGCTTATTCCGCCCATCTTCGGTTCGGAGAGCATGAACGCCCTCCACACCGGTGAATACCTCACGCCCAACCTTGCCCCCGGTGGTATTCCCGCGTCCGGCGCGGTCATTGGCGGCAGCGCCGCCACTGTTGTCACACCCGGCAGCACGGTGAATGGCAGCAGCGGTTATCAGCCCGCCGTGCTGTTCACGGAGGTGACGGGCGACCTCTACTACAAAAACGGCTCCCTCGGCAGGCTGGAGATCCCCACGCTGGGTCTGAGCGTGAGGATCTATCAGGGAACGGACAGCAAGACGCTTGCCAAGGGCGTCGGGCACTTCGAGGACACCTCCATCTGGAACGGCAACGTCTGCCTCGCCGCCCATAACCGGGGTGCCAACAGCTACTTCGGCCAGATCCACACGCTGGACATTGGGGACAAGATCATCCTGACCACCAAGCTGGGCACCCGCACTTACAAGGTGACGGATGTATTCAAGGTCAGCGAGACAGACCGCAGTGGTCTTGCGGACTCCGGCGAAAATATGCTGACGCTCTACACCTGCGTCCGCAACCAGCGGGACCAGCGCTGGTGCGTCACCGCAGCGGAGGTCTGAATCTTTCTCCCTTTTGCCGAATCAGTTCTGTTCGACTTCTGCCCCTCACTTGTGATATGGTGAAGCTGCGAAGAAGATTTTCACACATACACAGTTAGAATGGAGGCAGAAAGATGAACGAGAGCAAAAACGCGAGAAAGAATATCAGTATGATGCTCACCGGCATGGTGATCGGCGCGGCGCTGACCGGCGGCTCTATCGCAGCCGCAGCCGGGATCACGGCGGAACCGACCTGGCAGCCCATCTTTGTGGATGGTCAGCAGGTGGAAATGCAAGCCTACAACATTGCTGGACACAACTATGTGAAGCTGCGGGACATGGGCAAGCAGGTCGGTTTCAATGTTTATTGGAACGCCGGAGTCCAAATTGACACCGGGCATCCATACACGGGGATCGCCCCTGCCGCATCCGGTATCCGCGTCAGCAGCTACAAGGGCAGCACCCTCCGCCCCGGAGACCGCAGCGGCTTGAATATCAGTCCCAGCGCGGATATAAAAAGTGTGGTCTCCACGCAGCCCAATGTCATCCGCGTTGAGAATGTCTCCGGTCTCTGGACCGCTATCGCGGTCAGCAGCGGCACATCCGACGTGGTCGTGACCGATCAGCATGGCCAGACCGCCACTTTAACGCTGACGGTAGTTGACGGCAAGCAAGGTGCGAGCATTCCGGAATCCGGCGCCAGTCAGACAGACGCGGCGCGGCAGGAGATCGTCCGGCTGGTCAATCAGGTGCGCCGGGAAAACGGCGCGCCGGAGCTGACGGTCAACGCGGCTCTGATGGACGCGGCGCAGCATTGCGCGTCCCTGCGTGTCACATACCACCAGAATAAGGTGGAGTGCGAGGCGGTTGCGGCCTCCGGATATCCCCATGGATTTGGATCGAACATCACCGCATTCACGAATGTGCCCACCTCTGAAACCGCAGAGCGGGCAGTGGAGAATTGGCGGAATTCTCCCGGCCACTTCCAGACGATGATAAACCCTGATTGCGACACCATCGGCGTCGGGATCTCAACTGATGAGGGCGAAACGATCTGCTTCCTGTTCGTCGGTGATCCCAACGCGCACAATCCCTACGCATAACCTATCCGCAACTCAATATGCTCACATGGCCTTCCAGCATTGCCGGAAGGCCATTTCTTATGAGCAAATCCAAAAAGAAAGGTCAAATAACGATGAAAAAGACATGGCATTCATTGAAAAATCGCGTGACCGCGATGCTGCTGGCCCTGATCTGCGTTCTCGGTCTGCTCCCCTCTACCGCGTTGGCGGCAGGGGCCGACACTATCAAATTAGAGCGGTTCGGCATGAGCGGTGTTTCCTATCAGTCCGCCAGCCTTGGCAGATGCACAATGCACCAGATGTATTACGGCGTGGCCGGAAAGACCTCCGTGGGCTTCTGCGGGACGAAGGGCGGCGGCATGGGCACCTCCCTGATCGGGCAGACCTGGGGCGATCCGAAGCCCGTCACCGATCCCACCGTCAAAATGATGATGGCCTATTACTACGCCCACTCCCTCGGCATCTTCACGGACAAGGCCCACGCCCTGGGCGTGGATGACATCTGGGATTCCGGTTATAGCTGGTACATGAACGCCTGGGTGCAGGCCATCGTGTGGCGGTATAAGGACGGCTCCCTGGGTGATCCCGCCACCGCCTGCGCGGAGGAATTGATGTACGTCTGGAACTCGCTGAAGGGCGCGAGCTATACCAGCATCGACCAGACCTGCGACGGCACCACATTCCGGGACCGGGCGAACTATATCCTGGATCTTGGCAAGCAGGATGTTTGGGGCGATTGCGACGTAAAAGAGTATTCCTTCACCGGCGCTGGCTCTGCCGCCCACCCCGCCAGCACCGTCCAGAGCGTTATGATCGGCAGCCTTACCGTTACAAACGAGCAGTACAAGCTGGTGGTCAAGAAGGTAGACGCCACCAACCCCACCAAGGGCCTTGCCGGAGCGCGGTTCCATGTGGAATCCACCAATGGCTCCTTCTCCAGGGACATCGTCACCGGCGCGGACGGCACCTATACCTTCTCTCCCTTGGACGCCGGAACCTACGCCGTAACGGAAACGGCGGCTCCGAACGGCTACGAGATCGACAACGCGGGGCCCGAATATGTCGTCCTGCCGAACAACGGCAGCAGCACCGTGACGATCACCTTTACGGACACCCCCACCGTCACCGCCACCGGTAAGATCCGCAAGGTGGACGCGGACGATCCCACCAGAGGTCTCGCCGGGGCGGTCATCAAGATCACCGGCGCGGATAACAATTTCACCGGCACCTATACCACCGGAGCGGGCGGCGCGCTCACGGATGTGCCTTGGGATACCATGCCCATCGGCAGCTATGTGGCGGAAGAAGTGACGCCGCCCAACGGCTACTCTCTGAGCAAGGACGCCGGCAAAGTCCGTCAGGAATTCTATTGGGACGGCAAAAGGGACGTATCTCTCGTTTTTGAGAATGACGCGAAGGTGAAGATCCAGCTCATCAAGCTGAACGATGCCAACAGCCCCCTCCCCGGCGCGGTATTCCACATCCTCCGGGACGGCCAGCTGATCGGCACGGAGGTCACAGACGCCTCCGGCAAGATCACCGTTCCTAATGTGACGGAGGGGATGTACGCCTTTGTGGAGGTCAGCGCCCCCGCCCCCTACGCCAAGCTGACCGCCCCCGTCTGCGCCCATGTGGATCAGGCCACTGTCAATGGCGGCGGCACTGTGACTGTAACGGCCAAAGACCAGAAGCTCCCCAATCTGACCATCCAGAAGCTGGATAAGCAGACCAAGCAGCCCATCCCCGGCACGGTCTTTGAGATCAAGGGCATCCATTACGGCTATCATCAGGACGTCACCACCGGGCCGGACGGCAAGGCGGTTCTCACCGCGATCCCTGTTGACAGCTATGAGGTAAAGGAAACATCCGTCTCTGACCCCTATGTGGTGGGCGGCGAGACGATCCAGACCATCTACCTCGGCCCCGGCGACGATCAAAACCTCGTATTTGAAAACCTGAAAATGCCCCGGCTGACCGTCACCAAAATCGACGCGGAGGATTCCAAGCCCATCCCCGGCACCGTGTTCACCGTGGAGGGCATCGACAGTGATTTCTCCGCCGATTGGACCACCGGCGCGGACGGTACCGTGACGGATCGCGTGGCCCCCGGCAGTTACAGAATTACAGAAAAGTCTGTTCCCGCTCCGTACTACCTGCCCAGCAAAAACGCCGACCGGGAGCAGACCGTCAGCCTGAACGCCGGTGACGAGGTGAATGTCACTTTTCGGAATCGGAAAATGCCCCAGCTCACCATCTACAAGGAGGACAGCGTGGCGGGCGCTCCTGTGGAGGGAGCCAAGTTCCACATCACCTACACCAGCAGCGGCGAATCCGCCGAGGCCCCTGCCACCATTGATTACGGAAATATCCTCACAGACGCCAAGGGCGAGATCCGGCTCCATGAGCAGGGCAAGCGGCTCTATCCCGGCGAGTACACCGTGACGGAAGTGGAACCCGCTCCCGGTTTCCAGATGAAGGAACCCTCCACCCAGAAGATCATCCTCCACGGCAGTGAGAGCAAGACCCTGACCTTCCAGAATACCCCGCTGAACGCCATCGTCGTCGAGAAGTATGACAGCGTGACCCATGAGGCGCTCCCCGGCTGCACCTTCCAGCTGCGGTTTTTGGGCGGCACCTCCGGCACCGGCGGCACGACCATCGGGCAGAAGGTCACCGGCAAGAACGGCACCGCCATCTGGACAGGGCTGACCGCCGGCACCTATATCGTGGAGGAGGTTGACCCCGCCGATGGGTACTCCATCATCAACGCCTCGGAAACGATCTATCTGGCGGACAGCGGTGAGCAGAGTGTTGTCACCGTCCGCTTTGACAACGCCCCGGACGGCATCCTCCTGATCCGCAAGGTCTGTTCCGTAAACCCCAGCGTGACCCTCGCCAACGCGGAATTCAAGATCACCTACGCGGATGGCACACTGATTGGGGACGCCAACGGCATCTTCCGGACGGATGAACACGGCGAGATCCGCGTCCCCGGCCTGAAACCCGGCAAGAGCGTCATTGTGACGGAAATGAAGGCTCCAGACGGCTATATCATTGATACCCAGAGCCAGACCGTTCAGATCAAGGAAGGCCGCACGGTCAGCCTGACCTTCAAGAACCAGCCCAAGGGCAAGCTCATCATCCAGAAGCGGGACAGCGCCACCGGTCAGCTCCTCCCCGGCGCGGAGTTCCGGGTGACCACTGCCGCTGGCTGTGAGGTGGGGCTGGACGGCGTGATCGGCACCAGCACCCTGACGCAGAACGGTATCTTTACCACGGATGGGCAGGGCGAGATCACGATCACCAATCTGGCCCCCGGTGCTTATGTCATCAACGAGATCAAGGCCCCGACAGGGTATGTGATGGATCGTGCGTCCACAAACGTGGTCATCGGCAAAAACGGCGATACGCAGACGGTCATCGTGAAAAACTCCAAGGCCGGAACCCTGGTGATCGACAAGCGGGATTCCCTCACCGGGAAGCCCTTGCAGGGTGTGACCTTCAAGGTGACGACCTCTACCGGCGCGTTTGTACCCGCTGAAAACGGACAGATCAGCAGCAACGGCCTGTACTTCACCGACAAGGACGGCAAAATCACCATACATGGTGTGGTAGGGACGCTGGTGGTGACGGAAACGGCCACCATTCCCGGCTACACCATCGACGAGGCCAGCCGCACCCAGACGGTGGTAGTCAATCCCAATGACACCCAGACGCTGCACTTCACCAACACGCCCAGCACCACCCTTGTGATTGAAAAGTATATCGAGGGCACCACGACGCCGCTGAAGGGCGTGACCTTCCTTGTGACCGACAGCAGCGGCGCTGTTGTGGGCAGAAGCAACGGAGAGTTCATCACCGATGAGAATGGCCGCGTCGTTATCCATGATCTGGAACCCGGCACCACCGTTACGGCGCGGGAGGTCAAGACCGTGGATGGTTTTGTGCTGGATAGTTCCCCGAAATCCATTCTCATCAAGGCGGGCGAGGTGCAGACCCTGCGCTTTTATAATGTCCGCGCGGGCGGGCTTACCGTCATTAAGAAGGACGAAAAAACCGGAGAGCGCATCCCCGGCGTCCAGTTCGAGATCCGGAAAATGGATGGCGAGATCGTCGGCACCTTCACCACCGATGAAAACGGCGTGATCTATCTCCCCGAAGCGGAAAACGGCTGGTACACCGTGACGGAACTGAAAGCCGCCGAGGGCTACCGTCTGGATGACACGCCCCATCGGGTCGAGGTCAGGGATGGCCAGACCGCCACGCTGGAGATCACCAACAAGGCCATCTCCGGCATTTTGATCCACAAGGTCAACGCCGTCACCGGCGAGGGCATCCCCGGCGTGTCCTTCCTCCTCTACGACAGCGGCAACAACCCCATCGCGCAGGAAACCAGCGATGACCGCGGTTATGTCCGCTTTGAAAACCTGACCGCTGGCCGCTACTATCTGCGTGAACTGGAAAACGAGGGCTACATCCCCGACACGCAGAAAAAGACCG